>Ga0325405_1003136_pt1 | contig 17033 bp, 9 predicted proteins | sample PopdelMetagenome_21_FD_205663 | JGI IMG/M metagenome (GOLD analysis project Ga0325405, IMG submission 205663) | Populus deltoides microbial communities from Bellville, Georgia, United States - Xylem-Control-R2 | ecosystem: Host-associated > Plants > Phyllosphere > Stem > Wood/Secondary xylem...
AAAAACCCTATTATATCTCTATTGTGTGCAAACAAGATTAGATTTGTCTTTCTCAACTTATATCAATTTTTTTAGGTGACATTGAGATTCTAAACAAACACCATCAAACTTCTCTCATCGTATGGAACATATAAACTTCAAGATAAATAATTTTACAACTTTCTTTTTCAATATCATAATCTAGTTATCTCTCTCTCTCTCTTTTAGATTTGAGATTGAAAATAAAAAATATATATCAAAATTGAATTGCAAAAAATTAAGAAACTAAATGGGTATAACTTGCAAAAATGAAGGACTAAATTAAACTTTTCTTGAGAACTTTAAATAGATCATCTATTTTTTATGCCTTTTCCACACTAGTTATCGTTATTTTCATATTACTCCTAATTAATAAATTTGAATAAATTATTGTTCAATTTCACTATAAAAGAATATAATTGTCAAAATAAAATAAAATTGAGGACTTGAAAAAAGAGAGAGAAAGTTTAATGAAGAGTGAATAACACATATATGGTCATTGAGAGGTGTAGCGTGATGGTAAAGGGTTTAAGATCTTCATAGCAGGTTTTGAATTCGAGTTAGAACGTATATTTTTTATAAGAGCCTGAAACAATCTAGGTTTTATTCACTCATCTAAGCCTCTAAATTACACTTTTCAGGACTTTTTCAATCCAAATAAAAAATAATAATAACACGTATATGTGTTTGTTAATGACAATTAGTCCCAACCATAGAAGACTTATAATCACATGACATCTCCGAGTAATTCAGGAATGCAATCATTGCTTGCTAATACAAGAAGAAGAAGATTAAGGGAAAGGTACATCAGATCTTCACCAAGACAGTGTACCAAGCAGGGAGTCGAGGCTACTCAACAACTGTACCAGAGAAGAGAGACCAGTTGTGCCCTGTACATGGCCTCGAGAATAGCAAGAGGTGGTATGCCTCATTGCCCATAGATAATAATAATATTCGAGCTCAGAAGTGACTGTGCAGACAGGAAAAGCAGTGAGTGCCGTTGTCAGCTTGTTAAAGATCCATGCAAAATGATTCCATGAATATAATATAATATGGTGACTGGTGAGTGCATTTTCATGCCCAAGTTGAGACACTTTTATGGTTATATTTCACGATTGGATTTGTTTTTGAAGAAATTCCCATTCTTTCTACGTTGGAAGGCACCCCCAACCTGTGGGCGGATCTGTTAATACCATAGTTGTTTGTTCACCGGGAAAACTTGGGATTTAAAATATGATTGGGGGGCACCGGAACTTGGTTAAATAATTTTCAGTGACTCCATTAACATAATTAAAATAACTTAAACTTTTTTTAGGTCACTTTTTAGATTCATTATTTTAAAATCCAGACTACCCCCATTTGAGATCTATTGGATTCAAAATCGAGACCAATTAATATTGAAGTAAAAAAAAAATCTTTATTAATTCAAGTCTGACGTGGTCAAAATCTGACTATTAACCCATTTTTTTTTTAAAAAAAACTTTTTTGTTATAATAACTTCGTTTTTATTCTTTTTTGAAAAAGTATTTTAGTGTTAACCTCTGACCTGAGCTTTTTTGTAGATCGGATTTTAAAACTCTATCCAGATCATGTATGATAACTATGATAAATATTACTCAAAACCTAGACCAATCCATGTTGAAGTAAAAAAGAAAACTCTGTAAACCCGAGTGTGACAAGGTAAAAACCTAGACATTAACCCATTTATTTTTAATTTTTTTTGTTTCCATAATATTGTTTTGATTTTTTAAAAAAACATTTTTTTAGGATTAACCTCCTGAACTCAGTCTTTTTCTAGATCAATCTTTAGATCGGACACAAGCAATTATAATAATGAAAGAGGTTAGGAGAAGCAGATAGGAGGATTGCTGCATTAAGCTGCTGTTTTTGTGTTTTTTTTTCCTTTTCTTTTTATTTATTGATAGGTTTCGCATGTCTTTAAACTACACCATAAAAATAGACCTTCCCTTGTTTGAACCTCAACCTTCAGAGATAAAATCTCAAGGTTTAATTATCGCTGAAACATTTCTTGCTTCTTATGTATGATTACTCTTTTATTTTTGGTTTGGTAGCATATTCTTGTTTTTCTTTTGAATTTTGAGTTTTTTTTTAAGTATTCGGAGGTGTTGATTTAGCTAATAAATGAGCTTGCTCGATTATCTTAAGTTACAGCTAAAAGAAATCATCAAAAAACGAAATTCATTCGAACTCATCAATTTAATTATCAATTCAAGACCTGATTAAAAAAACATGTTATTTTATGCACATTACATTACCGTAGTTATTAAAATTGATCCAATCATATGAGTTAACCTAATAAATTCAGGACTCAAAACCTAACCTACATCGAGTTTTAATTTAAACTAATTTTAATATTAACTCAGTTAAACCAGGATGATATGTAAGATTGACCGGGTCAAACTTGGTCCAAATCTAGTAGGGTCAAGACAATGGAATTTAAAAAATTAAACGATGATATTTTGAACAAAATAATAGACTCGAGTTGATCTACTTACTCACAAGTTTACCCAACAATCCAACAACTCAAACCCTTTTTCATGTCAGATCTCGTACCCCAAATCATGTAAGCATGTGCTTAGTATTTATGGTAAATCGTGTGATTGTAGCTTTTTTAAAAAAAAAGAAAAATTATGACGTGTGCTAATAAAAAAAATATACCAGAAAAACTCTAAAGCTCTGCATGCTATAAAAGAAACTAGCTCTATGATACCTTGAATGATAAGAAAAAACAAACCATGAGGGGTGTAGTTTAATTAGTCAAGCCCTGAGTTTGCTCTTCAGATGTCACTGGTTCGAGTCCTACAAGTCTCGGGGCTATTAAAAGTTTGTATAGTCATTAGCTTTAGGGTTCATAAGATTAATTAAAGCGTGTATAAGCTGATCCAAACAACTATATTAATCTAAAAAAAACAGTTGTATATAATATAGGTGAGAAACAAATTCTACATAGTGATGATAATGAAGGCATGGTGATGATAATAAAGGAATAGCATCACACGAGATAAGAAGGAAGTAAAGGAACAAGGATGGCGTGAGAGGGAGAAAGAGAATCAAGTGCCAAGTTCACTGGCGCAAGAAAGCAGCTGCCCATGGCTAGAAGATAAAGGAACATAGATTTAGATGATGATGTGATGGAGGTTGGTGGCAACTGTTGTTATTTAATTTTTAATTCATATTTTTGATAAAATTTCAGAAAAATTAAAAAAATAGTAAGAACACAATGAAAACCCTAAAATTTTTTATTTTTCTGAAATTTTATCAAAAATATTAGTTAAAAATTAGGTAGCAACAGCAACACAGACATTTTTTTATTAGTGAAAAAGATTTTCATTTCTTGTCGTTTTAGGCCATCGATAATTGACCGACAAGTAGCTTTCACTCGTATTAATATACACTTGTAACCTTATTTATTGTCTCGAGCAGGAATAAATCAGCTGGTGAGCCTGGTATCCCGTGACTTGCCTTTGTCGAAAAAGAAAATGAAGGGAATATTTGTTTTTGTGATTGAAAAACAAAAATATTAAGTTGTTTTTTAGAGTATTTTTTAAATTGTTTTTTATTTTAAAAAATATTAAATTAATATTTTTAGATATCTTTTATATATTGATGTAAAAAATAAAAAATAATAATTGAGCTTTGAATTTTTTATTTTACTTTATATAAGATTATTATATTCTCATTTAATTTAATTTTCTTCTTAGTATTATATAAGATCCTTTATAAAAAAATTTTGATAAAAATTGTTTTTTTATAATTTCACTATTCTATTTTAAGTTGTTTGGTAATTAAGTTTCGTGATTTTATTTAATTTATTTTTACACGGGGACATACTGTTATTATAGCCTAATCACATATTTAGCGTGCTAATCCAGATGGATTTGAGTTGAGGTTTTTTTAATTTTTTTTCATTGTAATTTTTTTTATTTTATTTACTATCATTATATTTTTTTTATTTTTAATATTAAATTATTCAAGTTTATTAAATTCAATCGAGTTAATAACTTATTTGGATTGACCCGCAATGTAGCATAGATCACCTATCGAGCACAAGTTAATAAAATGAAGGGAAAAACAATTTTACCATGATTTAATATTAAAATTGGTGTTTAAAACGATAGGGGCTTGTTTTAGCACATTGAATGAAAATACTAAACGAACATATGTAAATTTGATGGAATTTTTAACTGTGATTGAAAGTTAATGAATGAAGTGATTACATTTTAGACAAAATCGATAAAATAAAAAGTTTTAAAACTCAATTGATAATAGATAACATCTACTTAATTTAATTTCGGCTGAGATACCAAAATCGTAGGGATAATTTTGAAAAAAATAAAGAAGTAGAAAGCTCAATCCTTAATTGATTAAATATTTTTTTAAAAAATATAAAATATAGCATTGAATTACAAAAAAAACTAAATGACCTCGAGTCAACTAAATAAACTCACAATGCAAGTCATGCACGTCATCAAATGCAATAAGTTTTTTATACCATAAATTATTTTTTCATTTAATTGTACGACGATAAAGCACATGAAATTTTTTTTACATGAAACAATTTTTTAAAGAAAAAAAATTGTAATAGTCATTTATAACAAACGATGAAATTATATATTTTTTTAGTTTCAAGCTAAATAAAAAAAATAGATAATTGATAACAAAAGGTGAATTTGTATTTTTTAAAATCAAGGGACAGAGGGCATTAAATAAAAAAAACAAAGAAAAACAAATAGTAACTCCAATGCCTCATATTAATTCATTAAACTTGCGATCCAGTTCATTAACTCAATTAGATTTAATGATTTATTTTATCAATTTTTAACCCAAATATAAAATAGAAAAACTTTAAAAATTAAAAAAGAAAAAAAAAGGAGCCCAGGCACGTGGATTTGGTGCCCCAGCATACATAGGTATTAAAAAAGCATCTCAGCTTGTGTGCTTCGGCCTAACTTTTTTTAATTATTATTGTTATTTCTTAAGAAAGCAGATGACTTGTCTCCCGTCTTAATTTTGTTGTTGTTGAAATAAGACAACAGATAACACATCGTTTGTTTTCTATATAATTCATGACCGGAGGTCACTAGAAAAATGGGGCATTGGTTTTTTTTTTGCTTAGAAAATTATTTTCAACCTATTTTGACCAAAAATACCCTAGACACCTTGATAAATCTATACGTGGCCCTAAAAAAACCTAAAAAAATTATCATGTTAGATCTGCCTCCTCGAGCAAGGAGAAAAAAAAAAAACCATTTAGGTGAAACTCTTCTTATAAAATAGAAACCATTGACATCGATTTCAAGTTTTCAACCATCTTTATAACCAAAATCTTTATCAACGATAATTTTCTCTATCTTCATGGGAATTCGACAGTCCTCTCTCTTCTCTCAAAAAATTGATTGAAAATTGAGGGAAATGAACTTTGATTGTAAAATTAAAATTATAACAACTAAAGGGATTGATCACCTATAAGCTAAAAAAATATGAGGGGTCAAAATAAATTTTTTGTATGAAATTTGAAGCTATCGTTTATTTAGTTATTTTAACTGGTCATTTTCATTTTGGTCCTTTGTTTTTCAATCCAATCATCTTTTTAAAAATATATAATTGTGTGCTAATTTGAACTTAAAAAAACTTAATTGCACAAAAATAAAGCTTGAGGACTAATAAAAAATAATTTACGAGAGAGTAAACAAAGTATCTCCAACGGATAAAACACCACACGGTCTAGTTTTTGTCAATGTAATGGGCGAGCAAGGTTTCATCACTGGCATCATTTAGAAGAATTAATTTTTTTTTTTTTGAAAAATAGCACCCACTTTGATATTAATGTCCAAAGAACAGAGAGGAAAAGAACACAAGACAAACTAGGAAGCTTCCTGAGCACATGACTTGTCTTCAGAATCTGTCAGATAAGGAGGGAAACAGGAGCGTGTGAACTCGAAAAAGAAAGGGATGGATCATGGACATGTTCCTCCCTTCTTGGATAAAAATTTACCCAATCAAGCTAAACGACATCGTGTCTTGTCCATCCATTTTCTGCACATCTCTCTTTTCATCCTACCAATAGGGATATGGAAACTGGTCCTCACGTGTTCGATTTTTTTATTTTCATATCACATCTTTTATTTACTGGATAATAAATTTAAATATTCATAAATTATTCATCCGTTTACTTATAGGAATTCAATAAATATTTATTATTTATTATTTATTATTAATTAATAAAAAATAAAATTATTTTTTATGTTTTTACATATTTTTTATGGAAATAATTTTAAAAAAATAATAAAAATATTATTTTAATACATTTATAAACAAAAAAACAATTTAAACCCAATCACTATCATAATTTCAAACACATCCTTAATATTGATGAGGCGTTGCACACAACATAATCATTTTGCCGCTCAACTTTATTTGAATATTTTTGTAAATAAATAATTAAAAATTTATAGTACAAAAAATCGATTATCCTACTCCATAATAAGATAAAAAAAAAAAAAAGAGAGGAAAGAAACAACAGAAAATCAAAATATAGAAACAAATAAAGGAAGAGAATGCGGGCTAGTCTGGGCTGGGCTTGAGAAAACCCATCAAACAATTTCAAACCGGACCAGCCGATAGGGCTTGAGAAAAACCTATTTCTTAACGTTAACATATTTTAGGGTTAACACTCTATTCTACTGAAAGCTGCCGCTGTTATATAAACAAAAAATTTATTTTCTTAGGGTTTGTGGCCTTGGAGAGAAACTAGAGTTGAACACAGCTGCTACTGCTCAGGAACCATGAAGACCATCCTCTCTTCTGAAACGATGGATATCCCAGATGGGGTTAAGATCAAGATCAATGCCAGAATCATCGAAGTCGAAGGCCCAAGAGGGAAGCTTACAAGGAACTTCAAGCACTTGAATCTTGATTTTCAGTTGATCAAAGACGAGGAAGGGAAGAGAAAGCTCAAGATCGATGCCTGGTTTGCGTCAAGAAAGACCAGTGCTGCTATCAGGACAGCCCTTAGCCATGTTGAGAACTTGATAACTGGGGTTACTAAGGGCTACAGATACAAGATGAGGTTTGTGTATGCTCACTTTCCCATCAATGCCTCCATCACCAACAGCAATGCTGCCATCGAGATCAGGAACTTTCTTGGCGAGAAGAAGGTAAGATTCTTTTACTACTTTCGAGAAACCCATTTGGTCTTTAAGGCTAGTGTTACTGTTTGATGCGTGTTACTACTTTCGAGAAACCCATTTTCTTGATGTTGGGTTTAGAAACTGAAAAAAGTGAGTATTTTTTATTTTATTTTATTTTTTAATTTCAGTGTTCAACTATTGACAATTTAGCTGGTAACTGATGCTGGTAATTGATGGTTTATGAGATTATTCTATTAGGTTTGGTTATTGTTAGCTGATTTTGGTGTTGTATGATAAATATACAGAGAATGCAATTTTATTGGATTATCAATTTTGATTTTGAGACAAGTAAAGGTAGTGAAATAATGTTGTGAGAGTAATCTAAAGGAAGAATATTCATTTGGTTTTGCTGTAGTTCTGTGTTGAATTTTTGTCAATGGATATGGATATGATATGAGCTGTTGCCAGTCAGCAGTGTTGTGAATTTTGTTCATGTAAAAAAAGAACTGGTTCTACTTTTTGTGGATGATTTTTTTATTGATGGTTCAATTTGGTAATGCTTTTTGTGTTTGGTTACTGAAGGTGAGGAAGGTTGACATGTTGGAAGGCGTGTCTATTGTTCGGTCTGAAAAGGTTAAGGATGAACTCGTCCTAGATGGCAACGACATTGAACTTGTCTCCCGGTCTGCTGCTTTGATTAATCAGGTTCGTGTGTGTGTGGTGTGCTCGCATTTGTAGCAATACATACACCTGAATGTGCACTTTTGTATCTGAATTTACAATGTTGTTTGAAAAACTTAGGAGTACCTTATTTTGTAAATGAATCATGCATGCCCAGCAACTTCCATTCTTCTTTATTTGCTGACCAGGATTTTTCATTCAACAGAAATGTCATGTGAAGAACAAGGATATCCGCAAATTTCTTGATGGGATCTATGTGAGTGAGAAGGGAACTGTAGTTGAGGAAGAGTGAGTCAAGGAGAGGAGCAGTTTTAGTTCTGTTCATCAAGTAGTTCTCTTCATGTTCAATTAATACCCTGGATGCTAAGATGTTTTATCGATGTTTTGTGGAGTTATCATTTTATAAAATTTTGATTGTTCTGCCTATGTTTTCAATATTTATTGTGCCATGGGATTGCTCTTTTATTCTTTTTTTGGCAACCAGCACTGATGCTACTATTCCCAGAGCTTGAACATTGCTGGATATTTTGGAATGATAACACCAAACTAGACGACCAAGTCACCAATATTTTGATTGTTCTGCCTATGTTTTCAATATTTAGTATTTAGTTTGCCATCTCTCTCATGTTTTGGCTACCAGCACTGATGCTACTTTTTCCAGAGCTTGAATATTGCTGGATATTTTGGAATGATAACACCTTAACTAGATGACCAAGTCACCAAAATTTTGATTGTTCTGCCTATGTTTTCAGTATTAGTGTGCCATGGGATTGCTCTTTTATTTTTTTTGGCTACCAACACTGATGCTACTATTCCCAGAGCTTGAACATTGCTGGATATTTTGGAACGATAACACCAAACTAGACGACGAAGTCACCAAGTAGCTTTGGTTTTCTTGCTGTAGACTTGAAATGCGAAGAAAGTAGATTTGTATATGTTTACTTGTGGTGTGTTTCCTTCAAGATTCACTGTCAATGATTTATCATAGTGTCTCATGTTGGCATGAGAGGATGTTTTAGATTACTATTGGTGGAACAGAATAATAAGAAATTCTTCCGATTCCTGCACCAAATATCCGGATCTAGAGGGTAACAGCACGCTTTATGCTAGAAAGTGTTCCATTACCAAAAGAAACACTAAACAGAAATGAGAAAGTGATCAGACCTAAATCAAAAGAAAGTTAAACGTCTAACAATTATCAAGAAACATCAACCCAGCAAAAGAAAACATCTTTTAAATTACTACTACAGTTTCTCTATACTGCACTTTGTGTCAAATTTTGCAAAATCTTTATAGGGTGAGATGGAAGCTTTTTCTGGCTGCTGAAATCATTTTTCTTTAGAAGTAAAGAGAGAGATCTGGACAATCCAGTCCTATAAAAGATATGAAAAATCTAAATGGTAGGATGGATGCTGTAGTTTGGAGATCATTTTATGGTGGACTAAAGATCCTTGGAATAGTCATAACTGCTGGAGGATCCATACTGCTTAGCTTCTACCGAAGACCTCCAATGAGACACCCTCACCCGCCAAGTCCTTCTGGCAGCAGTGAAGGAACATTCTTTATAAATGAATTGGAGGATAGAACGAGATTGATATTAGGACCTGTTCTAATGTTCCTTTCTGCCATGGCTTGGTCAACATGGCTTGCGTTCAATCAAAATTTCTGGAGCTTTATCCAGCCAGGTCACGCCTCTCCGCTCTAAAGTGTCTCATCGGTTCTGTGCAATCCACTATTATAGCAGCAGCCTTGGAGCGAGAACGTAACTCATGGAAGATAAGATGGGATACTCATCTTGCTTCCCTTGCATATTGTATAAGCTTCAGCTTTCCACATACTAATTACTGCCATTACCATCTCACCATCATTCATATTTATATCCTCCTTTTGTAGTTCGTATTCAATTTATAACTTGCTTGAACGAAATGTAGGGCGTATTTGTATCTGGGACTGCATATAGACTCCAAATTTGGTGTATAGAGAAGGAATGGCCTTTTTACGTTTCCATGTTTTCTCCACTTGCATTGCTTTTAACTGCCATCTTCTCGGCATTTGTCTGGGCTGAACGATTGAACTGAGGAAGGTTTGTTGCTTTCAAGTGAAAGAGACAAATAGCAATTATAACCACAGCTAGGTTACTTTGTTTCTTATGTTTATTGTGTTCTTCCACAGTAAATTGAGAGGTATTCTGATTGTTGGTCTTTATGGTTTCCTGTGGGGAAGAAGCAAGGCTTAGAAACAAGAAATACATAATGGTGAATCTCCAGCCGAGAAATCTCCAGATATTGAAAAAAAACTGACTGCTTTCTGTGCTTGCGTGTTTCTCTCATATATGAAGTAGTGTGGCCAGTTATATCTAGTAAATTGCTACTCAGACTGACAATAAATTTCCTTTTCTTTTCCTTTGCTGTCAAATTCTCTCCTAACCTTTAATGTCCAATTTTTCCCTTTATTCTTTTTTTCCTGATAAAAATATTCTGCAGCATGACACTGACCAGTCCATTGCAAAGATGGAAAGGAATTGGATGCGCTAAACTCAAGTATTTATTAACCAACATTTTGTTCCCACAAACGAATCATCATCGTTCACGAATTTTGTTTTCCTAATAGGAATTGTTGTTATGTTGTCGCCATTCATGTGAAATGACAGCTCCCCCATTCCAAGGAGGCTGGGGAGAGTAAAAAAGAAGCTGCACCGAAAGTGAGCTGGAAGAAGCTTGAATGGCGGCACTTTTTTTTTTAAAATGGAAATACAGGGTATCTTAGATTAGCCTTCACGCACCAGACTAATAAGTCCTTGCGGTTCAAAAACAGTTTTTACATGGTGCTTTGCACCCTGCGGCTCGTGGCTTAGAGTTTTTTGTTGGCAGGAGGAGTCGAACTTGAGACCTGGAGGGAGCAAACCCCCAAGCCCCATCTAATATGCACTAGCTAGACCAACACCTTGAGGTTCTTAAATGGCGGCAACATCTCTGGTAAAAAATGATTGGCATGTTTGGCAACCACCAATATTGAAGAATGAGCTAGAATGGTTATCCATTGAAGCCTATAAATAGAACCAAGCAAAGAGAGCAATTTAGAAGAGCCAAGAGCTAAATTGTGTGGAGAAAAGAGAGGTAAGGAGAGCTTCCAGAGGGTAAGAGCAGTGGCTGAAACTATAGCATTAAAAATTGACCAACACACTATCAACCCATACTTTCTAGAAGTGTGTGTCTGCCATTGTTAAAGAAGAAGGCAACCATGAATATTGAAAAATGCAGTAGCCATTAATGAAAGAGGTGCATTAATAGTTGAAATTAAAGAAGAATTTAGTAGAAGGGTAATATAATCAATGATGTTTTTTAGTGTTATGTTTTTCTATATATAAATAGGCATGTAGTTTGAGTGTTTAGATGTGTGGAGTGATCAGGAGAATAAAGAGAGTAAAAGAGAGAAAGAGAGTTGTAATCTTGTGTATTGTTTGAAAGAACTCTGAGCTTAGTGTTTGTTTATGGACATTTATCTCTTGGGATATTATTTTTTTGTGTACTAATGTTTTTTCACGATGTCCCTCTGAAAACATTAAAGAGATCAGATCAGTTTTTGTTTTTTCTTTGTTAGACTTTGTGGCAAAAACTATTAGAGTTGTAAGAAAGTTAATATGTGAATAATATATAGTTGTTAAAGTTATAGATTTGGGACCTGCAGAATAAATAGGCTAAGTAAAATCCTGGGAATTGTACAAAACTATCATTTTTGCACAGTTTAGTGTTCTTGTTTGCTCAATATAGAGTTCTGTGCAAGTGAATGATGCATATATACTAAAAGTCACTAAATTATATGCTTTCACTCTCTGATTTTGTCTCTTTCTCGTAGAGAAATGTCATGTCAAGAACAAGGATATCCAAAATTTCTAGATGAAGGGCACCGTTGTTGAGGAAGGATGATGCGACCTAAACTATTTAAACTAGGAATGAAATGAAACAAGAATACAGAAATCATGAAAAGGGATCAAGGAACCTTAAAATTATTTTATATATATATATATATATATATATATATATATATATTTTTTTTTTTTGAAGAAACAGAACCTTTCGGGCTTCTCGCGCGCGTAGAAATTTCTGGAAAAATTTAAATAAAAAATTAAACAAGGTCATTTGACATGTCTATATTTCTTCTTAAATTTTAACCTGTCGTTCTTGTTCGTAAACGAGGCATTTAACATTATCTAAGTGCAATGAATCCACCTTCGACTATTTACATCCTTCAGAACCTCCTGCATTAAATCAATTATCAAGGAGCCATTCCAGTTGCATCAACATTTTGCTGTGATGATGAGGGTTAGAGGTTAGACATGAGTGAATGCTTTTTTTTAAAATTTTTTTTGAAGAACCCTATTTGACAACATATTATAGACTGTTTTCGATGAAAGCTCAGGCAGTTGGGTTGTAATTGTTGAGAAAATAGGCAATACTCTACTTAGCAGTGTCTTTGGCGTTGGCAGCTTGAGATTCTCTGTTGTACTCTAGTTTTCTTTTGAAATGACAGGTGTAAGTACTCTCATGATTCTTGTTATTCCATTTCCCAAATTTTCATACATGATAGCTGGTTAAGAGGATCATATAGTTTTTGAGCCACTGGTTTGCTTTAGACTCGGTGCCATCATCTTGATAGAGTTGGCAAAAGTTATCTTGGGAGCTAAAAAGTTATATATTGGTGTCGAAAATCAGTCAAGAACCCTCAAAACTATAGTTGTCAAAAATCACTCTAGGTTTTCTGGTGTTCTGATGATTATGGGGCTGATCTTAGATTCTCAGTGCATGCCTAGTGCAATCGCCACTTTCGAGTTTACACCTGATTGGAGTTAATGCACTGTTTTGAGGCTGATTTCTCTGCTATATCCGATCCTCCGTTCAACCTTCTCCTTTTCCAGGCTTGTTATAGGAAGGTAGTGGTGCTGGTGATTGGCTAGGAACCCTTGTGGGAACACGATGTTTGTAAAGCCAGTCGAGTTATGCAAGGATTGACCTCGATGCCTCCAAGTCTTTGCTCTTTTAAAGATTGGTGGGCAAAGGGTTGGCTTGTTGTCCTCTAATGTTCTTTGCCTGTTTTTGCCTTCATGTTGACTATCTATAATCCAATGAAATCTGCCCTACGAATGCATCTTGCTTCACCAGGCAGCAAAATTGATGGATAGTGGTGATATAAACATTCAACTGAAGGTGTTTCAACAAAAACGACAATTGTAGGATCTTCAGTCGACGGCAAAATGATCTCAATTTTGCAGTCTCTCTTTCCTAAATCTTGCAATCCCTGTCAGACTCGTCAGCACAGATCCTTGACCACTTCCAATGCCAATCAAACAATAGGAGGTGGTACATGGACCCAGAAGCCTTCATGGCTGGGTCTATTCTAATAATAGGAAGAGGAGCCCGTTCCTGTCAGCCATTAATGGCAAAATCCTACGGGCTCTGCCGGATTTCCTTGCCGCTGAGGTTCTTGTTCTCAATGTATTTAAGCATGTGGTGGTTAGCCGGTAGCCATCACAGCCCATTAATTCTTCTTGCCGTAAATCAGAAGGCAAACATAATTAACATTGGCCGTGTTCCATCTGTCACGAAAAAGACCCCATTGGCTAAAACATTTACGGGGCAGACCAGAAAGCTCTTCAAAGTTCAATCATTAACAACATCTGTTTTCAGAAAATGAAAGAAAAGGGATCCTCGAGGCTGAGCCACGCTAAAACCAGGAGCTCATGCGATCAATCATGGGGTAATATACAGAACTTCGAACTCCTGACGACTTGTTCTTGAAACTTGCTCTTAGATTTGAATCTAATAGAGAGAAAATCTAATTACTACGTACTCAAACGTCCGACTTTCAAAGAATTAATTGAACCACCAAACTCGTCATGGATTAGTAGCATAAGAGATGACACGCTAAATTATTGTACTTTCTATGGCTGCCAACAAACAGATGACTTGCCAACATGGGCATGGCATGGTTCTTCAATACGAAAGGCTCAAGGCCATACCCTTCTGAAAATTTGTCTTCAGTACACAATTGAGTTGAATAATAATTAGATGAACTCCATTCCACCTGGTACTGTGCAGTTGCCCTTGGAGCAAGGCAATTCCATTGTTATTTCCTTTCCCTGATAAATTCCTTGATGGGTATACAACAGTACAATTGTACATGTATTTGTGTCGCACCACCTTCATGCCTTGAATTGACTTGTAGTACTGGTAGGCTAATTTAAACTCTCGTCAATTTCAGTGCCTCCATACCACAGAATCTGAAGACTGCTCCGAATTAAATTCTTGGAACACCTAGCAAATTAAGATTGATGTATATAGGGCCTAAATAATTGTTATAATATTGTTGGGGTTGGTTTGCTTTCTGCAGGGAAAGGTCATCTGCAGCTATAACCTAGCTGCAAGACTTGGTTCAACCCGGTAAGTTAACTCAATAACCAGCTTGTCTAGAGCTCGACCAAGATCGAGTGAATAAGAAAACTGAGTTTTTATTTATAAATGATATATTATTTTAAGTTTTTTTTTTTAAAACACATGAGTTAACCTAGCTTAATTTACTGACTCGATTTTCTAACTATGATATATAACCTGATATATCGTATTATTAGTGCCATATATTAATTATTAGTGCCATAAATTACCCTGATTAGTTCAACTACCCCAGCCATCTGTTGTTTTCTTTGGTTGTTACATCGTTAACCTCATCAGGATTCATTTAAGAGGTGACCATGTGGAGCTTACATCAACCCTAGTAAATGTTATTTGTTCGGACATGTTTATGATCGAACCCTATATATGTTGTGAGATCATAGTTAGGCTCGATCCTAGTAGCTTTCACATTTGTAAATTGCCTACGGGAGCTTGTAGAGTTTGACATCACCATTAATTAAGCAACAACATTTTTTGCTTCACTACTATTCACCTTTCTTTATCGGGTAAAATATTATTGATGATCATGGATAGATAACACTAGATTGGTGTTCATATTTTTTTTTAATGTAAAAAAAGTTGTTCAAACGTTGTTATTGTATTTTGAAGAAGTAAAAAAAATTTATAACTTAAGTTATAGATTTGTTGGGTCTAATAAGTTAATTTTATTTACTAATAAAAAAAAGGACATTAAATGAACCAAATTAAAAAAAAATGATTATGATGACATGCACTTGTTAAAAGGAAAAAAAATAATCATGAAATTTAATTTTTAGACAACCAATACTAAATGATGATTTTTTTTAAAGTAAAGAAAATAACAAAAAAAAAAGTGGGTCAACCAAAATTAACATGCTAAACTTGTCCAAATCGTGAGGCTGAAATAACCTCTTAGAAAATAAATAAATTTCTTTTATGAAGTCGAGTTCCAAACAAACCCAATATAAAAGGATGGAATTGAAGAAAAAGATCAATCAACAAAAAAAAAAAAAAACAACACTAGTAAACCTAGGTATACCCTCCAAACCTGCGGCCCATACTATTCGAACATGATAGCCTAATTAAAGGTGATATGTGAAAATTATAAAGTTCAATTCTAAAATAACCTTATGTTGAAGGGCGAAACCGAAAATAATTATTTTTCTTTAAAAAACCACCTCTAAAAAAGAAAACGTAATTCAACTCGAGCTAACCCTTCAAACTCGTGATCTAGGTCATGAGATCAGGATAGTCTTATAAAAAAAACCCGAAGAAAATGATAAAGCCAAATCTCTAACAAACTCAATGTTAATGGATTAAGTTGAAAAATAAAATCAGCACATAAAAAAAAGATGTTAGCCCGGGTTAATTTTTCAAACTCATGACCCGTGTCATGAGAACAAAATTACCATATTGAATAAAATCATGAAACTTAATTCCTAATGTTAAAGGATTAACTTGAAAAAAATATTCAATTTAAAAAAAAACTATAAAAAAAAATCAAAAGAAGAAGGACCCAATCTAAAATAAAAACAAAATGAAAGGATAACTTTGAATTTTTGATAGAACTACACGAAGTTTGAGGAGAGGAGAGGAGAGGAAAGAGAAAATAGGAAGGAGAAGAAAAAAGAAAATGAAAAATGACCCTTCATGCAAAACCAATCGCCACACGCACCGCTGGAAAGTTCTCTCCGAGACACATTGAACGCCACTAAAGATGGCGATATTTTGACACTGGAGGAAGCCGCATGTGCGTCCAGAGTGAGCATCTTCTTTACATGCTGATACGTGCAATGCCCACGCTAGCCCATTTTCCGCTGCCCATCAATTGCAGTCCCTCTAGCTTTTTTCAGTTTCAAATTTGATTCCTCAAACCTTAATTATTTTAGATAAATAAATTTTTTTTTTGAAAAACCAAGTATCAACCAAGCGTCAAAAGTTTTCCTTGACATTATGGAATTCTCATATCTAGGTAACCAAAAAACATTGTTAAGTCCAATCCCCAAACAATTACATTTTAAAAGGATCAAATTGAAAAAAATAAAAATTGAGTGACCAAAAAAATCTAAGGCTGATTCTTTCCTTGCCCGTGCACTTCAGTTCCTGATTCTTTCAAGAAAAAGGGTTGAATATTTGTTCATTGTTCAAATTCATTTATCATAGTTTCAATTGTTTTAAATCAATATAATTTCATTTAATTTTTTCAAATTGAGCATCATTTTTTTCCTGATATCTTGAGAATCCTACCCGAAGCTAACCAAAATAAAATATCAAGTCCAATCTCAATTCAACCCAATTTAAAAAAATAAAATTGAAGAGCAAAAACTCTTGGACGAATGAAAAAAAGAAACTTACATTATTATAATCCACAATATTTTTGTTCCAACAATATTTTCCTTTAGAGTTTTGATTTTTTTTAACTTGTAATTGTGATTATAATAGTAATAGTATAGAACATAAATTTGAGTAGTTTTTTTTTTTTTTTTTTTTTGAGGAAGAGATCATTAATGATAAAGGGTATGCTTTAAATGTGTAAAAAATTAGGTGAGATGTAAAAGCTTCGAAGAAAAAAGCAAATCACAAGGACCCCTCGTTGAACCATTTTGACAAGGCAGAACAACAATTTTCACATGGTAGAGAACTGTAAAAACCAAAACTTTGGGGAGAGCTTATGAATTATTTTCTACCACAAACATTTCGGATTTGAATATATATATATATATATGAAAAATAAATAAATTATATTATAAATGCATTA
>Ga0325405_1003140_pt1 | contig 17027 bp, 9 predicted proteins | sample PopdelMetagenome_21_FD_205663 | JGI IMG/M metagenome (GOLD analysis project Ga0325405, IMG submission 205663) | Populus deltoides microbial communities from Bellville, Georgia, United States - Xylem-Control-R2 | ecosystem: Host-associated > Plants > Phyllosphere > Stem > Wood/Secondary xylem...
GAGAATGGCCTAGATGTGGTCAAGCACTTGAATAGGGTTCTGACCATTCCTTCAAACATCCTGATAATGTATGATGAGAGCTACAACCATCATTTAGCCCTGACTTGATAAATAGCCTTCAACGTAAAAAACTCTATTGTTTAACCTCATTATTTTAGTTTTATGACTATTGTTTCTATCAATCATTTTTTACAGACTTTCATGATGTGCACTAATTCTAAGAAGCGATAGACAATTGAGAGAAGACAGGTGAAGAAGGTCATTGCCAAGCACATGGCATACTAGACTGCCCTTCAAATTCTAAGGGATGAAAATGCTACAGTTGAGGTTGAACTAAGGAACCTTAATATAATTTATACAATATTGAAGGATCATATAAGAGGCGTTGTCCTTCATAAATCAATAATTTATACATTATTGAAGGATCATATTGAAGTGGACTCCCTGAAGTAGGGGATAATTGAGAGGAAAACATCCCAAAATGCTATGAGTTAAGCTCCTTACTATTAGGGAAGAAGCTTAGAGCTCTTGTGCGCAATTGGAGGCTTTGAAGAACTTTTATGAGGAGTTCCATGAGTTTTTTAAAGGTCTACAACATTGACTAGGATAATTAGAGACATGACATTGTTTGTCATGTCTAATTTGTATTTTTTTTCAAATAGTCAAGAGGAATGTAAGTGGACATCAACGTTGCCTTCTATCTAGTCTTTGTGCCCTACTATGCAAATGTCTTTCCTATTAGGGCTACAACTGTTAAACATGGAGAATACTTTGCTAAGAAGTCTGGCCTGAATATTTAAGCATTAGCCCCCTAACTTCTTTTAGCCTTGCAAATAACCTCGATCTTATGAGCTTTGCCATTTTGTAATATACTAGAGTTTTATGAAAAATTCTTTTTCATTTTCATGCTTTTATTGAGAAATATTTGGTAAACTTGTTTAGTCTGAATGAGTTTAATGCCTATACTTAGAAAAATATTTAAGAGGAAATCCTCTAGGCAATTTGTTTGGTTTAAACGCCTATATTTAGAAAAATCTTCAAAAGCCTATATTTATAAAAATATTTAGGAGGAAATCTTTTAGGCAGGTTGTATGAGTCCAGCACTCATAATTAGAAAAATCTTGAAAATCTTGCCTTCGAATTTTGGCAAGATTTGAACTTTGTTTAACCTTTGTAGGACTCGCCCCGTGCTTGGAATCAAGAAGAAATCTAGGTTATATGTATACCTTTCTTTAAGAGATCTTGCTCTTTTAATATGGATGTCTGTGAACATAACCCTTAACGAATTGATAAGAGGCCCTAAAACATTATCTAAAGGTTAGTGTCATTGAATCAGGGAGGTCTTAGACCCTTCCTTTAAAGAGTTGTAGGGTTATTTTCCTAGGGAGATCTCATATCCATCTCTTAAAGATTATAAGGCTATTGTTATATGAATGCCAAGTCAATCCTTTATAGAATTGTGGTGTTATTTCTCTATAGAGATCTCATAACCATCCTTTAGAGAGTTATGAAGCTATTATCTTAGAAAGACTAAATCAATCCCTTTATGAGTTATGGGGCTATTATCCTAGGAAATATCATATCAATCTCTTAAAGATTATATGGTTATTACCCTAATGAAACCAAGTCAATCAATTAGAGATTTGATGAGAGGCCTTTAGGCATCACTTGGAGAAATTATTCTAAGAAATCTAGATTGGCTCTAAGGTCTTGTTCATTCTCTTATGAGGTATATTGAACTACCCTATAGTTTGGACACTCAATTTTAACTAGGATCATAACCTCAGTTCCATAAGCGAGGAGAAATAGAGTTTCACTAGTAAATGTTTTCTAAGTTGTTTTGTAAACCCATAAGGTTTTATTTAGCAATTCTGCCTATTTTGACTTAGCTTTTTTGTTTTTTTTTTTTTTTGAGTCCATTAAGCAAAACTTTGTTAATCAGTTCAGCTTGACCATTGATTTGAAGATATTACGCTAAAGAGAGCCTATGATCAATGCAAAGCCTTTGACAATGCTCTCTTATCTTATGGTTGTTGATCTGTATTCTATTATCAGTTATTAATACTTTGGGAAGCCTAAATTGGCAAATGATATTTTTTTCAAAAGAATAAGATTACTTTATTATTGGAAATCTTTGTTAACGCTCCTACTTCTACCTATTTTGTGAAATAAATGTCGACTATTAGGACAAATTATCTTTTATTTGTGGCCTTAGGGAATTGACCTAGGATGTCCACCCCACATTGAGCAAAAAGCCATGATAAGGCTATAATGGTAATTTTTACATAAGGCTAACTCGAGACTGAGGTAAATCTCAGACATTTTTGTTTAAGGGTGGCCCTATAGTAAACAGGTAATGCTAGATAAGGGTTTTTCAATCGTTTTTAATATTGATGTGAGCAACCATAAGCTCTTCACCCACATTTGATTTTTTCAAAACTTCAACATAGACATCCACTTACAGATCTATAGGATTAAAGCTTGCTAACCTAGATAGGAGATATGCCCAGTGGTTATCTTCCCTTAAAATACGAGTAATTGAAATGTTCTTGCTTGCAACTTGCTTGGAGAAATAAGGTTGAACCTTTTAAAGATATTGTTGCATGGTTAGTTCTTTGACCTCATATATTCCTTGGTATTGACTGACCACCAACTAGGAGTTGCTATGGACTTGGAGAAGGTATGCATTTAAAGCTTCTGCAAGGCTTACTCCTGCCAGAAAAGCTTCATACTTTAACATGTAATTTATGGTTGGGAACTCAAAATGAATCATGTATTTAAATACTTTTTCTTTAGGACTTACAAGTATTATCCCAGCTCCACTTTTAGTAATATTGAAAGATCTCTAAGAAAAAACAATTCCTAGGTGGGGATTATTAGGGAGTGTTTTGTTAGAGCTTCTAGTTTAGCGGGGAAAGTAATTATTGCAAGTGGGGACTCAGAAGCGCTCATTGGCTCTTCAAATGAGCAATCATCAATGAAATTTGGATATCTTCAAAAACCTTTTGACAATATAGAGTCCACTCAAAGTTGGAAATGTTTCTCAATGTCAATGAAATTTGATTGACATTTGGATATCTTGAATAATGGTAAAGTATGCTTCTTCGAGCGAGATATAAATTGATTGAGGGTTGTTAGTCTCCCTATAAGCCGCTGAACCCTTTTTATTAATCGAGAAGGAGCCATGTCTAGAATGGCTTAAATCTTTTTTATGTTAGGCTCGATTCCCTTGCTACTTACTAGGAAACCCAAAAACGTTCCTCATTTAATGGTAAAGATATATTTAGAATGATTAAATTTCATCTGATGATGGCCAAACATAGATAAGACCTCTTTTAGGTTCAAAATATGTTGCTCAAAGGTCATGCTTTTAGCCAACATGCCTTCCATAATCTTCCCAAGTTGTTTCTTAAATACTTTTTTATCATTCGCTGGTAAGTAGCTCATGCATTATTAAGCCCGAAAAGCATAACTTTATAACAAAATATTCTCTATTTAGCCATGAAAGTTATATTTGCTCATCATCTAGGTGTATGGGGATTTGATGATATCCAAAATTGAAATCCAAGGAATTTAGGTGTTCAAAACTTACAATGGAGTCAACTAATTGGTCAATCTTAGAAAGAATATAGCTATAGTTTCTTGACTATTACCATATTTTCTAGTTAGGTTGGGTATATCATTTTCCTATTAAAGGATGATAGATATAATGTTGGAAGGGTTATATAAAAAATATGTGCAATTTAAGAGAAAAAGGGAAAAAAATGTTAAAATAGTGGCTAGGGTTTTTTTTTATTTGATGGTAAAGTTGTAATATTGAATATAAGAGTTCTTTAGTCATTAATTGGAATATAATGAAAATCTTGTAAATACTTTGACCTTTTTTGTTGAATTTTTTTTGCGCATCATGCAAAGATGTAGCTAAGACATTAGGTTCGGGAGGGAAAAAACATTCCAGCCACCTCCTACTTCTACCCCTAGCACTAGAGCGAGGATGTAAAGTGTTATAAACTTATAAAGTTTAGGATGTAAAATATAATTTTTAAAACAATAGATGCAAAGTAAAAAATGACCTAACTATAGGATGATCAATGTAGTTTTCCCTTAATTTTATTATGGTAATGAGATTTATTCAAAAAGAACAATACTTTTAGCATATTATTCACATTACCCTCTTTCAAAGTATTTTATGTTAATAATTTTAAAAATTAATAATTAGTTTTTAATACAAAATTGTTTAAATTTTTATTTCTAGTCATTTTATTATAAGAAAATCTAAAAAGCATGAGAAAATACGTTTCATCATGCCATTATTCACTCTCTTACATTTTGTTATAGTTTTCCATAATAATTTTTCTTTCATTTTGGGCATTAGATTTTTTTTTTTGTTGATTGCATCCTTTTGTGACCAAATTAAAAGCTAATTTGTTTTTATTTTGTTAAGGAAAGGGAAAAATAAAAATTAAATGATAGAAGACGAATATAAAAAACATAGAGGAACTAAATAGTCGTTTCGAAATTGACTAAAAAAGTTGATTATGGTCCTATTAATTTGCAACATACCAATTTTACATCCCTTTAATAGATTTTTTAAAAATTTTAGTTTTAGTCCAAAAGTTTATTTCTCTTTTTTTTTTTGTCCGGGTTTGAGATGGGAGAGAAAAAGTAATTGAATTCTAGTGTTAGAGAAATAAAACAACGATTGATAACGATTCTGACCATTAAAATAGTCAATTTTGGTGTCTATGAGTTCCATTAAAGTATTCTTTCACTTTTAAATTGTCTGAAAAAACATATATGATAACATGAAGTTTTTGGGTTTCATGTTATTTTTTGTTTTTTGATTATTTTCCGGGTTATTAGAAGGTATAAATAAATTTATCTAGGTCTTTATGGTGTTTTTTTTATATATATTTTAAGGTTAAAAAAATTAAAATAAATTTTTTGGGCATGAAACACCATTTTCCTAACTTTTTAGCGACTAGAGGTTACTGAAACCTGGATAGAGTAGGCGATATATTGCTTTCTATTTTTTTCTAAATCAAATCCTATGAAAAAAAAAATTAGCAATCTCGTGCCTAGGTTGCTTGCGTCCATGCACTAGGGCCTTTTTTAGGCCCAAGCACACTACGCTCATCAGGCTCGTGTTTCTAGGCTTTTTCTTTTTCTTTTTATTTTATCTTTTTTTATTGTTTAGATTTTTTTTTCAATTAAATGGATTTTTCTTGGTAATTTTTTAGTTTTATCTTTTAATATTTTATTGGTTTTTAATTAAATAAAATAATTTGTCTCGTTTTATATTTATAACTTTATCATAAACTCAAATAAATGCTATGATATTTAGTTAGTTATATGAAAAAGTATATTTTTGTTATTTTATAATTAAATAAAAAGAGTTCATCATTTAAATTACAAATTTAGTTGATTAATTTTAATTTATTAAAAATCAAATATTATAATTTATTTTAATTGTATGTATATTTTAATTTATTTAATTTAATATATACATTAATTTTTTAATTTATAATGATGATTGTTTATATAAAAAAAGGTTTGAAAAAACTACAACATAAAAAAAATATACTATATTCTTGGCTTTCCGCTATATTTTTTTATTTATTAATATGGGTATTTAGATCAGTTTACATCTATTTTGACTAATTTTATTGGCCCTAAAATTAACAATTATATAAGCTTCTAATGGTTCTAAAACTTGTAGAATTCGAACTGGTGATTTATAAAAAATAAATCTAAAATCTAATCAATTAAACTATACCTTTCCAAATTAATTAAAGACTTGATATTTCTTTTTAATTTTTATTTTTAATTTCACCATCACAGCTATACAAGTTTAGTTTTTTTGTTTTCTGAAAAATAGAAAACGAAAACAGAAAAAGAAACTGGCAAAGATATCAAATGACTCCTTAATAAGCTCGCTGCAATATTAGATTCTGCCGTCGAACTGCGAAGCAAACAGTAGTTAGTCACTCACACCGAAAGAATAATGCGAAGCTCCTCTGATTCGAGCACCTTCAAACTTGACCAGCGAGTCCATTCAACCAATGATCCACGCCGAATCGGTACCGTCAAGTACATAGGACCCGTGGAAGGCCATCCTGGCACATGGGTCGGTGTCGATTGGGACAATGGAGAAGCCAAACACGACGGGTCATTGAATGGAGTCCGTTACTTCGAAGCAAGGTCTCAACTTTCTGGGTCATTCGTACGGGCCCAGAATTTGACTGCGGGCATTTCGTTTATAGAAGCTCTCTATATCAGATACAGAGACCAACCAACTCAAGAAGATGAGGGTATGTCTGCTTCTTCTTGGGTTTTTCTTTATGTAATTATCACTTTTAGTTTCGTTTTAAGTTTTGGGTATTGTAGTATTGCTTAGCTAAGAATGAGAACGGGTAGTGAAGTTTGAATTCTTCTCACTTACAAGAAGAGGGTATGTGTTCTATTTATGTAGTATCCCAGTTTTGAGTCGTTCTCAGTTTTGAAAGTTGTCGTTTTGCTTGACAAATAATGTCAATGGATTCTAAAGTTTGAATCTTTTTGTACTTGGATAAAGACGGTAAGTGTTTTGTGTGTTTGATAAAGAAAAGAATGCTAATGGATACTAAAGTTTGGATTTGTGTGCAGATGAAATGTATGTGCTTTCAGCTAGTAACAAAAGGGTATCTGTACAACTTGTTGGTAAAGAGAAGATTCAAGATAAGCTAAGTAGATTAGAAGAATTGACTGGTGCTTCCCTTTCTTATTTGGGTGTTAGCAATCCGGGATCCCCTAATGAAATCAGAAATATAGTGCCAAGTAAGTTGGTTTCTCAGATTCCCAGTTGCTGCATTTATGATTTTTTATTTATCCATTACTAGCTTAGGTGCCATTGTTTAGTGAATGCTAAAAGTCTTGGCCTCATCCAAGTCCAGAGAGCAACCACTTTATGTAAAAATGTTGAATGTAAGAACTGCTTTCAAATTCCCAATGCATCATATTTGGGTGGGGTTGTCAATTCATAATTCAGTAGAATGATTAATAATGCAATTGTTTATGTTACATCTTATACTTTTTTTCTCTTCCAGATCTAAAGGAACTGGACTTGACTGGAAATTTACTTTCAGAATGGAAGGTATATTTTGCATTCTATCTGATGCTACTTTCTTTTTCTACAGAAGAGATTTTAAATCCAGAAACTTGCATTTCCTGTACTGCTTTCTGCTTTTTGAATTTTAGATTGTGCTAATCCAATTTGCTGCTAACGTCTTTTGAGCTAGTTATAGATTGTGCTAATAAGTAATTTTAGATGCCATCTGTACATGCGTAATACTTTGGTTCCTATCAAAGAGTACTTGTTCAGGTCACAATTATTGATTAAAAAAATAGAATTAAAATCATCTTATTATCATACTTACTTTCTCACATGACAGTATATTTGCTTGTAACTGAATATCCTCACTTCTGTCATATCTATTAGTTGTTTCTTTTATGGCTAAGATATTAATTTTATTCTCTGAATTGCTTAGGTTATTTGAGTTTGCATGTAGTATGCTATATAGTGTAATGTGTTATGCTATGCATTGTAAACAATCAGAAACTAAAAATCAATAATGATAAACCATTTCTACTGTATTTTTTCATTTAATAAGTTGAAGGAAGGTCGTTAAACACTTTGGAAACAAAAACCAAGCAACTAAGGAGAAAGGAAATTACAGTGGACAAGAGAACATAATCATACAAAATGAAATGGAAACTGGAAACAAAACAACTGAAACTGTAAACAGGAAGCAAAACAAGCCACTAGCAAACTAGCGGACCACATCAAGATACTAGACTCGGAGACAAAACTAAGCAAACTAAGGGGATAAACCTGCAGAAGAGTGAAGAGATAGCTTTGCAATGCAGGAGAGAAAAGGCAACAAAAGGAAGAACAAAACTTTTGACTTCAAGGGTGCTACAATCAAGGATGGGGGAAGACTGGAAGAGAAACCATTTCTACTGGGTGTGATGGAAAAATAAACCATTTGAAGAACTTGACTCTTCATTATTGAGTCTTTAATAACTAAATGTTCCACTACATTTGGAAGTGCTCTAAAACATAATTCTTTTATTGTATTGAATTAGTTTGAAAATTTCATTTCTGAATTGAATGATGATTTTGATTTATATTTTTTCCAACTCTAAGATTGACCTAGTGTTAGGAATTTCTATGTGTTTGCTGGATGCTTTTTCTGGATGACTGTTCAATAATTGTGAAGCTTGTGCTGAATAACCATCATCTCTTGTTTGAATTAATCCTTGCAGGATGTTGGCATCATATGTGAACAATTACCTTCTCTTGCAGCACTCAATTTGTCTAACAACTCAATGTCCCAAGAGATTGTTGGTCTACCACTACTAAAAAGCATCCACATTTTAGTTTTAAACAATACTGGCATAAATTGGACACAGGTGAATCATTTTTTTTGTTCAATTTTTTCCCTATATATGAATTTAAGAAAAACTCTCAAGCTAAGTGTAATTTTGTTGTTGCAGATTGAAGTGCTTAAAGAATTATTGCCAGTAATTGAGGAGCTACATCTGATGGGAAATGGCATAAATGCAATAAAGGTAGTATTTGTTGAATATCCTACTTTGTTTCTTAAGCGGATGGATAATATGTTTCAACTTTGGGTTCATATAAGACTGCTATTTTATTAACCAACATAAGAATTCAATCAAGCTTGTCTTTGACAGGAGTTTGCTCACTCATACTCTACCTTTTAATTTGTCTGATCATCCATGTTCAGAAACTGCCCCTATTAATTCCCATTAGAATGAAATAAGGACATTATTCATACATGCAATGATAAACTGACCAATCAAGCCCAAAAACTTCCTGAAGGAAATCCTTTAAGTCCCACCCCATATCACTATCGGTCACTCCCACCATGTCTGGATTTCTACCGCTGTTCTCAGATGTAGAATCCTGTTAGCCTCATTCTCTGTTGCACGAGTGAAGAAAAAGAGAGCAACAATCTTTGGAGAGACTTAACATGGTATCCCTCTAATTCTTCGTATTAATGACTAAATGTTACATCTGGAGAATTGTTTAGATTAGCAGCTTAACAAGATTTACATATACCTTCAAAATTATAACAAGCTGTGAAGCTCTTTTATACACTAGAAACCTCTAATCATTGATTTTGCAACATCATGTTTATATTTGATTTTCCATTTTCTAGACAGCATCTTCATCCATTGTTCATGGATTTGATTCTTTGCGGCTACTGAATTTGGAAGAGAATTGTATAGCTGAATGGAATGAAATTGTAAAGCTTTCTCAATTAAGAAGGTGAGAAAGGTTATGTTAGTCCATCTGCAATTTTAGCATATGATTTTCAATTTGGGCTAGCTGAAGGACTTGATTATGCTCACAAGTTACAACATGGTTTATGTGCAGTTTGGAGGAACTTCATTTAAACAAGAACAATTTGAACCATATCTTTTATCCTGATCATGATACAATAGACAAATTGGTTGGTGGTGATGAATCTCATGATCAAAGCTGTATACCTTTTCAAAATTTACGTTGCCTTCTTCTGGGTAATTAGTTAACTTTTTGATGCTATGATGCTTCCTTTATCTATTGTGCAAAATTTTCTAATCTTACTCATTTTTTGCTTCAGGAGGTAACAACATTGATGATCTGGCTTCTGTGGACTCATTGAACTCATTTCCTAAATTGATTGTAAGACTATGATGCAAATCTTTATTATTTGCTGTATACAAGATTAGGAAGCATGTAACATAGTACTGCTAGTGATGAGCTACATGTGTAGTGGTAATGTTCATGTAGATCTGGAGAGTTAGAACATGAAACCTAGTTCAACAAAAAAGTAGGTTCCAAAAAAGTACCCATCCTTATTTCATATAAATGTCTTAAACTTGAAGGCAATATTAAACATCCACGGAGGCACACCTTTATCACCTACAGTTTGATGATATGATCTTATTTGGGTAAGTGATGGTTTTACAGCGCAGAACTTTAGTCCAGCAATGCTAATTTATAGAATACTTTGCAAAATTTTATTTAGTTCTGGATGATGTGAATCTTTATTATCTGCTCTATATCAGATTAGGAAGCATATAACACAGTACTGCTATGTTTTATGAATTCAGTCTAGTAGCTCCTAAAACAGATGATTCATAGAAATATCACTTGTTATTCGATATGTTTTCTTTTGGTGTGTGCATTGTTATGATATTTCCAAGTTGTGGAGAAAAAATTGGAAATTCTCCCTCCCTTTTATCCATTTTTGGTTTCGCAAAGTGGATAGTTCTATCTGAGAGAACAAGTTGATAGAATGCAGGACCAATGTATAGGCGAGCATGTTTCTCCCTCCTCCTCATGTTTCCTGGTCGTGCCCTTTTTTTCTACTCCCATCTTGCAATTACTTCTTGATTAACCAAAATGATGATGATGATGATGATGATGATTTTATTTTTCTGTTTTTTTTTTTTAAAAAAAAAACCTACTGGTGCTTTCTACTCTTGGATTTTTAAAAGCAAAGGACAGTTTCTTGTTGTGATGGTTTTTCCTTGGCAAAGTAGGCACGAATTTTTTCAGGAATGGAAAAATGGCAACATAGAAAAAGTACATTCCAAAATATGATTGTGAATTTTAAGACTCGTCCGCTGTATTCTATGGTGATAATTAGCCTTTGCTCTCATATGTCTTGTTTATGTTACAGGACATCAGGCTTTCTGAAAACCCAATTACTGATCCTGGAAGAGGTGGTATCCCAAGATTTGTTTTGGTTGCACGATTAGCAAAAGTTGAAATCTTGAATGGAAGTGAGGTAAACTCCAGAGTACTATGTAACCAAATTTGTTTTCTTGGTGAGGTTGTTGTGGGTCTGACATAGTATCATCCACCATGCCTCTCAGGTAAGCACTCGTGAAAGGAAGGAGTCTGAGATCCGGTATATTCTCCTGTGCACCAATGTGTTATTTTCCTTTAATAAGAATTGTGTGGTGCTTTTACATAGCAAATTGTCTTACCATTCTGGTGTTTTCTTGCATGTTGATGATTTCAATTCTTAGTTTTTCATCTTTTACTAAGGTTTTCTTATTTGTTCTGAATATTTATTGCAGGTATGTCCGCTTAGTTATGTCAAAGTTGCATGGAAATCCAAATGAAATCAAACAGCATCCCAGGTAGTCTTAGTTCTGTAAGCTTTCATCCAAATAGATGTTGTCAGTTCATCTAAAATGCAAATGCCACTAAACTTCTCAATGGACATGATGGTTATCATTTCAGTAACACCTTACTTCCTGCTGATAATCAGCCTCAACTTGATTATAGGTTTGTTGAGCTGAAGAATTTTCATGGCATTGAAGATGAAAGGTCATCGGTTGGAACAACAGGCCCTCAGAAGATGGCTTCTGGACTCCTGTGTATGTATCCTTACGTTTTCTCATCCAATAGTTTTATGGAATGCACTTACTGTATACATGTTTAAATAATATAATAAAAGTGCAGCTGTCACCCTTAAATCTGTGGCTCCATCTATTGGCGAGAAACCTCCACTAACAAAGAAACTGCCAGCTGCTACTACGGTGATGTTCTCATCCTTTTATATAAAGTAACATGTTTGAGTAGATATTTTAAGACTAATTGAAGTATGTAAATCATTTTAGATTGGGAAGCTAAAGATTCTTTGTGAAACGTTTTTCAAGCTTGGGTCCATTAGGCCAAAATTGTTTCTTCAAGAAGAGGTTTGTCTCTACACTCGTTCTTGATCACAATCTCTGTTCATGATGATAAACACCCTTGGAATATTGGTCATTGAGTACAGTAGCTTAGATTCTCATTGTATTTGGTCATTCTTTATCACAATTTCTCAACCTTTAAGAGGCTTATAGATTGTATTTTTCAATCTTACCCTGTTTCCATATTTCTTCTAGAGAAGATTGACAAGGATTTATTGCATTTATAAAGAAGAAAGATGCACCTTTTGTGTGAGCTTCTTTCATTTTCCTTGGGTTGCACTCCCTCTGTCCCTTTAAACATTTTTCTTATCAGGGAAAAAACGAAGGAACCAAGAGGGAAAGGAGAACATAGAAAATCTGCATTTGCTCGGTTACTTGTTACTTTTTGCCCCCCACCATATTTTTGAGATACCATGCTTTCAAATTTTGAGTGAGGAAGGAAGCCAATTATTCTCTTTCTAAAAAGCTGTAATAAGAAAATAGAAGTGGGAGCATAATGTCTCGAACAATGTCTTGAGTCTAGGCCATACTTTCAGTATGGAGAACCAATGGAAATGATTTTTTCAAAAAAGTGAAGGCAATAAATATTCTTCTTTGTAGTTCTTTTTAGTCCTTTGAACTTTCCACTAGCTTTGAGAAACAAAAACGTCAAGTACTAATTGACAAAAAAAAAAAAGCAGGGTTCCCCTCTGCCGATATTGCTAGATGATGAGATGGCAACTTTGATGGATGTTGGAATTGGCAACGAATCAACTGTTCTTGTGGACGAAGAGAGTTAGTACAATTTGAAAAGGAGTTCATAACAGTCTACTGGTTTAATGTTTCGAAGGTCAAGGTATACAAGGTACTACTAAACTTTGTTCTACAAAATGCTCCAATTTTGCTTAGTCTTCTGATCCTGACCTGCTATACATATATTGGTTTTTGCCTAGAGAAGTTTCTTTTGTATCTTGCTTTTGATTATGCACTTTACAATTGAATTTTCCCTCATAGGTATTTACATTTCAAATCTGCTGGGATTGTTTGTATTGAGACCTCAAGAAAGCTGCAAAGCTTGACTTCACACATTGTTCAAATTTCCATTGCTGAAAAACCAATGATGGAGACGGCTAGGGATACTTGAGCCGTCATAGGTGGTGAATTATTTGCTCTGTCATCACCTGAGAAGGGAGGCTTGAGAACGAACCCTGTAAAACGTTGTGGTGTCTTTCTTCTCATAATGTTCTCATTTCATCTATTTGCACAATTTTGAGAATGTGTTTGAATCTATTTTCCCTGCACGAGCAATGATCATTTCTGCTCTTAGAATGTTCGAAAGTCTGGTCATAGCAAAACACAAAATAAGCCAAGTGAAGATTCAAGAAAGATCAGATTGTTGAACTAAAAGAATAAGAAATAAACATAAATTAGTTCCTGAAACTAATTAACTAATCCTTATATTACAAAAAAAAAAAAATCCTTTCGCCAATCAATCAATCGCCAACGTTGAACATGTCAATATAGTAATTTTTTTCAATGTTTTTTCTCTTTCAAATATCTCATTTTATCCTTTTAATTTGCTTACTATTTGTATTACTAAGAAGTTATAAACGAATTTAAAGACATTTAGGTCTTATTATCTTTTTTCACATTTTCAAACTTCTTTTTCCTTTCATTGATGTTCTATAGTCTAATTAGAAGAGATTAAACTTTAAAAATGGATGAAAATATAAAAATAAAAAGAATTAAAACTACTTTCACATTAGCACTTTGGTCAAAACGTTTTTTATTCTTTTTTCAGTCTGAGTTTGAGTTAGAGAGAGGAGAGAAATTTGTCTGGAAACATTGAAGAGAAAAGGTGATCCGTTTAGTTATTTTTTAATGTTGTGTTTTTATTTATTTATTTTATTTTTTAATATTTAGTTGATTTTTAATTGGTTTTTATGATTTGTTTTGATTTATATTTTTATGTAGTTGTTGTGATCTTATAAATAAAGGTCATGATATTTGATTGGTACATAATTATTATTATTTTTAATTTTACCCTTTAATGTTAGGTTTTAATAGATTTTTTTTATTAATTTTATTCTTTCATATTTGGTTGATTTTGATCGGTTTTCATGATTTGTTTTAATTTGTTTTTTATAGAGTTATTATGGTCTCAAATAAATGTTATAATATTTAATTGGTGCTTGATTTTACAAAAAATTATTTTTTTAATCATATAATTAAGTAAAAAATAATTTAAAAAAATATTAAACTTAGTAAAATTCATTATCCAGATCATAGATTTAATAGGACAAATGCTACAATATATCAATGTCTTGATTTTTTTTTTAAAGAATATTTTTTTAAAAAATCAAACCATATTTTTACCGATTTATTTTTAAACTCAATAAATCAGTCATTATCTAAATCTCTCGACTAGAGGCTCGGTATGGGAACTATGTGAACCATACATAGAGGCTTGCCACCTCCAATCTGTAATTCTAACGTGTTTATTCGGGAAATACATCCTCCCCGCTCTTCGAAACGCAGAAAAGAAACCGAACCATCCTGCCTTGAACACCCAGTCAGAGCCTGCAGGTATAAGAGAGCTTGTGAACATTCACTTCTGCCCCCAAAATGAGGAATTTCTGCATATTGCTAACATATATTTAAAGCTCTTCTTTGTTGATTGGTTTCTCCTAGCAGCAGCAATGTCTCCCGCTGTGCTTATGATTGGTTTCAAAACGCATGCATTGATAATAAATCAATGCATGCGTTTTGAAACAAGGGAAAGAGCATCCACAGGTAACCATGAAATTTGAACTTGAGCTGGCATTAAATAGTACCATCATCTTGTTACAAACTAAGATGAGCGAAGGCTTAGAAGTTCATTCTACTATCAGAAACAGAAATTGACCTAAATGTCCAAAAGCTAAATCTAATGGACAATCTAGAACATTAATCGCAAATGCCCAGCACATGTCACCAACGCAAATCCACCTACAAGGAAGCTACAAAATATCACTTTCAGCGTGGCGCAGCATACATCTGGGTTGAGTCATATTGAGGATAGCCAGGCTGTGGAGACACAGTTTTCCCATAACCAACCGGAGCAGTTGCCGGAGCAGCTCCATAACCAGCAGATTGTGGGACTGACTGATCATAGCTTGGTTGAGTTGGTGTTGGTTGAGCATAACCCTGCTGGCTGGCTGGTGCACCATATGCAGGGGCACTACCATAAGCAGGATCTTGAGACCCTTGATAGCCATAACCTGCATTGTTTGCAGCTTGCTGCTCAGGATAACCTTGTTGTGCAGATGGATATGACCCATAGCCCCCAGCAGGACCTTGCGCATAGCCAGCTGCTACTTGTCCACCAGGCTGTCCAGATGTAGGAACAGGCTGGCCACCTTGCTGAGGATAGCCTGGGCCAGATGCAGTTTGTGCCTGATTATACCCATCGGAACCTGATCCGGACCCATAAGAAGGATAGGGTTGCTGCATGGGCCCACTCGATGCATATGGATACTGCTGTTGCAGTGGTGGTGGTGCATTTGGACCATACAGTTGACTTGATTGCATAGGACCTTGATAAGACATATCTCCAGGTTGACCAGGCCTAGGAGGACCATATGACTGGGGAGGTGGTCCCTGTGATGGCATTCCAAATGATGGCTGCTTGCCATATTGCTGCTGTGCACCATAGCCTGGTTGGTTGCCAGCCTGCGAATAAGCTGGCTGTGAATTTCCATACCCATAAGGATACTTTGGTTCATCATATCCATGCCCGTAGCTCTGGTGAGAAGGGGCTGCCTGGGAATAGGGAGCTTGGTGCCCATAATCTGGACCATGGGACTGTCCATAGCTGTAATTTACCTGGGATGGAGGTCCACCCATAACAGGGGCAGGGGAATGACGAGAAGCAGGCCCAGGAATGGGAGTAGGCATTGGGCCAGAAACTGGTTGATCAGATGCATGACCTCCTTGACTATAGTAATCATAGCCACTGGTATGTGTGTGAGGGCCCTGCACATTAGCAGGTCTTTGCTCCCAACCAGAACTGTTACTTCTTGGGGCCATATGTTGAGGATAATCACCATAAGCTGGAGGATACTGCGAACCATGGGATGGATATGGACCCCGATGCTGATAACCATATGGCATTTTCTGGTTTGAATGAGGACCACGAGGACCCCAGTGAGCTGGGCCTGTGGGTCCACGGGGTCGATAGGACTGCTGCTGGTTAAAGCTGCTAGAGAGAGTTGATGGCCTCACAGTCTATCAAAGCAAATGACAAATAAGAAATTAGTGAACAGAACCAACTTCAATTACACGAGAAAAAGACTACAGAGAAGGCTTTTGAGTCTTTACGGAGAAAACCACATCAACTTTTGAAAGCAAAACACCACAAAGACTAAGTCACAATTCATGAGAATATTAAAAGGCATGCAAGTTTGACAGAATAAAAAATCAACTACATAAAATATAAGGGAACTAAAAATAAAAGCAGGGAGAATCATGTTTTTTCTTGAAGTCAATTCAATTCAGATTGAATAACAACCCAGTAGCCAGTAACATAAACAAAGCAAAGCATCATCATAAAAAGGAAACATGGTAATATAGCACAAAACATGCTGAATTTATAGAATCCAAGGGCCATTGAGTGGGAATGAAGTCCAAGCTGGAGAAGAAGGCCCAATGAGAACCATGAAACATTATTCGATGTCACATGAACCAATTTTGTGCGAGTTTCTGAATATGTATGGGTGCAAGGATATTCCAATTAACATTTCTTTTCTACCACTGAAGGACATTTCTATCCAACAAAATCAAATAAAAGAAATTTTTTAATAGATAAACTGAGCAGTCAATGGACCACCTCCTTCCATGCATTACAGCTTCTTACATTCCCTTGAATTAAATCATTTCAGATACCCTTTTACCGCAGATTGACATGAATTCCAGATATATTATATGATTAAATGAGAATTTACATATTCAAATATATTCTACCGAAGAAAAGACTAAGAATGACAAAATGGCATTGTTTGTTTGGAAGTTACTGTGGACAGATTTATATGCTAGTAGTTTACAGTAGAAAATGAAAATGAAACCCACAACTTGCAAAAACAAAATCCGATTACAAAATGAGAAGCTTGTGTAGTCAGCAAAACTGGTGCAAAAATTGCATGGTTAAGATAACATTGTATCAAGTTCTATTCTACACACTCATGATGATCAAGCATGCACTCAGACATCATATAAACTAGGAATAACAATTCAATGTATATTATCAGAACTCATGC
>Ga0325405_1003141_pt1 | contig 17023 bp, 7 predicted proteins | sample PopdelMetagenome_21_FD_205663 | JGI IMG/M metagenome (GOLD analysis project Ga0325405, IMG submission 205663) | Populus deltoides microbial communities from Bellville, Georgia, United States - Xylem-Control-R2 | ecosystem: Host-associated > Plants > Phyllosphere > Stem > Wood/Secondary xylem...
ACACTCTATTTTGCATTAACTAGGGAATTTATAAGAATTTTATTTCTGATAGACTAACCATACATTCGAATAATTAACATATAATATGAGGTTTTGGCATTTCACTATAGCAATGAATAGTGAGATGTTTTGGTCTTTTTTAATTTAATCCTCAAGTTTTTTCTTAGTTCAAACTTTTATTTTTCAATTTCATCCTCAAATGTTGGGTTTAATAGATATTAAATTTCATAATTTGTTTCAATTTACTTTTTATTGAGTTATTCTAGTCTCATTATCCGGGTTTGGTAGGTTAGTATAAGTTGATTTAAGTTATTTTTTTATTCTTTTTAGTTAATTTTTTTTTCTAAACTTCATCCTTCAATATTAGGTTGATTGGGAATTAGGTTTAATATTCATTTATTTTTTTCTATGGGATTATCATGGATTCATGACTCGAGTCACGAGTATTTTTAATTGATTTTTTTTCAATTCATTCCTTCAACATTGAGTTGATTGAAAATTGAGCTTCATAATTTTTTTTATTTGCTTTCTATGGGTTTATCGCGCTCTTATGATTCTGGTCGTGGGTTAGCCCAGTTGCCTTAGGGTTTTTTTTTTAATTTAAACCTTCAATATTGGGTTGATCAAGAATGAGGCTTGATAATTTATTTTATTTTGCTTTATTTGAGGTTATCTCGGCCTCATGACTCGGGTCACGATTTTGATCGGTTAAATTGGGTTGACTCAAGTCATGTGTTTTTTGTGTTTTTTTTAATTTTTTTTTCAATTTCATCCTATAATATTGAGTTGACTAGAAATTTGTGTTAATATTTTTTCTTATTTGTCTTCTATAGAGTTATTAGGGTCTTATAAATTAGGTTGGGGACTTGACAGGTTAACATGAGTTGATTCGAGTAAATTCAAATCAATCCAATATATTGTCATCTTAATATTTTTTAAAAAAATATCTTCATTATTTTTTTAGTCAAACTATTACTTTACCACTCGTTTGTATTGTCTTCGAATCTATAAAGTCGACTAAATCGCTATAACCCCCACAGTTTTTTTCCACTAGAAAACATGATAAGTACACCTAGATATTTTTTTTTGCTTTAAAAAAAGTTGATTCGACTCACAGCATAGCGCAAAAAATTATCTTAGTGTTGGCTAAATGGGAATATTTCTCTTAACATCATACAAATCCTTGTAAATTTATAGTATTTAGAATTTAACTGGAACTATGAATATACAAATACGCTTAGCCTAGCAAATAATTACATTATAGCTTTATCTATTGAAGATGATTTGATTAAAATGACTCTAATTTCATCAGTTATTAAGTAATCGGAAGGGCTGTTATTACTATGAAGTTCGTGGATTTTTGAGCTTTCTAATAAATAAAAAAACCATAAGTGATAAAAAAGAAAAGGAAGAAGAAACAATGGTGTCAAGATCAAATTACGGTGGTGAAAGCTAGCCATGCCCTACTTTAATCCACCAAACACAAAGAAATTTTATTCTTGTGAATTTGTAGCTTTTACATCCTTATCAAATTTAAGGTAAAAGCTCAAAATGTTAGTTATCAAGATTAAAGTCTTAATTTAATTTTATATATGTATTATTAAGAAGATTTTAAAACTAATTATTTTTCTAATTGACTAATAAATTAAAACACCACAATCTTTTTAATAATAAGTATTCGATCTGTATTTACAATTATTTAACCCTTGAACGAGATAGACTTCGATAAAAACTTGCATACAGAAATTGAGGGAGTCTGGTAGGAGAAAATGAAGATTAAATTGAACAAATATTTCACTTTCTTTCTTCATGAACACATAATAATATAATAAAAAAAAATAACACAAGAATTAGTAGAAATACACACCTTGTAATAGAGACAGGAACGAAAGGAAGATTCACGATCACTTAGACACCCACAACCTCTCTATCAATCGATTGCAACCACAAATATAATCCTTAATACTTCACTTTCTTTCTTCCTGGATCATAATTGCAAACATGTATGAACAAATAATAATATAATATAATATAAAGACAATAACAAATAACACAAGAATGAGTAGAAATACACACCTTGTAGTAGAGACAGGAACGAACGGAAGATTCACGATCACGGAAATATAATGTATGTAGTGTTGCTACAACTATGATCTCTCAAGGTTTTTTTTTTTTTTTTTGAGAATGATGATTAGGGGAAAATTAAGAACGAAAGGAGCTGAGAAGAAGACAACAATTAATTAAATGAAGAACACTCCCTGCCACTTCCAAGGATGAAACTCGAGCTATATGATTGTCCCTATATGTATCCCACTCAAGGAATATGATTTGCCCATAAAGAAAAGAAAAGAAAAGAGACATTCGTTGCTTTGAATTTGGTCTACTTATGAAGTAAGCTACTGACATCAACATTTGCAGGCTAAAGAGACATTCTCATTTCAATTTTTTTTTTTTTTTTTTTTTTGGGGTGCATGCAGGCCAATGGCTTAATTGGCCATTACTGCTGCATGTACAATAAAATACAGAGGAAATAAGAAAATTAAAAGAACATGAATTAATTAGACGTCTGCCCCTGTATTATGAAAGTGAAATAATTTTGATCGTTTAACTATTTATATACATATAAATTGTTTGGTAATTTAATTATATTATCGTAATTGTTGATGTCTTAATTGTTAATTATAATTATTTCTGTTTACATTGTTTCTATTGGGTTTAAACAAAAATAGTAATATATTTACAGAAAAATTAATTGCTAGTTATTTTACAGTTGCTTACAAAACAGAGAGGTAGGTTTTAGGGTCTTTTTAAGTGAGAGAAAAGAGAGTTCTATTAGTGGTGGTTATAATTAATGACTATTTTACTCACTCTTTGCTAAGGACCGGGTTTTTTTTATCAACATAAAAAATTAAACATATAAACTTTTTTTATATATTTTTTTACATAAAAAAATATCAAATGTAAATTAAAAACTTTATACACACATCTAATTAAATAAATTAAGAATCATTTATGTCAACAAATAAAAAAAACACATTAACAATAACTAAATACATATTTGAAAAAGTCAGGAGCGGATGTAGATTAAGATATTTAATCTCGCAACATGGTTTATTTACTTAATTATATTTAATGACTCTAATTATTAAAATTATTTTTTTATTTAATCAAATGATTGTAGAAATAGACACACATAAAATTGATTGTATTAAATTAAATAAAAAAATATATCTTGCAAGGTTGCACTCATTAAAAATATTATTCAAAAATAAATATTTTTATTCTTAAAAATAAAGATAAATTAGAAAAATCTCTTTAAAAATTAAATACTTACAAAATACATAAAAAAAAACAAGAAAATTAAAAAGGCAATTTAAAAAAGGCTAAATGAAAAAATTCAAAGAGAAGAAGTATTAATATTTTAAAAAATAACATTAGCCACATTTGTAAATAGTCCCGAAATATTTTAAAATAATTCTTTGATAATTACTATAAGTAAACACACCATAACCCCCCATTGCTATCAACATTCAAACTTAATTTATAAATGCCACTTCATCAAAAACTTTATTAGTTTGTATTAGAATGTGTTTGTTTTTTAGGTAATTTTTGTGATTTAAAAAAGTAAGTTTTAAAAAAGTGTGGTTAGCTGTGACTAGTTGGGTTTAGATACGTATTTGGTAAAATTATGGTCAAAGTTTATGTGTAGCAAAAAACATGTATAAAATGTTAGGTGGAAGTGTGGTTGCGGTTACTTTTCAAAGTGTTTTGTACTTGGAAATGCACCAAAATAATTTTTATTATTTTTAATATCAGCACATCAAAATGATTTGAAAACACCAAAAATATATTAATTTGAAGCGATAAAAAAATTTAAATTTAATTGTTTTCAAAAGTGCTTTTAAAACGCAAAAATAAACAGGGTTTCAAGAAACTCAGTTAAAAAAGTATGTAAAAACTGCTGCACAAAAACTTTGTTTTAAACTCAATTTTTTAGTAGGTCCCATGATACAAAACATTATTTAGTTTGGTACCAAATACCTTGCTGCGTTTGTTTCACCGCAAACGCAAAAGCTGATAAAAAACAAACGCAGCCTTACAAGATATTTTTGTGTTAAGATAACTCTTTTGTATTAAAAAAATGATGTAATTAAAGAAATTAAAAAAATAATCATGTAAAAATTAATTAATTTTAATTAATTCGGTGTGCAACATGTTTTTAGAATGTACTCTTATTTTTTGTTACATGGTAATATTTTAAAAACAATTTATATCTTGACATATGTGTATCTATTTGATATTGTGTTTTTAAGTGCATTTGAATATGCTTTAAAAGTAAATTTATTTAAAAAAAACATTAAATTAATGTCTTTTCTAATGTTTTCTGAAGATTTAAGTTAAAAGTTTGCAATTAATCATTATAAATATTTATGGTGATTAACAGAATGATGATTTTATTTTGATTTTTTTCAAGTTCTAATGGAATTTAAATACAATTATATTTAATATTTATTTAAAATCTAAAAACAATATTTTGATATATTTCTTTATTAATTATTTTTTAAAAAAATATTATACATTATCATAGAACACGTGTAATTAATGGAAAAATATCAGTTATTTAGTGCACATTTAACAAAAACAAGATTTTTTTTTAAAAAAATTGATGTTTTGTTAGTAAATGATAACTAACTCTTAAATCATTTATTTAATAAAAAAATTAATAAATTTAGATTATTTTTAAAATACATGAATTGTTTTAATTAGTTTACACCAAAGAAATCTCTCATGATATAGACAAATTGCCTAAAGATTTTGACATCAAATTAAAAGAGTTGAGTTGATCTATTCAAGGTAGCAAATTCATAATTATAAACGAAAATAAATATTTATATGTACGTCATAATTTACTCATTCCAAGTCCCTAAATTTTTCTTTTCTTTTCAACAAACTCCCTCTTGCTTTGTTACTATTGGCTTCTCTTTTGATATGTTAGTCCCAACAAATTTTATTTTTTTATTTTTCAAATAAAGAGCAACGCTCTCTTTCAACGACAAAACAATTTTAAAAAATGCCACGAGAAGTGCCGGCTAAGCTAACGAAGGTTTTAAAAAGTGTTTAATACATCAAAACCTTGATCAAGGCATGGTTAAATGAACTTCAAGATCAACCATCGGATCACCAACTACTGATCACAGCCATTAAATACATCGAATCATATCCTATCCAACGGGTCCAAGAATGTTCAGCAATGCCGTCCCTGTGAAATGTATCGTAGAGAATCACCCATCATGTATTTATAATAACCCGCTCCCGCAGTGCTTATGTCTGGGACCCACATTTCAGGTCCCTACAAGAAACACTGCTCAACAACACTGTCCAGGTCCAGAACAAACCCAATCCCACGCGCCCACGAATTGAAATTACGCTTTTGCCCACATCTTGAGACTTGTGCTCAGTTTGGCTGCACCATTTTTTTTTTCTTTTGGTTTCTGGCTCATAGATGATTGTGTTTTATTATAAAAAATCTTTTAAATGAAAATGGAATTATTATTTCTAATTTTTATATTTAATATTATATAATTTTATCCTAATACCGAATTAAAAGGGAATATATGTGGTAATAATTAATTTGAAAGAGAAAAAATGACACTATTTCCAATTCTTTCATGACTATCATCATAATTTCTGAAATGATTTGAGCTTTAGATATCCAAATTCATTTAACTGTAAAGTAACATGAATAACATGATTTGCATGCTTTTCTCGTACAACTTCATGTATCTTGCATTTAACTTCTGGTATATCACTAGATAGTTGTTTTAAGCTATGTTGCAGAATCGATTATTATTTTTTTTAATATACAAAAGAGTTATGCATAGCTAATATTTTGTAATAAAAAAAACTAAATTGTGTGGGAGTTGGTCTAATTTGATCCAGTCAACTCGAAGAGTCCAAAAATAACCTGGACAACTGTGTAAAAACATAGTTTGACTAAAAAAGATTTAATACGATATCCTTTAAAAAAAACATTGAAACGACAACATATTAGATTGATTCAGATTAACCTTTTAAATCCATGACCCAAGTCATAAGACTTATTAGCCCTATATAAAGCAAAATAAAATAAATTATAAAGCTTAATTCTCAATCCATTTACTATTAAATGATGTTGAAAAAAAATTAAGAAAGAGACAAAAAAATACAAGTCAGCCTGCCAAATCCACGATTCAGGTCATGAGACCAGGATAACTCTATAAAAAGTAAATTGAAATAAATTATGAAGTATAATTCTCAATCAACTCAATGTTGAAGGAATAATTTTTTTAAAAAATAATTTTAAAAAATATACAAACAACTCGAGTTCACCCGGATTAACCCACCAAACCCATGATTTGAGTCATGATATCAGGATAAACTCATATAAAATAAACCAAGAAAACAACTCGAGTCATTTTAGGTTAACCTGTCAAGCTCGCGATCAAGGTTATAAGATTGATATAGCTCCATAGAAAGCATATTGAATAAATTATGAAGCATAATTTACAATAAACTCATTATTGAATGATGAAATTAAATAAATAAAAAAGACATTATAAAATAACCTAAGTTTACCCGGGCTAACTCGCAAACTCATGACCCAAGTTATAAGATCGGGATAACCTCATAAAAAAAAAAGCGAAATAAATGAAAAAGTTCAGTTCCTAATCAAACCCAATGTTAAAGATGTTAAAGGATAAAACTGAAAACAAAATAACAATTAAAAATAGATAAAAAAAAAAACTCGAGTCAATCTAGTTGACCCGCTAAATCTGTGACTTAGGTTATGAAACTAAAATAACCACATAGAAAGCATACCACAAAAAATCATGAAACTCAATCTCTAATAAATCAAATATTAAAGGATAAAATTATATATATATATATATATTTAAAAAAAAAAGCAAAAAAAAAATATTATTGCAATGAATAGTATTTTGTGAGGTGATGCCTAGTAAAAACACAATCTCTTTTAGTTTTTGTTAATATTTTATAAAGTAGTATTTTTTTAATTTACTCTTAAATGATTTTGTATAACATATAAAATATCTTAAGATATTAATATATTCATCATGTCTTGTATCTTAAATGCTCAAGAATTGTCGTCTTTATATCATGACGAAGAGGTATTATGTGTTTTTTCATAATTGTAAATATATTAGATTATTGAATGATAATGTTTAGTTTATTATAACAAAAGCATTCAAAACATAAATCTATAAATATATAAAAATAAAACTCATGGTAAACATGATTTCAACATAATTATAATAAAATAATTCAAATTTTCAATTGATATAAAACCAAAGTACCATATGTATGATAGTAGCAGCAGCAACAACAACAATTATGCTTAAATTAAAATAAATAAAGGTTTTTACTTGTTGAATGCATTTTAAAGCAATGAAACTTTTGTTGTCGTCAATGATAAATCATTTGAATTTATTACTCCTTATTTGTGCAACTAAGATGTTTGTAATATGCTTCCTAAGATCTCAACAATAACATCTTAGTTTAGATATAGTTTTAAACAAGATCTTTAAACAAAAAATTATGCAACTTAAATATTTCTCAACAAGATGAACTTAAGCTCTAGATTTTAGAAGAAAAAAAAACCAAAGCATAAAAAAAGAATAAACACTAAAATATGATGTGAGAAAGAGTGCATAGAAATTTTGAAAAACATTGTTTCAAATTCTTCATTCACCTTTATTTTTTATAGTGAATTTTGGAAGTTAAAATATTAAAAAAAAATAATTCTCACAACCTTTGATTAGTTACTATAAATCAAGAATTAAATATGAACATAGTGGACATAAATTTTAATTTATTTAGCTAAAAAAATGTTCAGATTCAAATTTATATAAAATGCTTATGGAAAAGACTGTTAACATTCTTGGCTGGACTTGAAAAAATAATGGGTTGGAAGAAATAATTCTTCATAGACTAAACCAAGTTTAAGTTTTATGGATAATAAATAATTTTTTGTGGTCCAAAATATTATTTTATAATAAATCCTAACCTAGACCTGGTTTAAAGCCTAGACCTAGTTTGAAGCTTAGGCCTAGCCGACACGCGCATGTTTAAACTCAAATGTCACTTTTCTTAGGTCTTCTCCTCTTTGGGTGCTATTCGGGCTCAATTTTAACTTTTCAACTTCTTACTTAATAAACACCAAGAAAGTTTTATTTTTTTTCCTATATGGGATAGAAACCTTTAGAGAGTTTTGAGTTTCAACAAAACATGTCAATTAAGAATTCTTTTAGATCAATTTATAATCCACCCATAATTTGTTTAAATCATGTTAATGCTCTATGTTAAAAAGCATATGTTGGAGATTAAATTTTAAAAAAGTTTTAACCCAAAAAGTGAGTTGACTCCATTTTTAATTTGACATCAAATATGCCAATTAACGATATTCTTTAAACAATTTTTCAGCATTATTGGGGTCTATCTGTAATTAGACAAGGACTAGTTAAGTTGTTGACGTGTTGTCGTGGGCTACTTTTGAAAACGCACGCTACTTTTAATTGTGAGACAATTGAAAGAAAAAGGCACTTTCTAAGCATGCAATCAAGAGTTGGCAGCATTAAAAGGTATATGATTTGGCTTTCAAGCAACGGATAAGTAACATGCAAAAAACTTACTTAAATTGTCTTGAATTTTATATAAAAATCAAATTGTAAAATTTAAAGGGACATCAATCTAATATAGGCATTATTTGAGCAACTCAAAACAAAAGGTGGCACGATGAACAAAAAAAGTATGAAAGCCCAAGTTTTGAGTGAAAAGTGAAGTCCCGACAACTATTAGTAAGTAAAGAGTAACAAATGTTTGTCAACTCTTTATTATTACAAAGACATGAATAACTTAGTTAAGTGTTTGCAAAAATATTTTATATATTCATCTAATTGTTTGGATCTAATGTATAAAATGAGAATGATACATATTTCAAACACTCACCTTAGAAAGTAAATTTTTTCTTAAGAGAAAACAACCTAAGAGCACTTAAAGCCTTTAAACGTTTTTGGACAAACAATGGCCAAATAGTTTCCTCCACTAAATTCTTCACACACACATACACACATTGAAAAAAACTCCTACGTGTAAATCAAAAAACTTATGCATGCATTTAATTAATCAACCAAGCGAAAAATAAAAATCAAGATATCTAACGCAACACGACTAATTTACCTGGTTATGTTTAATAAATTTCCCTGTCAAAATAAATTTGTAATAGAAAAACACATAAAATTTGTAATAGAAATTGACACATGTATAAAAGTTATTAAACAATAATTAAAAAAAACAATACAAGGTTACATATAACACATAAAATTTATTGAACAATAATTAAAAAAAAAACAATGCAAGGCTGCACATATGAAAAATCTTATAAAAAAATAAATATAAAAAATTAATCTATATAAAATTAAGAAGAAACTACAGATGAATCATACCTACCTAAACATAAACCAAAAATTCATTTGAAAAAGTATCCACTGCGTTAATTTTTAAAAAACTTAAAAACAAAAAAAAGGAACTCGGTAAGGCACATGCAGGCCTGATAAACTAGGCATTTGGGTCTAGCAAACATGCTTGACACACTTTAACTTGGATTTAGCAAACATGTCAGATTCACATTACTTTAGACTTGGCTGTTTTTATGTCCACATACTTTGAACATGGATGACGATAAATCCTAGCGCCTTGGGTTTGGAAACATACCATACCCACGTTACTTGGGTCTGACAATCATGCCTAACCCACGTTTACTTGGGTTTGATAAAAATGCTAGACTCATGTTACTTTGGACTTGGTTGACTGCCACGTTCATGCATTTTGGACTTGGCTGGCACCAAGTCCAAGCGCCTTAGATCTAGCAAACAGGCTCAACCATGTTTATTTGGGTTTGTCAATCATGTCTGACCCATATTTACTTGGGTGTGTCAAGCATGCCAGTTCCATGTTGCTTTGGACTTGGTTGACTGACCACCATGTCAATGCACTTTGGACTTGGTTAGCGCCACGTCCAAGTGTCTTGGCTCTGACAAACATGGCAAACTCATTTCTTATTTTGTCCTTATTCCTTTTATTGAAGTTTTGTTTTGTTTTTTTTCAATTTTTCCTTCAATTACAATTTCTTATATGTTTTGTTTTTTATTTCAGTTCTCATTCTTTTAATCTTTTAATTTGTTATCTTTTATTCCTTTTTAGTTTTAGTCCTTCTAAATCCATCCCTATTTTTATTGGTGTTTCAAAATCCATCATTTTTGTTTTGGCTTTTTTTATTTTGGTCCTTTTTCTCTTTTGTGTGAGCTTTATTTGTTTACAATTTAGCCCTTTAATTTTAATTTGTGTAAATTATGTTTTTCAATTCAGTCCTTCTACTTTTGATTTCTTATTTTTTCCTTTGGCTTTTTTCTCAAAGTTCTTATAGTTTTTAATTTTACTTTTCAAATCAAATTTATGGTTTTTTTCAATAGTAATAATATTGTTTTTCAAATTTATTATTAATAATAATAACAACAACAAGTAAACATGTATGATCCATGTTTACTTGAGTCTAGCAAATATGCTAGACCCACTTTACTTTGGACTTGGCTAACAGCCACGTCCACACACTCTGTACTTGGCGTTAACGAAATTCAGACGCCTTGAGTTTGACAAACGTGGCAGATCCATATTTACTTGGGTCTGGCAAACGTGTCTAACCCATGTTTACTTGAGTCTGTCAAACATGTCTGACCCACTTTACTTTGGACATGGCTGACTGCCAAGTCCAGGCAGCTTGGGTCTGGCAAACATGTCTGACCCACGTTTACTTTGGACTTGGTTGGTTGCCACGTCCATACACTCTGGACTTGGTGTCTTAAGTTTGGAAAACAGGCCTAACCCACGTTTACTTAGGTTTGGCAACATGTTAAACCCACGTTACTTAAGTTTGACAAACATGCCAGGCCCACGTTACTTTGAACTTTGTTGACTGTCTGGTCCATATACTTTGGACGTGGTCGGTGTTAAGTCCAGACACCTTGAGTCTGACAAACATGCTTGATCCACGTTTACTTGGGTCTGGTAAACATGTCAGGTCCACTTTACTTTGGACCTAGCTGACTGCCAAATCCAAACATCTTGGGTCTGGCAAACATGTATGACCCACATTTACTTTGGACTTGGCTGACCGCCATATCCACACACTCTGGACTTGGTGTCTTGGGTTTGGAAAACGGGCCTAACCCACGTTTACTTGGGTTTGACAACATGTCAAACCCATGTTTCTTAGGTTAGGTAAACATGTCAGACCCACGTTACTTTGGACTTTGCTGACCACCAGGTCCACGTACTTTGGACTGGCCGATGCCAAGTTTAGGCGTCTTGGATCTGGCAAACATGTTTGACTCATGTTTACTTGGGTCTGGTAAACATGTCATACACACTTTATGTAACAACCCCAATTTCCAAAACCAACACATCAAATATAAAAAAGGAAAAAACATGGTAAAAATTTATTTTATTTTATTTTTTGGTGAACTCATACAAAGTTTACTAAAATTTCTACAAAATTTTGGCAAAGTCTCCCATTTTTCCGGGAGGTCCCAAGTTATTGACAAATTACTTGTACACATCCATTATTCATTACCCATACACATTCCAATCATTTTAAGTCTCAAACTGTAACACCCCAGACTTTTAAGGTAAAATTCACACAATCATCAAGTTAAAAAAATGAGAAAATAATCCCAGAAAGTTTTTTTTTTAAAAGAGATAACCATTAATTAACCATTGTAATTGTATTCATATATTAACATAATGTAAGTTCTAAATTTCAGTTTACTATATAAAGTTTTAACAAATAGTACTACATAACTATATACATACAAATTAAAAGTATTGTTAAATACAACCCAAAATAAAAATTTTCTATTTTCCTATTAACTTAAGTGACTATATAGAGGGAACACCCATGCATCAATTAAGGGTTACATTGCTGGGATGAACCTGCATATTAATTTGTATAAACATAACTAAATTAATTTTGATGATCTAGTACATTTTTCATTACACTAACAATTTGCTTTTAATTCATCTATCATCAATTTCTATAATTTCTCACTTGTCAACACACCAATCTTGTCCAATAATAACAGATTATATTGGTCACCATTCCTAGGGCACCAATTTCATTCTAGAATACGAATTTAACTAACAGCTCATTCACAGGGCACCACTTCCAAACTAGGACACTGGTGCAACCATCAACCCATTCACAGGGCACCAGTCCTATACCAGGAAGTTGGTCTAATCATCAGCCTATTCACTGGGCGTTAGTCCCAAACCAGGAACTGGTTCAACCATAATTCAAACACTACATATAAATACTAAAATTTGAACTGCATCTTATTAGGAGCTAAGCTAAAGAATTAAAAGAGACTTTAAATTAGAGATCTAAGTGTCAGACACCTACCTGAGATCTGTGCTTTGCTAGTTGTCCTCTGCTCTTGTTTATTTCCCACAATCTCACCTGTACCAATAGTTACACTAATTTAAATTTTGAGTCTTAACCACACATACACACATATACATGTTATTTTCATTGCCTTCATAATTCAATATTTTGTAATAAAAAACAATTCCAAATAGAAGTTACCAATTTACAAGTTTTAGATGGCTTAACATAACAAATTCCAAACACTGTTTAATAGTTTGAGTATAACCGAAGCTATAGAACTCAGTTTTATGTGTGGTTGGTTTATTTGGAAAGCTAAGACATGGGTCTACAACTTTTATTAAGAAGAATATACCCATTTTTTCCATATACATGACTAAATTCACAAATTTCAGAAACCTAAAAATATGTCCTACTAATTCCTGATTTTGACCTATCTTCGATTTTTCTTTTATATTTAGTGTTTTGTCACTTCAAATTAAGCAAGGTCAATTTCATTTGAAAGGTAGCATCCATGTATACATCTTTCATGAAAGAAATGATCTCAAATTCTGTTATATTAGGGTTCAAATCTTAGTAGAGAAATTAAGAGACAACCTGTCCAGTTTTGATTTCTAAGTTCAATAAGTATAAATTTGTTTCTCGTGCATTTTTCCGTCATTTTGAGCCACTATAAACACAAAATACCTCCACCTATCATTACTTAACAAAATTCTTAAACCTATACTAAGGTATTCTAAAATCTCAATTATTCATGGAAAACACAAACAAATTCAAGTGACTTAATAAGAGCTTGTTACCTTCTATTACAAAGAAAATGAGTCAAGAGATTAAGAACAACCACTTTTCTTCTTCCCCTTCCTTCCTTCTTCTAACCCGTCCCTTCTCACTAGTAAATTCTCTAGGTTTTCTCAAAGTTTTCTTCCTAATCTTACTTGAAGCACTTTTAGCTCACTTACTCTCACATTTTTTTTTTGGATTCAAAGGATGAATTTACAAAGTTTCTGCTCAATTGTTTTCTCTCCTCTTTCTTCCTCTCCTTAGCCAGCCATTACTCTAGGAATTTCTAGAGATTTCTTCTTAATAGAAGAAATCTTAATTATATTTTTTTCATATTTGCATCTTACCCCCTCATATTTACTTCTATTTTCACATTAACCCCACCATTCCTTTTATTAATACATTAACCCCACTACTTCTCTTTCTCTTTACTAACTCTTTACTTCTTTATTATTGTTTTCAATTTCACCCCTCTCATTACATAACTTCTCTTTTAATCCTATTAATTTGTTCAATTTAATCCTTTCTCAACATCCATTGTATTTAATTTTATTTTACTAAATCAAGATGAGATTATTTTATCTGAGGGTTTACACTTCACTTTAGACCTGGTTGACTATCAAGTTCAAAGGCTTTGGGTCTGGCAAACATGCCAGACCCACGTTACTTTGGACTTGGTTGACCGCCACGTCCATGCTTTTTGGACTTGGCTGGCACCAAGTCCAAACGCTTTGGGCTAACAAATATGCCTGACCCGCGTTTACTTGGGTCTAGCAATTATGCTTAACCCGCATTTACTTAGGTCTTGCAATCATGTTTGACCCATTTCTGAATATAAATAATAATTTATATACATACAAATACTCAATTACCCCTGACCCCTCAACACATGCATATTTCCCCCTCAGGGGCATGGTTCTATCTTCACTGTTTATTTTTTTTGAAAAGACAAAAGAAGCCCCCAACCCAAAGGTTAAAATTTTGTGTCTTGAAAGGCAAATCAGTATCTATACTGTAGCCCAAAAAGCCTAAACGAACCATTTTATCCCCAATCATTCTTTTAATGTCAAATGCATCCCATGAAAAAGACAATCCTACCCCTAACTGCATGTTTAACAAGTTTCTTTAGCAAGGATAATCTTGTCATTACACTACTCCAATCCACAATAATATATGTCTAGGTGAATAGTGAAAGAGTAAACCATCATACACTGAGCTCTTTTAGTATTTTTTGTAATATTACCCATATATGGGTCTTGTTGTGATATGATAAACAAGTTAATTTGGATCCATAAATGTAAAAGTAAAAGGAACTTCACTATTATTGACTTGGTTGTACTTCCGAGTATCTCTCGTATGAACTCTTATATATAGGTGAAAAGGATTCGCTCCACCTAAAGTAGAAGCATTTGTGTTGCTAGTGATACTTGACAAATTGGATGCCAAATACTCATTTATATGAAATGCATCATCCAAATAACTGCAAGATTTATACCTTTTATGAATTTCTATAGCTAAAATAGCGTCTCATCTCTTTCTCCATTGATTAGGAGGTGTGGAAAATCTGGTGTAAAGGGGGCGCTATTTAGGTGACTCCTCCTAGCTTGTACGAAGGAATATAACATGTTTTGGATGATGTGGCTACCTAGGAACAACGAGAATGATCTTTTGCAAAACTAAGATGGAAGAAAGCTCTGGCCTAATCCACCTAGAAGCCAACTAGCTACTACAAGAAGTGTAATATATATATGAATCATCTATAAAAAGCTAGGAATTTCAAGAATTAGTGGCGCATTCAGAGACCATTAGGCTAAGTTCTTATGCTCTTTTCTAATTCCTAAAATAATCAATGGGTCAAAACAAGGTGGAGGTGCTTGAAATTAAAAAGGTCATGATCATCATTGTAAGATCAGTTCGTTTATGTCTTCTAAAAGACTTGTTTTGTATAAGCTTATGATTTTTAGTAATTTTTAAGTCCAAGATTTGATTTTTAATTTTAAATGATTCAACATAATTATTAGTTTTAAAGTTTATTTGAAGATGCGGTAGAGATTTTTTTTATAGTAAATTTTTATTTAGAAATATATTAAAATAATATTTTTTGATATCAATTCATTAAAATATCAAAACACACTAAAAAATTAATTTAAAATTATTTTTTAAAAATCTTTAAAAACACTGCGACGCTTTAGAAAAGCCTTTAACCAAAGAGAATTTCTTCGAACCTCATCACACTTCAATTATATTCTTCTAATTCTTTGTAGTCATCACCTTCTCTCACATCCTTACAGCGGCTAATGACTTGGTTTGTCTAGTAAAGGAAAGTTCTACACGTGATGTGGATTTTGTATCCTGTTGTAGCCTTTAACTTCGTATTTATACTAGTCATTGTTTTTATATTTAATTATTATCTCTATGTCTAATTATTATCTTTATGTCTAGTTTTATAATTCATATCGAATTTCATAAAAAAAAAAAGATAGTGTTTGCAATGCAATGAGATTAGTTACTCAAATATGATTTTTTTTACTATTTAAATAATATTTTTTCCTTCTTTATAGTAATAAAAAACTTTTTTTTGTCAAGACTATACCTAATTATAAATAACTATCATAATTATAAAGCAATTAGCTAATTTAAAAAAAAAATAATACAAATTTTTACCGTGGATTAAGTCAATCATAATCACTTACTTCTTACAAAATAAATAATATATTTTTCTTATTGAGGAAACAATGCACCTTTTGAGTTATAATTGTACAACAATGTAGTGAATAATATAGTTAGTTAAGTTATTAAATAATAAAATAATTTATTATGATATAATAAATGAATAAAAATATTTAATAATTTATAACTTAAATTTCCTATACTTGTAATGCCTTCAAACAATCATAGAAATTGTCTATTATATTTAAGATTAGGAGATGCAATTGAACAAATAAAAACAAAGATAGATTGAAAAATGTGGGGATCCCTCCTTCTCATGGTCTCTTTGCTTTTGATGTGAGTTTTGAAGAAAAAAGGTATTTATTATCTCTTTTCTAGCTAAGATGTTAGAAGTCCATGTCAATTTTAAAGTTTTAAAATTAATTTAAGAGATAAATCATTCTACGCACCGTAAAATACATAGATAAAAACGTTTAGAAGTATAATTACAGTTATCTTTTAAAGTATTTTTTTGTTTAAAAATATTTTAAAATAATATATTTTTTTAAAAAATTATTTTTGATATTAATACATTAAAATATTCGGAAAACATAAAAAATATTAATTTAAAATTAAAAAAATAAAAATTTTTAATTGTAAAAATGAACAGGCATGAGATATATTGTACAATTGATTATATAAATAAAAACATTTTAATTTTGTTTTGTTAGGAAAAGTATTTTACAATGATATCCCTTTAAAAATTTATAATTCTATTATTAATAATAACACCTTTTCTTCATCAATCAATGTCTTTTTTGTTTTTTAAAAAAACTTAAAATAAGAACCATAAAAACACACCTTAATAAATTTATTTCAAAACCATTAACGTTCTTTCCATTTTAACAATTTGCCCAAAATCACTTCCCTTTTTTACCCCACCATCCCCTCTTCCCAAACAACCGTCACCGCCCCAGTCCCCTTCCCTCAACACGTGCATTCAACTCCCCACACCGCGCGTCGAAAAACCTCCCCAAATTCAAAAACGTACATCTCAAAATAGCCCTCTCACTCTCATGATTTTTGATTTAGCAACATTAAATA
>Ga0325405_1003142_pt1 | contig 17022 bp, 9 predicted proteins | sample PopdelMetagenome_21_FD_205663 | JGI IMG/M metagenome (GOLD analysis project Ga0325405, IMG submission 205663) | Populus deltoides microbial communities from Bellville, Georgia, United States - Xylem-Control-R2 | ecosystem: Host-associated > Plants > Phyllosphere > Stem > Wood/Secondary xylem...
ATGAAGAGGAGCTATCCCAGTTTGTTTGCAAGTTGTATGATTTGTTATTTCGGGTAGGGGCAAGAGTAGATGCTGCTCTTCAAAATGCTCTTGCTTTATACCAGAGGCTAAGGTATTCGTGCCATCTTCCTAGTATACAATAGTTAGCTAGATACTGATACAAGAAAATGAAAATCAAACCAAATAACAAGTTGTGAAAAAAAAACCGGGACAAAGTAAAAAAAAAATAAAATTACCGGAGAATAAGAATATAGATGATTGAATCTTAAGTACAGAAGTGTGAGGGAATATCCAATTTTGAGGCCTATAAAAAAGGGGAAAAAAAATTGTTGTCAGCTATTCATTGCATGAACACAAGTAAATAGCATACGATACCATTTTTTCAATGGCAAACATGTAAATTTGTCAGTTGTACTGAACTTTTACTCTCTCTATCCAGCCTATTTCAGCCATCTAAGGCCCAAATTTTGTGTTACATGGGCAGTTACTTTAGTTGTTGCTTGGATGATTGCTCTATTAATGTACAGTCCTTTTTAGACTTTAAGACCAAGGTTATGATGTACTGGGTAGCCCCATGAGCTTTGTGGTGGTGTCATGTTTACTTTTGTGGCATTGCTGGAATTAGTGATCAGCATTTGCTTGCTATGGTTGTTGTTAGCTTGGTGTCGGAGATACAAACCAGCACCTTGGATTTGCTACCTGGAGCCTTAACATCCGAGGCATTCCAAGGGATACTTGTAATAACTGTGGTCAATAACCGGGGATAGAATATCGAAAACCATAATCTAGTGGCCACTGAAACTGTTGTAATTATGCTAGAAGGTATATTTTTTTCCCAGACGGACATTGTGATCCCGGGTTTCATTTTCAATAGTGACTAGAATTGATAGCTAGCTGAAGTGACTGGTCTTTGCCTGAATGCAAAATGCTATGTGAGAAAACAAAGACGAGAATGACTAACTCAAAAGCTGGAAAGAGAAGAAAGTTCTTCAGAAAGGAAAAAAAGACGAGGGAATGATGTAGTTTGTCTTGTTGCTTGTCTCTGTAAGTTATGATGATAGAATATTTTGGAGTGTTTTTATAACAGAGAAAATCATGGGGAGATTTGAATGATGAATGCTGCATTACAGGTTACATATGATGCAATTCGTCATAATTTTGCTTGTAATTAATCATTACATGTAGAAAAGAGGTTTGTATCGTGGAGATGCACACATTCTGGATGGTTTCACTACCATCTACCCCTATGATCTGGACTCACCAGGTCACTGTCAAGCAACATCATCCCCGATTGGTTGTTCGGTCTCAGGATGATGGGACATAATTCTATTCTTGTAATAGATTTGAATATACCACTGAGAGATATTATATGCTGTGTTTTCTCTATCACATTAGCACAGGCACTTGCACTTAATTAACTGAAGATGAAAGACCTTCCATCTGAGAAAAGGATGGGTTATGAAATATGGAATTGGACTTTATTCTTAATGGTCCCCTCCTAGATGTTGAATTTGATTGAAAGACAAATGCCAAAGTGGAATATAATGGGGCCAGAAAAGAATTCCTTAATGACATTGAAAGAGTCTCAATAAGGACTCTGCTTAATCTTAGCCTCGGGAATTAGATTTAACTAGCCTAGAAGCCCCGCATTTTGCCTTGGAGCTTTGAAGCTAGATTATTATTTTTTTTAACGTAAAAAATATTATTCAGGTATAAAAAATAACATTCAGGTACTATAAGCGTGTTTTTTTTTTTTAAATTATAACTTGGATCATAAACTTGTAAAAAAAAAAATTATTTCAATTAGATAAAAAAAAGGAAATGACATTTAATGAATTAAATTTAAAATGAAAAGTGATAAGAATAATATGGGAATTTTTTTTTAAAGGGTACAAACGATTCATCTCAATTCAAAGCTTATTAAATATTAAAAAATAAAATGGACTAAAAAAAAACGTAAAAAAAATCATCCTTAGTCAACCTGAATTAATATGACAAATTCATAATTTCATTAATCAAGGCTGAGTTAACCTTAGATATCCTGTCAAATCCAGTGTCCATATTATGATATTAGAATAACCCAATAAAAAAAATTATAAAGTTCATTTAAAAAAAAAATCAACCCTTGTTAACTTTTCAAACCCTTGACTTGAGTCATTAGACTTGAAACACCATATCTGAAAAAAATCATGAAGTTCAATTCTTAATTAATAAAATATTGAAAGATAAATTTGAAAAAAAAAAATAATTATACAAAAGTGTTGTAGTTTGTGGCTCATAGAAGGATGTCAGAGCGGAACGAAGTGAAGCAAAGGTAAAGGCGTATTATGGAAAATTATTAATACTTCTTAGACGGTTAGGATTCCTTGGGTATCTAGAATTCCTTTGACGGTTTAGAGTATACTATAAATACCTATCATGTAATCCTATTTTGATATAATAAAATAAAAAAGCATTGCCTCTATGGATGTAGGCACATTACCGAACCACGTTAAATCTTGTGTTCTTTCTAGTTTCTCTTTTATTGCAATATTCATCAATAATTATTGCAAGTTCTTTCACAATAATTGGTATCAGAGCATGTCTACAATGTTAGGGATTTCTTCAACGTGATCAAGTTTAATGAATTAGGCAATTTTGGATTATGGTAGATGAGGGTGAAGGGTTTGTTGGTGCAGTAGAGCATGATGAAGGCATTATATAGAAAGCAACGAAAGGCATGAAAAATATAGATTGGCAAGAACTAAAAGCAAGGGTTATGGTAACTATCAGGCTTTGTCTAGATGATGGCATGATGTATTGTAAAATTCCTAACTAAAAATAGAAAGGCAAAATTATATAAAGAAAAGGGATTAGGGTCAAACTAGGATTGACCTAAAAGAGGAGTACCATAATTGGAAAATAAATAATTAAGGACTATATAATAACAATAACAATAACAATAACAATAACAATAATAATAAGCTCTCTTTTAAAAAGAAAAAAAGGAGACCAACAATTTTAAAAGGGGAGAGGAAGAAGTTTTAAACCTGTAACTCTTATCTAGAGAAAATTATTGTCAGAAGGGATTGACAGAAGAGTAAAGAGGTATTGTAGGAGTGAAAAGATTCTCTTTAAAAAAAAAGAGATGAAAGAAAACACGTCTAATCAAGAACACGACAAAAGGAAACAAGAACTTAAGGAAAAATAAATAACATAAGGGAAGAGAAGATTTGATCAAGAACTTGTTTAAGAGAGGGTCAATTGAGTTCAAGAAATAAGATATAGTGTTTATTAAACTCAAATAATGTATGTTAATGTTAGATTTTAGGATAGAAGGCAAAATCCCTAATTCTTGTGAAAATTAGGGTTAATAAGAAATTAGGGAAAATGTGTTCTTTATAAAGATTACATGGTATAACTTCAACTTAAGGGTTAATTGGTATAAATAAGCAAGAATCTCATAGAAAACTTTTAGGCAGGAACCCTAGAGAGATTTCAGCTAACAAGATAAATTTAGGGGGAAAGTGTTTTGTTGCAAATCTTAATAAATTAATGATGTTAATACAACCTAAAGGGTATGGGATCAAATAATTTCCATTACTTGGAAACATATAGGAAAGGAGTAGTGTTAAGTAATGAGTTGCTTAAAATTGAAGAAAACTCTTTAGGAAGAGACGGGGATAGGTTCAACCAAATAGGGTTATGTATGGGTGATGGATCTTTGTTTGGATTTATTAACAATTATTGTTGAATAAACCTCATTAGTGTGATAAATATGACTTCTTACATGAAGTTTGAAGAATTTCTCAAATTCCTTGCTTTGTAAGGATTAATCTTGAAGGTAAAACTTAAATTTTTTGCAATGGTAAAGATTTCAGCTAGAAAAAAAGAGAAGATGAACATTTTTTAGTAGTAGAAACAGACTAGCTATTTTGAGAAACAGATAAACCGATTTGAGAAACAGTCAAACTGTTTCTCAAAACAATGAGATTATTTTAGATAATGTTTTGTGGTAGCTTGATTTTGTGTTTTTGGTCTTTTCTTGGTTTCTTTGATTCTTTTAGGTTGTTTAAGAAAGATGGGTGATTAGTATCTGGAAAAGAAGAACATAATATGTATGTGTGCATGAAATAAGCCTACATGATAAAATTGCTTATATTGGAACGTTAAGAGTTGGAAGTCTAAAACTTAAGTTTGATAATTTAAGGGTATCCGTATTCATGAGTAACTAGAACCCAAACTGTTAAAAGAATATTGAGAAGTATATTCTTAATATTTAAGGAGTGAATTTGATGTAAGATTTTGTATGATGCAAAAGAGGCATCGACTGCGGTACCCCAGACAAGCAGGATAAGACAAGTGAGAGGAATAAACAGGTGATTGTCACATCACCCTTTTAATTTTTTAACAATTTATATAAGTTTTTATCTTCAACGTTAAGATTAATGATTTGTACATATATGTTGTGGAATGATTAAGACTCATGAAGTCTTGATGTGGAGATTAGTTTTAGAAAAGTTATGTGTGAATTAAGTCGACCACATTACTGGAACTTAGATTGATAAGTTGTTATTTATAAGATGTTTAGATTGTTGTATGAAAAGCCAACCCCATGAGTAGGGCTTAGCTTAAGAGATTTGAATTAAGAAAACAAGTACATATGGTTTGTGGGCATGATAGTCGGCCACATGTGTGGGGCTAAGATCAAAGTCCCTTGGAGGGCAAGATCGATGTATTTTTATGCATGAGAGTTTGCCATAAGAGTGGGCCCCCAAGTTTGTTAACATCAGGTCAGCTATAAGGAAATGAGGACTTGATCATAAAATTAATGTACCTGCCACAATGGATTTATTCTTTTCATTATAAATATAAGATTGTGATGTTATACTATTTTAAGTCCTACAATTGTAGAATTGTATTGTAAAATTTATTTGTGATTTTTTTTATTTAGAAATATATGTGGATGGTTATGGATAACGTTACTTGGAGGGTATGAGTACACCTGAGTTTATGAGGAAAAAACATTCCATGTTTCTTTTATGATTTTATTACTGGTTGTTTTATTTTCCCGTATGGGGATTCTGTTGGGGGGGGTATGTTACATGTATCATGTCATGAATAAGTAATCACCGGTGACATTTTAGGCAAAACTAGAAAGTTGGTATATGTTCAGGTCATTGATGAACAAACTTTATCTTAAGCAGAAATTGTTTGGTCTTAAGATGTTAGTGGGTACAAGTTTTAATCCAGATATCAATATGTTTAATCAGATCGATAATGATTTGAAACGAATTAATGTGAAGTTTAACGGCAAAAACAAGATGTTAATGTTACTGAATTCCTTACTTGCTTTTCCCACGTAAGAAAATTTGGTTACAACTTTGATTTGGAGGAAAGAAACTCTCATATTGGAAGAGATCATAAGTGTCATATTAAGCTTTAATATGAGAAAGAAAGCTAGTGACGGAAATTCACAAGGTGAAGGATTGGTAGTGAAAAGTAATTAGGAGTATGGGAGAAACAAGTCCCAAAAACATTGAGGAACAATAAAGCTCGGTCCAAATCCAGGAAAAGGAAGGGAATACAATGCTATAAGTATGAAAAAATATGGCACATAAAACAAGAATGTCTAGAGAAAAAAAAAAGGAATGCAGAGAACAAAAAAGGTTCATTGAAGTCTGCAAATGTAGTGGAAGGAGACTAAAAAAACAGTGACAAAGGCATGCTTTTTGCTTCATCCAGTTCAGATCTTCCCATATATTCTTGGATATTGGATTCGACATTCTTATCACATAACTCCCAATAAATATTGGTTAAATAATTGTAGGTTAGTTAATTCTGGTTTTGTTCTAATGGTTAATGATGATTCATACAAAGTTATTGGAATAAGAAATATCAAAATTAAAATGTTTGATGGTGTTAGAATTTTGTGTGATGTTAGATATATACCAAATTTGAGGAAGAATCTGATTTCATTAGGCATTTTAGACCGTAATGGGTTCAACTTCAAGTCTGAAGGTGGAGTACTGAAGGTAAGTAAAGGTGTTATGACAGTGATTAAGGGATAAAGATTGTTGAGAAATATTTATATATTGTTAGGTGCCAAAGTTTAGGTGGAGCTGCAGTTATAGAATATGAGTCAGACAACACAGTCTTATGGCACACGTGATTAGACTATATAGGCGAGAGTGGGATGATGGAGCTTTATAAGAATAATCTATTGAAGGATGTCAAAACATGAAAACTTGATTTCTACAAGTATTGTGTTCTTGGAAAACAAAAAAGGTGCAGTTCAAGACAACCACACACAAGATATAAGGGATTCTTGACTAGGTTCATCAGATGCTTGAGGTCCAGTAAGGGTAGCATCACATTAATTAATGATATATATATATATATATATTATGAATTTTTTATGATTATTCACAAAAGGTTTGGTGTACTTTATGCGATATAAATAAGAAATGTTTGTCAAGTTCAAGGTATGGAAAACATAAGTAGAAAACAAGACAAAAAGAAAGATCAAATGCCTCAGGTTAGACAATGGTACTAAGTACAAAGATTCAAAATTTATGGGATTGTTGAGCAACATAAGATCAAGAGACACTTCACAGTACGCTTGACACCATAACAAAAATGATGTAGGGAAAAGGATAAACAAAACAATAGTTGAATAAACAAGGTGTCCCAGGCTGAATGCAAAGCTTGCTAAGAACTTCTGGGTAGAAATAGTAAACATGGCATGTTTCATAATTGACATATCACCTAGAGCAGCACTAGATGGGAAAGTAACATAAAAGGTATGGACATGCAGTATAGTAGACTACTCTGGTTTGAGAGTGTTTGGATGTCTAACCTATATGCATGTTTCTAGTGATGAGAGGCCAAAGCTTGATGTGAAGTTTAGATTATATATATATATATATTCAAGCTCTAGGATCCAAAGACAAATAAGGTGGTGATTAGTAGAGATGTGGTTTTTGATGAAAAAACCATGTTGCAACGTACTTAAAAAGAAAAGCAACAATTGCTGGAAAATTGTAATAATAATGACCATGATATCAAGTGGAGCTAGATACTCATATTAAAGAAGAAACCATTAAGAATTCAGGCTTTAGAAGATCAACAACATGGTAATATAGCTTTAGGTAGGCCCAAACACATTGTCAAGGCACCCATCATGTATGATTTTGAAGATTTAGTCTCTTATACACTTATTATTAGTAGCACGGATCCTACTACTTCTTAAGAGACATTACACAACCAAGATAAAAGTAAATGATTAGGTGCTATGAAAGAAGAAATAGAGTTTCTGCATAAAAACTAGACATTAGAGTTTGTTGAACTTCTAGAAGGAAAGAGGGTGATAAGATGCTAATGGGTGTATAAGAAGAAAGAAGAAGAAAGAAGAGGGTGAGAAGTTCAAGACTCATCTAGTAGCAAAGGGTTACTTGTAGAAGAAAGGGATTGACTATGATGAGATATTTTTCCTTGTAGCCAAATATACTTCCATTAAGGTAGTGTTAAGCTTGGTAGCACATTTTGATATGCAATTAGAGTAGATGGATGTCAATACAATTTTTTTCTATGGTGGTTTGGGGGAGCAAATTACATGGTACAACTAAAAGGGTCAAGTCAACCTGGATTGGAACACTTGGTCTATAAATTAAGAAAATCACTTTATAGACTAAAGCAATCTTTAAGGCAGTGGTATAAGAAATTTAACTCCTACATGATTAAGATTGGCTATAAAATATGTGAGTATAATTATTGTGTTTATGTAAAGAGCCTTAATGATGATTCTTTTATTTTTTCTGTTACTTATATGGATGATATATTGATTGTTGTAAAGAGTATAAGTGATGTCAACAAGTTAACAACTTTGTTGAGTAGAGAATTTAACATGAAAGATTTGGATGATGCTAAAAAGATTCTTGGGATGAAGATTTATAGAGGTAGAACTACGAGGAGATTATGGTTATCTTAGTTTAGCGTAGCTATGTTGAGAAAGTATTGGAAATGTTTAGTATGGACAATATAAAATCAATAAGTACATCTTTAGCGAATCATTTAAATTATCTATTGTATAGTGCCCAAAGATAGATGATGAAGTGAAAGATATGTCAAAGGTCCCTTGTACTATTGTAGTAAGGTGTACAATGTATGTTATGGTTTGTACAAGACTAGATTTGGTACACACAGTTAGTGTGGTGAGGAAGTTTCTATCAAATCTGGGATGACAATGATGTAATCAAGTGGATTTTTAAATACTTTAGGGGTATTAAAAATTATGTTATTATGTTTTGCAAACAATAAGGTAATCATTCAGTTGTGAGATATGTAGATGCAGACTATGCAGGGTGTTGAGATATTATGGTTACATAAATTAATTACCATAATTTAAGCAAATAATATAGTATAGAGTAAGCAAGAGGTCAATCTCATTAAGAAGATCTAGTTCAAGTGTTTATACTAAATGATTCAAAATTATGGGGAGGGGGTTGAGATTATCTAAGCTATGCTAGGATAAATGAAATAAAGTAATCAAACTAAATTAAATAAACTTAAACTTATTAAAAGAAAAATCTTAGTCTCAAGTAAACATCCACCAATGAAAATCAAAATTGATTATTGAAACGATATGTCAATATATATTCTGAATATTTATCTTTTCTTAATATTAGTCAGTTAACCAATCCGTAGTATAAATAACTCTAACAATTAAACATCCACAACGTCCGTACTAGTAATTTAATAGCAGCCTTAAGAATTAGATATGTTGATAAATCTAGACAATATAACTATCTAAAGTCTATGTTTGATTTAATTGAATGTTTTCCCTAAGATTAACAATATAAATCTGTCATGTTTATTAAACTTAATCGATTCACAAATTAAATATCACAACTCTGATTTTGATAGAAAACTTAGCAATAAATTAGTTAGAATAATAAGTTAGAGTCTGTTTTAACAATCAAACTAAAAAATCATAGAAAATAAGTATACAAAAACATTCATACTCATCATATAAATTGAAAAGAAAAGATAAAATAGATTTCACAGTTTTTGAAATTTGAAGGCTTCTATATCCTTTCAACTAATAAAAATAACTTAGCCTTGCATGACTATTAAAAAACTAAGGAAGATAAAAGATAAAAACATAATTTCAAGTGGAGGAAAAAAGGTGAGAGTTTCTTTCTTCTTTTTGGCCGCCACCCTCTTTTCCTCTCTCTCTTTCCTTTTATATGATGTAAACCCTTACTCCCCACATTCCTACTAGTTCATTTGTATCCTAAAAAATAATAATATAAGAGTCATTTTCAAAGTAGACAATCTATATTTAAGTAGTACAATAACACTTTCCTATAAAAAACAAAAAAGAAAAATAGTCTTGTATAAAATCTTTAATCTTTGACTTTGGACTTAGTGAAGTTAATTTTCCCAAATAAAGACCTTTTTCCATAAGAATAAATAATTGCCATGTTGGTTTAGATGTTTGGGAAGTAAGTTGGACTTGTTTCTTCACAAAACTTATTTGCTGGTAGAATTTATAGATTATCTTAGAAACATCATATCTCTTTGATATAAATCTTTTTTCTACTAAAATTTGGTATGTTGATAGGTCTTTGAGTCAGAAATCCAAAACAAATTGCGTTTGCATCATATGGACTTCTCTAACTTAAGATATTCAAGTCAAAGTGGTCAAAGATGAAAAATGATAGAATATGATACTTGTCTTTAAAGGCTGTAATTTCCATGATTTTTTCTCTTGTCATATATGTATAGAAAGGTATGGATGTTAGCGTTCTAATGCCTCTGTAATCATTTTATTTTGACCTCTACAACTCACATTTTGCATAAAACATTGATCGAAGGTCAAATCTACCAATATTCAACACGGGTTGAAACATGGTCTGAATTTTATCTTCAAATTATTACTTTTTGAATCTTACATCCAAAAGTACCTTAAAAAATAAAACAAAGAATATCAAGGCATTTTATATATATAAAACATTGGCAAAATACTAGGTAAATATAGATAAAACTATTGAATAAAATGGTTGCATCATAAGGGACTTGGATGACAAAAGATATACCATAAGTCTACTACCGAGTCAAAATATATGGAATGGTTGAGGCTACTAAGAAAGCCTCGTGGCTTACAAGTTTGGTCAAAGAGCTAGGTATTCAACAAGGGTGAGTTCAACTACATTGTGACAGTTATAGTGTCATTTACTTGGCAAAGAACTAAGTGTATCATACAAGAACCAAACACACAGATGTGAGGTTTCATGGAATCAGGGAATTGAATTTTTTTTTGTGAACTATTGCCTGAGAAAATCCATACTTTAGAGAATGTAGTAGACATGTTGACAAAGCTTGTCACAACAGATAAGTTCAAGCATTGTTAATGTCTCTAGATAAGAGACTATTGCTAATATAATAGACTATTGCTTGAACTTGATTAATTTCTCCAGATAGGAGACGTCCCAACCTATTGTTCTAGGTGAAGTTTTCCCTACTTTTCTTCTAATGGGTGGATATTTGCCAAGATGGATATTATTGTAGCTTGTGGCTTATATGTGGATATGGAAGTGGAGCGGAACAATGACATCTGCCTCTCTGGGATTTATTCCTTGTTTTGTTGCTAGGGACGATTAATAGGTTGGAGGTGCAAGGGCAACGCACTTGAGGTACATTAAAGGGATATTATGAAAAAAATATTCATACTCCTTGGACAACTAGGATTTATTGGGTGATTTAGGGTTACTATAAATACATATCATGTAACCATATTTTGATATAATGAAAATAAAAGCTCCTAACTTTTATAGATGTAGGTTCATTGCTGAACCACGTTAAATCTTATGTTTTTTCTAGTTTTTCTCCAATTGTAATATTCATTAATAATTGTTGTAGGTTATTTCACGACAATAAAGATTAAAAAAAATAGCAATTCAAAGAATAAGGATAAAAAATAAAATACAAAATAAATTTTATTTTTGATTGTAAGGTGAAACTAAAAAGAAAAATCAATTTAGTAAAAGAACTAAAAAAATCAAAAGAATGAGGATCAAAACTGACATAAAAAAATAAAAATTACTTTCTGATTAAAGGGTGAAATTGAAAAGAAAAATAACTTTAGCAAAAGAAAAAAAAAGAATGAGTATGAAATTGGTATAAATAATATACCATAAATTTGGATTGAAGTATGAAATTGCAAATAAATAAAGCTTCTACAAAAGGGCTAAGAAAAAAACAGAACCAAAACAATAAAGACTGAATTCAAAAATATAATACCATAAATTTAGATTGTATGATGAAATTAAAACCAATAAAAGTTTTTCAAAAAGATCATGAAAAAAAAAATAGAAATTAAAAGAATAAGGAACAAATTAAAAAAATACATGTCAAATTAAAATTAATGGATGAAATTGAAAACAAATAAAACTTTTAGAAAATGACCAAGAATAAAAATTAGAAATCAAAAAAATAAAGATTGAATTTGAACTATCAAGAATAAAGAGGACCAAACTGACATTTTAAAGGGAGGAGAGAAGTAAAAAAGGAAAAAAACCCCACCAGAGACAAGCTGACCACCCAATGCCTATAAGCTCCACCCCATTAGCAAGAGGACACAATGACGCTCCCAACGTCATGGTGAGAGGGTATTTTTAGACACCGGGAGGCGCTGTATATACAACTCAAAGTGTGTGTGCCTCCTGTGTGTCTAATTTTTTTTTAGTCACATACCAAAATGATATTGAGCTACTAATATGATAATAATAAAAATAAATATTATTGAAAAGATTAAAAAGCTCCTTAAAATCAATTTTAAATTTTTAACTTTCAAGAATACTGTGGTCATTTCATTATATTTTTGAATTTTTTTTATATTTGGCCAAAAAAAACATTTTAAAATTACCCAATTATTCTTTAATACCATGATTGTATTGTTTTAGGACATTTTGGTTTTCTTACCATGCTTTTAAAATGTAAAAAATCTTGTCCCTTATCATTAGTTTGAAGCATTAAACTTTCATGTCACCAATAATTTTTTTTTTATTTAATGTGGGTGTCCGGACTAGCTTGCGCGTACCTTGACTAATCCCACGGGCCCTGAAGTTAACGACCATGTAAGCCTCTAGTAGCCATTATATGAGCAACTACAGGGCTCGAACCTGAGACCACAAAAAAAACAAATCTGTTAATCCCAAACTCTTATCGCTAGGCTACCACCTAAATGGTTTAATATCACCAATAATTAGTTTGAAGTTTTGTGGTGTGAAAGGCAAAATTGCCATCCAGTGTTTTTGAATCGGCATATACGGTGTTTTTCTATAGCTTCTTTTAATAACCATCCGATTATGAATTGCTGTGTCAAGGTATCCTGTGTTCCTTTACAAAAAGAAATGATTTCTGCCATCACACAGAATGCACAAAAGCAAAAGAAAGGAGGGATCAACACCACCTATGACCCCATACCTCAATTCCACTTCAAGTGATTTACTAGCAAGTTTGTGATACATGACTCCTTTCCTCTTCTCTTCTATCTGGCCAAGGAATGAGAAAAGGAGGATTAACCTAACAAATATGGCCAAGAAACCACATGGTATGGCATGTTTTGCCTTGCCAATGAGGTTTTAGCACAGAATAAGTAGATAAAGAATGCTTTACCAATTTTTGCTGGCCATCATAATACTAAGTGCTTACATCCAACAAGTAATCAAAGGGGTTTAAAAAATTATCAAGTAAAGCATGCAGATGCTTTCAATGCAATCACAGGATGAATACGATGACTAATATCCAATCACCAATTATGCAAAATCTCATGCTGTCCACTTTAATCAAGAGGTTCAATGAGAGCTTTATAAACAAACACCAAAGATGAGAGAGAGATCCCCAATCACCCTCTCTCATTTTCATATTTTGACAAGGAAATAGCTAGGGCCACCACGTACTTCAACCATAAGCCTCCATCACCTCAATCAGACTATATATTATGCAATATAAAGCCAGCACCACTACCACCAAGTTCCCTGAGAAAATGGCTGCAACGGCTCTAGTTGCGATAGGCACACAAGGCACCGTAGGATCATTTGTGAGGAAAGAAATTAAGTATTTCTCAAAGTTTGAGATAGAGAAAAGTGCGAGTTCAAGGAAACCTCAAGGGCTGGTGGTTGACATAGCTTCCAGTAATGGTCAGTCAAGGCCTAGTTTCTGGTCCTTGACGATGAGCTGGCAAAGGAAGAAGCGAAGAGGCAGCAGTGGATTCTTTCCGAGTATCTGTTCTGCTGTGGAAGTTGCTGACAGCAATAGTCTCAGTGGTATTCCTGGGTTCGGTTATATAATCCTGAAAGATGATTTGAAGGATATGCAGGTTTAGACAATCGTACAAAGAGCTGCCATGCTCTCTGACTTCTCTAAGCTGGTATGTCAAGCCAGTGGGCTGTGCTTTTGCTGATCCTATAACTTTAGGTCCACAGCTTCAATAGTACTTGATTCTCCTTGTCAGAATTAAACTATCTATCAGGCTTACTTTTGATCAGACTAGGAGAAGAGCACGTGAACAAGTTGGTAAATTTCCTGGCATGTGTTGCTGGTTAGAATTACAGTTTTTCATGCTTTCACACCTTTGCCTCATCCAGATATCACCTTCATGAAGTAGCATCTCAGAGGTGATAATTATAACTGCAAAATGACACCCACAGGCTGACTTCTAAAAGAAATCAGATATTGTGTGTACCGGATTGGGAGGTTAACAATCATCACTCCTTCTTTGTCGATCGCCATGCCATTATATCATATGTTAAGGGACCTAGCTCATACCTTAAAAGTTCCGATTAAAATATCTCGAAGGACTGCAAATGGAATGCTGGCTCAAAATTAATTGCGGTGTGAAGAGTATATCTATGTAGAGTTAAGGTTTGTTGTTGTTTTTGCATAGAAGAAATTGTAAATTAAACGTAAACTCCTGCAATTCCATGGCCTGCACTTTTTTACCTGCAGCAAAAACAGTCCATTTACGCATACGCATTTGTGAAATTGTTAGGAAAAATTGGTAAGAGGAGGGAAGCATGGTGGAATACATCTCTCTTATATCGTGTTAGTCCCATGGACTTATAGACTTGTAATACAACTCTTTCTAGACATACTTTTTACTAGTCTAAGACTTGAAGATAATCACATCAGTAATCTATGGCACACTTGCACCTAGAAGACCTAAAAGGACTCTTCACAAAACTCACTTTTACATTTTTCTGAACTTCAAAATTAACACCAAAAGAAATACGGTATCAATGTTTAGGATCATATAAAAATGCATCAAACACCACAATATTGAAGTCCTAGAAGTAGCTTTTTGGTTTCTGCAGGACATCTAAACTCCCAGCTCTTCCTTTGCATTTCCTCCTTTCACAGAGTCAACATGGTGGATTCTTTCGGTTGATGTCATAGTAGCTTTTTTCTCATCAATTGGCATGGCAAGATACTCAAGTGCCATTACAACATCAGCGATCAAAGGTCGTCTATCAGCTTCCTCTTGGATACACATGGCTGCAATTGCAAGAGCTCGATATAGACTCTTTTTTGGGTATTTTCCTCCAAGCAATGGATCTGCAATTGCTGTAAATTGACTTCTGTCCTTAAATAGCGGCGCTGCCTGCAATATGAAAATGAGAATAAGTGTCATGGTCTGCATTTGCAATCTGTCCTTAAACCTCAATGTTTGCAGCTTATGCTCTATGCTATAACCTTGCCAGAAATGAAAGATATAATCCTAACAAGTTAACTGGGAAAGAAAATCATGAACATACCCAATGAATTAGGTTCTGCTCTTCAGTTGGTCTGGACATGTCAATAACTCTCCTTCCTGAAATTATCTCCAGAAAAACAACACCGAAACTGTACACATCAGACATTTTTGTCAGCTGACCTGTCATTTGATATTCAGGAGCACAGTAGCCATATGTACCCATCACCCTGGTAGACACATGTTCTTTTCCTCCTGTTGGACCCAACTTGGCAAGTCCAAAATCAGACAGCTTCGGATTGAAATCTTCATCTAATAAAATATTTGAAGCTTTGAAATCCCTATAGATGATTTGAGGATCGGCAACATCATGCAAATACTCCAGCCCTTTTGCTGCTCCTGATGCTATTTTCATCCTAGTTGTCCAGTCCAAAGGCTCTTTTCCTGGACGTAAATCTGGAAAGCAGAAAATGTTTGCACACTAAGCACAAAATCCTTATAGAGACAACGCAGATGGAAAAACTTTGGACCTAAGGCTAAATCAAGCTCGTGCTTGAACTGCAACATGACATGTATACAGAACTTCTTGCCTGGGATTAAAAAAATAAATTATATGGGCATACCAAGAAGGTGATTTTCCAAAGATCCACTGGCCATGAATTCATAAACTAGGAGTCTTTGATCACCATCAGCGCAGTAGCCAATCAGTTTGACAAGATTGGAGTGTTGAACCAAACTTAATGTAAGGACCTCAGAAAAGAATTCTCTGTTTCCTTGCAATCCATTCCTGTCAAGCTGCTTAACAGCAATAATCTGAAAAAAAAAACAAGGAATGAAACAAAGCAATTGCATTACAATATGATCTAGGATAATATACAGGTTTGCATGTTCTTAAAATACTTGTCTAACTTGATCGATGCTCTCAATGTATCCTTTGTACACCCTTCCAAATCCACCTTCTCCCACCAGGCAATGAGGATTGAATTTTTTGGTTGCAACAGCTAGTTCGCGAAAAGTGAAAACTTGAGAAATGTTCCTCCTTTTGCTTCTGTCTGCAACATTGATAACATTACCAAAATCATTGGCAATTATCCATTACCAAAATAACAAAATTGAAATTTATTCCATGGACACACCTCACCTATTATACGAGACATGTTTCTTATGAAAGATAATGTTTTGCCTTGTTTGCCAAATCCCTTGTTGGTCCATGATGATCTACTTCCCTTAAAAGAACTCTTCCTTTTCAATCTAAAACACGAGAAAAGACTCATTTCCTTCCTCCCCTCCTGCTAATTTGCAAACCCTGTTGTGTATTTATGTAATCTATACAAATACAAAGTTTCTTTTTAGGTACGTTGTTGGAGGTAAGATGATTCTATGTCACCATGAAATGGTATTTACGTATCCGTTAACTATATAGGAATTGAGTTCTTCTTGTAACAGCATTGTTAGCTTTTTCTGTAAACTTTAGCAGCAGAACCATTGGATTTTGAAATTGTTAGCTAGTCTAGCTGTCAGCGTCTTGCTTCCAACTAGTAATTAGCTTTCTCTGTTTAGCAAAAACAGGGGCAAAGACTTGTTTCTGGTTAACTCACTTTTAATCTATTCCCTCCTATAATTAGCATTTTCCATGGCTTAAGATAAATGCTGACAGGGAGGTCTCCACTATAACCACGATCGTAATCCTTTTTCCACAGGATTGGATTCCATTAACAAAAAACACAAGAAGATATAGATAAGTCTGGCTGATCGTGAATCTGCTCACACTAATTATATATAGGATCCACAATAGAGTGATTGTATGACTCACCATTTCGCAAGTGTTGACTCATAAAGAGCCCCTTTTTTACGTACATCTAGGAGCATCTGTTTTAAATTGAATGAATAGAATGAGAACGATGAAGAATAGCCAACACGTACATCCTAAGAAAAATTGAATGAACATAGATATTCTGATGTTCGGAACAAAAAACACTCCTATGATTTCGACTACTTGCAGTGAAAACATTGCTTGCAGATAATTTGGATCTTAAAAGGCAAGAAAAGCAATATGTAGATGGAATATAGCTTGACAAATCTGAGAAATACAGAAACAACGTGGGCTGTAAAATATAGTTAAGGGGTAATTTACACGTCTCAGACATCTGGAAATCTAGATGGAGCTTTTCATTTCTAAAGGTAATCTTAAGGATGTGTTACAAACCATATCATGAGCTTTAAATTAAACCCATTTCAGATTATCTTCCATCAGCAGCTTCATTATCAAATGTTTTTTCCACCAAAAG
>Ga0325405_1003144_pt1 | contig 17018 bp, 15 predicted proteins | sample PopdelMetagenome_21_FD_205663 | JGI IMG/M metagenome (GOLD analysis project Ga0325405, IMG submission 205663) | Populus deltoides microbial communities from Bellville, Georgia, United States - Xylem-Control-R2 | ecosystem: Host-associated > Plants > Phyllosphere > Stem > Wood/Secondary xylem...
CTAAGTTACATATAGATTTAATTAGATAAAATCTTAAAATAGTTTTTTTTATAAAAAAAAACAACACTTGTGAAATTGCGTTTAATAAGTGCCTATTTGGAAATGCTATTCTACTGATTTTTAATGAAATTTTCATTATTATTTTTTAATTATTTTAATATATTAATACAAAGATAAATTTTAAAAATTCAATAAAATATTAATTTAATATATTTTAAATAAAAAATATTTAAAAAACTACCACTTCCGTACATATCTAAATATGCTTTAAAATTGCTTGGAAGCGAACCGTCCGGTCTATCATGAAAGAACAAAAAAAAGTCATCACAACAAAGCACCCAAACTGTATATCTCGAAATCACCCACCCCTAATCCCCATTATTACCATCGACCTGTCATCAGCATCACGTTAAAGATCCCTAACCACTCTAGAGTACACCCTAATCCATAACAAAAGCCAAGGGCAATTCGGTCACACAATTTAAAACCATGGACTTTCCCGTAAGAGACAAACTAAACCCAAAACGCGATCTAAATCTTAAAATCACGGTGCTCCCCCCCCCCCCCTCTTTGTGTTTCTCTGTGTCTCTCTTTTCTCCATTTCCATTTCCCTCCTCTACGATTCACTTTCTCTCCTCTTCATGCCATCAAATCTAAACAAGCCAAACAATCCCTAACATTCCCTCTCCAGATCCAAGCTCCCCGAGTCACGAGCTCACTCACCTTCCTGACTCGGGAATGGCTTCCACGGAAGCCGATTCCCGGTTAAGCCAGGTAGTATCTCCTGCTTTAGAAAAAATCATCAAAAACGCATCGTGGCGTAAACACTCGAAATTAGGACACGAATGCAAATCCGTCCTCGAAATTCTTACTTCACCAGAACCCCAAGAACAACCTCCTCCGACTTCCACTTCCGACGACTCCTCACCCTCCGAATCCTCTCTACCTGCCCCACTCCACGACGGCGGGTCCCACGAATACTCCCTTGCAGAATCCGAAACAATCCTCAGCCCTCTGATCAACGCGTGCAACACTCAATTCCTCAAGATCGTCGATCCAGCCGTTGATTGCATCCAGAAATTGATCGCCCATGGGTACATACGTGGAGAAGCGGATCCCACCGGAGGTGCAGAAGCGAAGTTGTTAGCTAAATTGATCGAATCTGTGTGTAAATGTTATGATTTAGGGGATGATGGTGTTGAATTGTTGGTTTTGAGAACCCTATTATCGGCTGTTACGTCTATTTCCTTAAGGATTCATGGAGATAGTTTGTTGCAAATAGTGAGGACTTGTTATGATATTTATCTAGGGAGTAAAAATGTGGTTAATCAAACAACGGCGAAAGCATCGTTGATTCAAATGTTAGTTATTGTGTTTAGGAGAATGGAGGCTGATTCTTCGACAGTTCCGATTCAGCCGATTGTTGTGGCTGAATTAATGGAACCAATGGAGAAATCTGATGTGGATGGGTCAATGGCGGTGTTTGTTCAAGGTTTTATAACCAAAATTATGCAGGATATCGATGGGGTTTTAAATCCGGGGACACCGAGCAAGGCTTCAATGATGGGGGCACATGATGGGGCTTTTGAGACTACGACTAGTACAGTGGAGAGTACAAATCCGGCTGATTTGCTTGATTCGACAGATAAGGATATGTTGGATGCGAAGTATTGGGAGATTAGTATGTACAAGACGGCTTTGGAGGGGAGGAAAGGGGAGTTGGCAGATGGGGAAGGGGAAAGAGATGATGATTTGGAAGTGCAGATTGGGAATAAGTTGAGGAGAGATGCTTTTTTGGTGTTTCGAGCACTTTGCAAGTTGTCTATGAAAACACCACCAAAAGAGGCTCTGACTGATCCTCAGTTGATGAGAGGGAAGATTGTCGCGTTGGAGTTATTGAAGATTTTGTTGGAGAATGCTGGTGCCGTGTTTAGGACTAGTGACAGGTACAACCTATGTTATGCTGTTATAGTGTATACATTCTTGCTGGATTTTGCATTTTGTTGTCCATTAATTTTTTTTTTCACATTTATTTGAAATTTATTGTTATAAACTTGTTGATATATTTGATCACAATGTCATGTAGAATGATAGATACATTTACACCATTTGGAAGCTCTTGAAGTATTTCTTCTATGTAGCCATATACAACTATTATTGAGCGGAAAACAGATTCATTTTAGTGGATTCATGTGCATTCTAGTGGTTTTGGTTTATTGTGCTGATGACGAAGAGATGGAGCTACAATTGTTAGATAGTATATCAAAGAGATGGAGCTACAATTTTTAGATAGTATATCCATGATAAAGAGTTTTCAAGTTAGATCTCAACTTTTGTATCAAAAGTATTTTTTCTATGCAATTATACATGACCATTGGTGGCTGGGAAACAGATAGATTCTAGTGGACACAGGTGCATTTCAGTACTCAGCCTATTGTGCAGGTCACCAAGATGAAGGTACAATTGTCAGATAATATTTCCATAAAAAAAGTCTTCAAGATTTTAGATCTCAAATGCATCCAGCATAAGCCTCCTTGTTTTGAAATTTGGTTAAAAAGCTGCCATTTTTATTTCCAAGCTTCATGGAGAGTCTATAGGTACAACCTTCATTAGCTCATGCAGAATCATCAACACTGTAGCTCAAGCAGGGTCTGAATTGGTCTAAATTTGTTGTCAGAATGATCTTAAGATGGAAAGACAATTGAACTACTGGGAGAGATAGGGTGGAAAACTTGTGGAGGTCAATTGTTGGTTGCAAATGGTATGCCAACAGTAACATGTAGCTGTTTATGCTACCCGGTAGAACTGGTACAACTTTGGCTGTAAATGGACTTCTCCCTTTTCAATGTTTCATGTACTGTTTTGTGCTGTTAAGATGCGTGATTATGGGATCCTGGGAGAGGTAGGCAAATAGCTTAATAATCTTTTCATTTTCTGTTGTGATTAGGGTTGGAATATGTTGCAGAAAGCCTGATAGAAAAATGTTGTGTGGCTACATCATAACCTAGTATTGTTACCAATTTCAATGGTTAAATAATTAAACCCAGGAGAGGTAGGCAAATAGCTCAATAATCTTTTCATTTTCTGTTGTGATTGGGTTTGGAATGTGGCAGAAGGCCTGATAGACAAATTTTGTGTGGCTATATCATAACATAGTGTTCTTGCCAATTTCTATTGTTAATTACTTTTATCCAGTATTTCTATCTCATTTCAAGGGATTAAGGAGTTTATTTCATGGGTAAGAAAATTGCTTTAGCTGAGCACTTGGAATTCCTGATCCTATGCAGGACAAATTATTGAGTGCCTTTTGGTTGGATGTAAGCCATGAAACCATAGCGATCAACTTATACTTTAGTTGAATCTTAGTTTAGAGGGTGAGTCAACTAGTCCTATTTTGCTGTAACTTGGATTCTTTCTCCTCTCTTGGGCTCAGAGCTACCGTGGTATTATAAAGGGTCAGGTATCTGGTTATATTTTTGTGTGTGTGAAAGTCTCATGTGGTCCTCTTGCTTAATGTTTTCACTCTCAAGTTGAATAGTATTATTTTGGTTTCAGTCCAGTCCTTTCTCTATCAACAAGTGGCATTCTTGTGCTTAATGGTATTTGATGAAAAATGAGATTTATCTTTTATTACTTCTATGCATATGCAATTATGTTGCTTATGAAGTGCTACTCTCATAATGAAGTCTATCAAAGTTAAATTTGTGATGTGTTAAATATACTTGATTCTTGTGCTGAAACAGGTTCTTAGGTGCCATCAAGCAATATCTATGTCTTTCACTGTTGAAGAACAGCGCTTCGAGTCTAATGATCATTTTCCAGCTTTCTTGCTCCATTTTCATTAGTTTGGTTTCAAGATTTAGAGCTGGATTGAAAGCCGAGATTGGAGTGTTTTTTCCTATGATTGTTCTAAGGGTTCTGGAAAATGTTGCTCAACCTAATTATCAGCAGAAGATTATAGTGCTTCGGTTTCTAGATAAGCTCTGTGTTGATTCACAGATCTTGGTAGACATTTTTATTAATTATGATTGTGATGTCAACTCATCTAACATATTTGAGAGGTATGTTATCTTTCTTGCTATAGATATCTGAGTTTGTAAAACAATTGATCTATAACGTTGGCAAAAATATCAAGGTTTAAACCATTTGATAAATTATGTTTTGCTATCTTGATCATTCAGAATGGTCAATGGACTCCTTAAAACTGCTCAAGGCGCCCCTCCTGGTACTGCTACTACACTTTTGCCACCTCAGGAGGTGACCATGAAACTTGAAGCTATGAAGTGCTTAGTGGGTATTCTGAAATCAATGGGAGACTGGATGAATAAACAATTGCGCATTCCCGATCCTCATTCTACCAAGAAACCTGATGCAGCTGAGAACAGTCCTGAACCTGGAAGTCTTCCCATGGCAAATGGTAATGGGGATGAGCCTGTTGACGGATCAGATTCTCATTCTGAAACCTCCACTGAAGCATCAGATGTTTCAACTATTGAGCAACGAAGGGCTTACAAGCTGGAACTTCAGGTAAGTGATTTAATTGTATTTATATGCTGGCTACTGCAAATGGAATCTAATTTAAAATTTGTGGCAGGAAGGTATATCTCTTTTTAATCGGAAGCCTAAGAAAGGAATTGAGTTTCTAATCAATGCAAATAAAGTGGGCCATTCAGCAGAGGAGATAGCAGCCTTTCTTAAAAATGCATCGGGCTTGAACAAGACTCTGATTGGTGATTACCTTGGGGAAAGAGAAGATTTGTCACTGAAAGTGATGCATGCTTATGTGGATTCTTTTGACTTTCAAGACCTGGAGTTTGATGAGGCTATCAGGGTCTTTCTACAGGGATTTAGGTTACCAGGTGAGGCACAGAAGATTGATCGAATCATGGAGAAGTTTGCTGAACGTTACTGCAAATGTAATCCAAAAGTTTTTAGTAGTGCTGACACAGCCTATGTCCTCGCTTACTCTGTGATAATGCTCAATACTGATGCTCATAATCCCATGGTCAAAAGTAAGGTGTGTTCAAATCCTTTAGTTTATTCGGTTGGATATTTCTGATAGTGTGATGGATAAGTTTGTACCCTCCTCTCTCACATAGCTCTCTCTCTCTCTAAAAAAAAAAGCAGATGTCAGCTGATGACTTCATTAGAAACAATCGTGGCATTGACGATGGGAAAGATCTACCTGAGGAGTTCTTGAGATCATTGTTTGAACGAATATCAAAAAGTGAGATCAAAATGAAAGAAGATAATTTGGATCTCCAACAAAAGCAGTCTTTGAATTCAAACAGAATTTTAGGTTTGGACAGTATCCTAAACATCGTGATCCGCAAGCGGGGCGAAGAAAAGCATATGGAAACAAGTGATGATCTTATCAGGCACATGCAGGAACAATTTAAAGAAAAGGCTCGGAAATCTGAGTAAGAATAACTGGCTCTCCTGTTCTCCAAAACCCCATTGCTTTTCCACCTGAAACTTTATGGTAACTGATCCCACTCTGTCAAGTCATCTGGTTCTGCACCTTATGGGGCTCTCCAATTTGTGTGCTGGGCAATAATCTTAATGAAGCTAAAGGCTCTTAATTATACTTTTCAACAATTGTTTTACATGGTTATAGTTCATTAGTGCCTCCTGAACAATAAGCAATCCTTTGTGATAGAATTTTTTATCAAGAAAAATCTAACTATGTTTATGTCTTGATTATGCTCTTGGTGAAGTTGATATTTGTACTTTGAACAAAACTGTATATAATTCTCACATATTTATACCGACCTGGCAATTTGCAGGTCAGTTTATTATGCTGCAACAGATGTGGTGATTCTTAGATTCATGGTTGAGGTATGCTGGGCTCCTATGTTGGCAGCCTTCAGTGTGCCCCTGGACCAAAGCGATGATGAAGTGGTGATAGCTCTGTGTCTTGAAGGTATCCGGTGTGCTATTCATGTTACTGCTGTGATGTCCATGAAGACTCATAGAGATGCTTTTGTGACTTCATTAGCAAAGTTTACTTCACTCCATTCTCCTGCTGATATCAAGCAGAAAAATATTGATGCCATCAAGGTTGGTATTTGATATAATATCTTATAGATGGCCCTTCAGATTAACTTAAAATAAAATCAGTATTGTTTTGTGAGCCTACTTATCTTAGGCTGTCTTGTTGAGATTATGTATTCCTTGTGCTACATGGGAGTGTATCTTTCATATTTTATTGGCTTTATGAAACTCCCTTTCTTCAAATTTCAACGTTATGAATCTTTAGAAGTGAATGGTGGGAAAATAATAGTAGGATGGAGGTAGAAGTACAGGCTGAATATGTCCTTTTTTCTTAATGGATAAATTAATAACTTTTGGAGGAGGGTTCACACATGGGATCTCTTTTTTGAATGGGAGGTTTGGATAGCAATAGGCTACCTCTGCTACTATTTCATGAATTATCTTTTTGCGGGAACAAAATGGTTTAAATGAATTTTAAATGAATGAAAATGTAACATGAGAAGAACCGATAGAAGGTTAGTAGCCTTTATTGATGGGTCTGTGCTAGTAGTGCCAACCTTGTGCTAACAACAAATGCACATGCAGAAAGTCTGCAAGTTGTCACAAGAGCTTTAACTACCAATGATCTGAGTATTATATTCTTCAACTTCATCCCAATAACAATTTGCTCACGGATCTAATTTGATTTGGGTTTGCACTGTTTATAGGCAATAGTTACAATTGCAGATGAAGATGGGAATTATTTGCAAGAAGCTTGGGAACACATTTTGACATGTGTCTCACGCTTCGAACATTTGCATCTCATGGGAGAGGGTGCTCCTCCAGATGCTACCTTTTTTGCTTTTCCCCAGAGTGACTCAGAAAAGTCAAAACAAACTAAGTCAACCATCCTCCCTGTTCTGAAAAAGAAGGGACCTGGAAGGATGCAGTATGCAGCTGCTAGTGTGATGAGAGGTTCATATGATAGTGCTGGTATTGGTGGAAACACAGCTGGGGCTGTTACTAGTGAGCAGATGAACAATTTAGTCTCCAATTTAAACATGTTAGAACAAGTTGGAAGCTCTGAAATGAGCCGCATATTCACACGGAGCCAAAAGTTAAACAGTGAGGCAATAATTGACTTTGTCAAGGCTCTTTGCAAGGTCTCCATGGAGGAACTGCGATCGGCTTCTGATCCACGGGTCTTTAGCCTGACAAAGATTGTTGAGATTGCGTAAATTTCATCCGACTTTTTGTTTGTTCATTGGGCCTCTTTCACCTTCCTTTTTTTAATTTTTTTTTAAAATTATCTGCTACTACTGCAGGGATTACATAATAAATTTGATTTGATTTCTTATCACAGGCACTATAACATGAATCGTATCAGGCTTGTATGGTCAAGCATCTGGCACGTGCTTTCTGATTTCTTTGTAACCATCGGCTGTTCTGAAAACCTTTCAATTGCAATTTTTGCAATGGACTCTTTACGTCAATTATCAATGAAATTCTTAGAGCGGGAAGAGTTGGCAAACTATAACTTTCAGAATGAGTTTATGAAGCCGTTTGTTATTGTTATGCGGAAGAGTAATGCTGTTGAAATCAGAGAATTGATTATCAGATGTGTCTCGCAAATGGTTCTCTCTCGTGTCAATAATGTTAAATCAGGATGGAAGAGCATGTTCATGGTATTGAAATCTGCCACTTCTTAACTTTATTTATAATGAATATACTGTTAACCATTAAATTTTAGACCTCAATTTGATGTTATGAGATATCCTGCTTGCTATGTTTTTCACTCTTACGCATCATATTGCTTCAGGTTTTCACAACAGCAGCTTATGATGACCACAAAAACATTGTACTCTTGGCCTTTGAAATAATTGAAAAGATTATTAGAGATTACTTCCCATACATCACGGAAACTGAAACAACCACCTTTACAGATTGTGTGAATTGCCTGATAGCATTCACCAATAGTCGATTCAACAAAGACATTAGCCTTAATGCAATTGCTTTTCTTCGATTTTGTGCCACAAAACTTGCGGAAGGAGATCTTGGATTTTCATCAAGGAACAAGGACAAGGAAGCCCCTGGGAAAATTTCAATACCTTCACCTCGGACTGGAAAAGATGGAAAACAAGAGAATGGAGAAATCACGGATAGGGAAGATCATCTCTATTTCTGGTTCCCTTTGTTGGCTGGTAAGGAAACTGGATAAGTTGGCATTTGATGTTATGAATCTTTGTTTTATTTTCCTCACATTCAGATTTCCATAATTGCAATCCATTTTTGACTATTAATTACTGGTGGCTGGTTTGTGCAGGTTTATCAGAACTTAGCTTTGACCCTAGGCCTGAAATCAGGAAGAGTGCCTTGCAAATTTTGTTTGAAACTTTACGCAATCATGGCCACCTTTTTTCTCTACCTTTATGGGAAAGAGTCTTTGAGTCGGTCTTATTTCCTATATTTGACTATGTGCGGCATGCTATTGATCCTACTGGAGGTGACGCCCCTGAGCAGGGGATTGATGGTGATACGGGTGAGCTTGATCAAGATGCGTGGCTCTATGAGACATGCACCTTGGCTCTCCAACTGGTTGTGGATCTTTTTGTAAAGTTCTACAACACTGTCAATCCGCTTTTAAGAAAGGTGCTATTGCTTCTGGTTAGCTTCATTAGGCGTCCTCACCAAAGTCTTGCTGGTATTGGTATTGCGGCATTTGTTCGTTTGATGAGCAATGCTGGAGATCTTTTTTCAGAGGAGAAGTGGCTGGAGGTGGTTTTGTCATTAAAAGAGGCTGCCAATGCTACACTCCCTGATTTCTCTTACATTGTTAGTGGAGAAGCCTCGGTAATAAGCCATGAACAAAGTGACGGAGAGAAGCCTGGTGACGTGCCTGATGGTGATTCAGAGGGGCTGATGGCGCACCGTCTTTATTCTTCTATATCTGATGCAAAGTGTCGAGCTGCTGTTCAACTTCTATTAATTCAGGTACTCTTTAATTATTTTATTTTAATATCGTTTTGCGCACAATTTTATGTGTTGGTCTACTAGTTTGAAACAACAAACATGCTGTTTGTGGGTGTTGTGCTCTCCCTCTGCAGCTCTGCTTAGGTGTGAGTTCGATGGAAACATATGAAAGAAAAAGAAAAAAATGGAACTTTCCAAGGACATAGTGTTGAGATTTAGTATGAATGACTCTGCAAGGGGTTCCTAATCTGAATAAATAAAAATTTCTAAACATAGGCATCCCTACTTTTTCATAAAGTTCTGAAAATTGGCTTTTTGTTCTAGACAAATTGAGGTTACAGTTGAAGAAATGAGTTTAATCTTGAAATCTTGTTAAGGTTGTTCACAAAAAGGAGACATGCACACAAATTATAAAATTCTAAAACAGTGGAAAGTTGAAGGGCTTCAGTTCCTTCCCATATACTGGTGTGTGTCTGCCTGCATGAGGGCTTGTGCCTCAACAACATGAATATTCTGATGGTTTTATAAGTTGATTCTTTTTTACTTTTCTTGTTGAGTAATTGCTTGATCAGAAACATTGAGCTTTGTTTTTCAATCCACTGAACATGAAGTGTGAGCATTTTATCATTCTAATTGGCAGGCGGTGATGGAGATCTACAGCATGTATCGGTCTCACCTTTCAGCTAAAAGTGCCTTAGTGCTCTTTGATGCTTTGCATGACGTGGCATCTCATGCTCACAGTATCAACACCAATATTGCATTACGTTCAAAGCTACTAGAGTTTGGCTCTATGACCCAAATGCAAGACCCTCCACTATTACGCCTGGAGAACGAGTCCTATCAAATTTGCCTAACATTCCTACAAAATCTTATACTGGACAGACCTCCAACTTATGATGAAGCTCAAGTGGAATCCTGCCTTGTCAATCTCTGTGAGGAGGTTTTACAGTTTTACATTGCAACTGCCCATGCTGGACAGACATCAGAAACTTCTCCCAGTGGCCAATCCCAGTGGCTGATTCCTTTAGGTTCTGGAAAACGAAGGGAATTGGCCACACGTGCTCCTCTTATCGTTGCAACTCTCCAGGCTATCTGTAGTTTGGGAGATTCTTTGTTTGAGAAGAACTTGGCACATTTCTTCCCTCTTCTTTCAAGCTTGATAAGTTGTGAACATGGGTCAAATGAGGTCCAGGTTGCTCTCAGCGATATGCTCAGCTCATCAGTGGGTCCTGTTTTGCTTCGGTCTTGTTGATCTTGGTGAGATTCAACTGCATTTTGGGTTGTCTCATATTTTATCCATCATAGTTCTCTTTTTCTTCATTTTACTTTATTACAATATGTTAATGGAGATATAGATTCGTAGTGTATGAAGAGTTAGATGGGTTATGGATCAGCCAATACATCTGAACCTTGCTGTAGTTTATTCAGGAGCCTGGCTCATCCTTTGTTCAGAATTCACAGATGCCATTAGTTTTGATGTTGTATGCTAGTCATTTTTTTTCCGGGCCTTCCGATCAACAAATTTGAGAACATTACTTTCCTGTAAAAAGCTGCGAATTCAGCATGTGAGGTAAGAGGCCATTTTCTTTATTCTTCGATGACTTATTTTACTCTGGGTTACTTCAATGTTCAAGTTTTGTGAGTTAAGACTTGGTTTTTGGACGGCTATTTTTTCCTATATACTTGAACGAGTCAAGAGTGCTATTAGACTGACTGAATTTCATATATGCGTGAGGTAGTTTTATATAAAATACGAGTTCTTTAATTTGCAGGGCTGCACTTTTAGGGCATGAAGGTAAGCATTGGTTCCGAATTCTGATGCCTGGATTATTTCAGGCCGGGTATGATGGCGAACTCGATGTTTCGTTATCTTGAGGGGGTAGAAATTTGATGACACCAATTATGTCGCTGATACGCACATAGAAACTACATATAAAAAGGCCAGTACTGCAGTTCTCACTCGTATCCTAAGAATTATTCAGCCTTATAATGTATACACACGGCTGTCCAAAAAACCCAAAGTCGTAGATGCCAACGACTAGATCAAAGTCCATGTAAATACTAATTTGCTACGCCTTCCGCCGGTTAAAAAAGAAATACGCCGGCTCTCTTTTTAGCAGGACTTGATCAATTCTTCAACGACTGCTGCATTCTCAGCATTTGATAATCCCAAGGTAGTGACGAGAAGTATTGTCTGTATTTTTATGTAGGGCCTAATTGATCCGTAGAATTATTGCAAGACGACAAACTAAGTTGCTAATTTCTTTCCACCATTCCCATCCATATAACCCAAAACTTTCCACCATTCCACTACATAGCCTATCTTCATCCTCGGCATTCCTACCATCATTCCCATCCATATAACCCAAAACTTTCCACCATTCCACTGCATAGCCTATCTTCATCCTCGGCATTCCTACCATCATTCCCCCATCACCCGCACGCACAAGCCAATCCATGCCGAATTCTTTCAGAACTTGCTTGAGCTCTCTACACAGGAGGGCGAAAAACTTTCTTCAACGGCCGAGAAACACGGAGAGAGTTAGTAAATGCAACAGGAGAAAAAACAAAAGATTATTGTCATCAAGTTTTGATTTGCTAACTTACTCTTTCGCGGCCATGGAAATGTCCAACCAATTCAAACAAGTTTTCAAGGTCATAGACGCGAACGGGGATGGCAAGATATCTTGCCATGAGCTCAGTGAAGTTCTTCTGTGTCTTGGATATGAAAAATCAAAAGCAGCTTGGGAAGCTGAAAGAATGGTGAGAGAAATGGATTGTAACGGAGATGGATTTATCGATTTAGATGAATTCATCAATGCTGTGAATGACGATGGAAACTTTGGTAGCGGTAACAAGGAAGATTATCTCATGGATGTTTTTCTAATTTTTGATACCGATAAGAATGGCCTAATCTCGGCGAGGGAGTTGCAGACTGTTCTTACTAGCCTCGGATGCAAAAAATGCAGCCTTGAAGATTGCAGGCGTATGATAAAAGGGGTCGATAAAGATGGCGATGGTTTCGTGGATTTTCATGAATTTCGATCGATGATGACAACAAGTGCAAGCTGGCTAGAAGATTAGCAAATGTGCTACGTACGTTATCCCTTTTCTCTTTTTTTGCTGTTTTCTGCTATCTTCAAGCACAAGTGTTCAAGACTCGAAGCCAAACGTAAATATCAATGATTGAATGGAAGAAGCAGCTTTACGAAAAGTTGGGAAAACCCTCACCTTATCAAATAATTGAAGTGGCGTGGTTTGTCATTCTTTGCATGCATGAAAACGTACGGGCCTTTAATTTTCAAAGATAAAAATCTTGTTTCTGATGAGATATCTAAATGGAAAATTAAGGCTAGCTAAGTGCTTGTCAATTTTATCACCGTGATTTATACACGATCATGGACAGTTGTTTATGCTTGTGTAAATAAATCTTGTTTTTGTAATAATAGTTACAGTGGATAGATAGATTTCGTCCACTGGTGAATTGAGACCCCTCCTGTCTAAGATTTTCGTGAATCTTATCCCCTTCACTGGCCACAAGTTCCTAGACACCATTCTTTCTATATGCAAACAAACATTGTGCTTATCATGTTTTTGGGCTTTGAAAATGGGCCTAGATCAATCTTCTATGATACATTCCTTCTTTCTTTAAAAGATCGCAGTATATTCACACACACACACACACACACACACACACACACAAAAGGGGAGGGGGCATTCCAAATTTGTTACTGCAGAATAATCCACCAATCATCAGTGTAATTACATGGAAATTAGTTTCTTTTACCAATACTTAGTACATAAAAATAAAAAATGAAAAATTAAAGAGGAAGACAAATTCACGGCATAGCACGGGCCATGCTTAGTTCTAAACTATAGAATTAAGCCTCAACATGACAGGCTTTAAGGTTATGGAATAACACCTTAAATTGGACTGAAAACATTTTAGCCTAAGTCATTTTTTGATAACCTTTCTTTTCCTTTCTTTCTTTCAAACAATTAATTATTCACCTTCATTTGTCTAAAATTTCAGAAGATATATATATATGCAGGACACGTGACCATAATTAGTTTTCCAAAATTAATAGCAACTCTTCCATTTTTCTTTGGATCGGTCAAATTAGACTAATATATTATCAGATCACTGACTGGTTAGCTAATAAGTTTTATTAGCAAATGACATTTTCCTTCGCTTTACGATTCCCACACACACACACACACACACACACGACGAGATTGTAGTGATGATTAACGTTTTGGAAAAGGTTTAAACGTTCTAGGTACTTTAAAACCCTTCTTTATGCTTAGTTAATTCACATTCCATTGCTGCTTTGAACAAAATGATTAGTGTTTTTTCCAATTAATTATTTTAAAGATCATATGGGCTCATTGCATTGACCCTTTTTCCAGCAGCACATGTCAAGAACAATAATTTTGCTTTCCTGGCATGTATTAGGGCATTGAATTTTCTTCTGGGGTTCTTCATTATATCATGTTTTTCAATAGCAATTCTTTTAGAGAGCCGATGAAATAGCGAGAAAGGAACTTGTTCTTCTCATTGATAACTTTTAGAATGCAAGGACTCCTTATAAAAATGCAAACCGATCATTAGTTTAGCACATTGACATTGTCTTCCAACACAATATTTCACATAGTACTACTGTATGCATTAAATATATATCCTTTCCCATAATTGCTTAAAAAACTATCAAACTGTCAGAATTACTTCATCCGGCTTTCATACATGAAAGGGTTATCAAGTCTATTTCCACTCTGTCATCTGCACTCCCAAATATGTAGGAACCAAATTTTATAAAGCCTCCCAGCTAGTTTTATAACGCCTTAGCCAATCATTTGTCGATTGCTTTAAATATTAGGTTAATCGAAATTGATAGTGGTTAAAAATAGGATCCATTTACAGGTTTTAGCTGGAGAGAAATTGCATTCCTCACAGGCATCAAGTTCTGTAACGCTTACTCAAGAAAATCTTAAGTGATGGGATCACAAGTAAGTATGGTTTGGTTCATGCATGCCGAGAATGGTTTTAGTAAAAAAAATTCAAGTGTTAGCACTTGTACCACTAGCACACCAGAGCCTTCAATAATTATTAATGTAGCAACAGTTGACCTGATTCGTTCTCTTATGCCCTGTAAGCTTACATGTGACAGGATATGTAATTAATGTCTTTAGGGATACCAATGTCAAAGAAGTTTGAGACTTCATGAGATAAGCCCTAAAAGAAAAGGATAGACTTGAGACTTGATATTGTTCCTAATTGACATGGAAGAGATTAGCGAGGCTGGCATCAGTTTCCCCATCAAATTTAATAATGAATCAATTAAGGAGCAAATCAGGGTTTACTAAAATAAATTAACAGGCCTGAATTAAATTAATTAAGACGAGAAAATGTGAGAAGAAATGGTTGACAATATGAACTAGCAAATTGCATTACTAGTGTTAAACTTTGAAAGAGGAGGTCATATAAGCAGTCGAGGGGATCAAGAGACAAAAATGATTCCAAAAGGGATCGCTATCAATCACATGGGAACCTCAATTTGTTTGGCTATTTAGTGTCTAAAATATTCGTGGTGCTCGAGGCGGGTTCAATTAATTAATTAAAGCATGAAGCTTTCAATTGGATTTCCATGGAGGACAGGAAATGGTTGCAACAATCTCAAGTCACTTTGAGAAAAAAGTGGTTTCTCAAAGAGTGAGCGAACATGCAACATTATGCTAGATTCGAAGAGATCATCGACCATTGGTGACCTTCACAAGGAAGTAATGGTGTGTTTTTCTTTGATGTGGTCCATACTTTCTCCATGGCACTAGTTTAGATTTACTGAGATATTTTTTTATTAATTTGGACAAGATAATGGGTTTGATTTGTTTAATAAAAGAGAGAGTGGATTAAGATAAGCATATACCCTATGTTGTCGTTGTATTAGCTCGAAAGGCGCAATAATAGTTTTCTTCTCTTTGATTTGTACATGTTTTGTTTCTATTTGTTAAGGGAAGACTAAGTCTTCTTAAATACCTTGGTGCATATTCGGTATTTTGATGCATATTGCTTTGTTTTTCTGAAAGTATTTTTTGTTTAGGAATGTATTAAAATGATTTTTTAATATTTTTTTATTTTTAATATCAGTACATTAAAATCATTGAAAAACACTAAAAAATATTAATTTGATATTTTTCAAGTCAAATATATTTTTAAAACACACCTAAATATATTTGAAAACACAATATCAAACAAGCATTTAGAAAACCTTTGATATTAAACGGTGCTCCTGTCAGTCAACTCAAGGTGAATTTTATTAATTAACCATGACTTATGCGCAACCTCGAATTTTAACCATCATTTTCACTATCAAGTAATTACTCAAAATATCTTTAGTTTTTGTGGAAGGACAAGAAAACTGATGTTGTAGAATACAATAAAATGTTAATCAATAAATTATACAAATTAAGCTACAGGGCAAATAGTTAACTCAACATTTTTTTGCCTCCGGAATTCAAAAGTAATTCTGCCTCCTAAATCGTGCAACCTCATTGAGTGGCATTGTAAGTATTTTATTGGGTGAATTTAAATAGAAAAAACAAAATTCTTCACATATGCTTACAAATTAATTATGAAGTAGAATAAGCATATATATATATATATATATGTGTGTGTGTGTGTCATCGTTTGTGTGTGTATATATATATATATATATATATATATATATATATATATTTATTATTGTTTGATAATTAAAATTTTGATATTAAATTAAAGAATCATCTTAATTTGAAAACTTAATTTTCTATGAGTTAATGTTAAGATAAAATTTATATTATTTTTTTTATTGTATTACTGGAATATTACTCTGGATGAAAGAGAAGATAAAAGGTTATGAGAAGTTGCAAAGAAGGTGATATGAGGGTCATATATATAGATTAAATAATTCGTAATGGATGTGAACAACAGTGGGTGAACAATGAGGTTTTGTTTTCTGGTTCCAAAAAATGCGATTTGAAGAGAGCCATCATGCCACTATTTGATGAACAAGTCCAGGATTTTAGTATCTAGGAAGGGAGATAAGGTGATGGGGCGCCGTTGACTACGTAAGAAAATGATGGTTTGTATGCTATTCTAACCATAGAACATATATTCAAATATAATATTTAGCCTCTTTTGCTTTCTAGCTTATTGTTTTGATGAAAGAGATTATAATGAATAAAATTATATTTTAATAATTGATGAGGTCATTTTCTTTGTTGGCTTGTGGTTAATTCATGTGAGAGAGAGGCCATGAGAGGTGGCTAGCTGGCTTATGAACCTGATGAAGGGAAGATAGCAACGTTAAGGGGAGGAGATGGTGGATCGGCGTTGTCCCGGCGACGACCCCTCCCTCCCTCTCTCTCGTAGATTCTTTTTCATCCAATCACCAAACTCTTTTCTAGTGCATCTTTAATTTTATTATTTTCGTGACGGTATAGATTAGGAAAAGGTGGACTAAATTGATAGCTTCTGGGAACTATAAGAAAAAACGGTGAGAAGTAGAAATTTTACCGAAAAATAAAGCTTATCCTTAGCAAAATACAGAAAAATATATATGATCCATAATTTCATGTATAAATTTCTCGATTCTCAGTGAGTTAAATGTGTGTACGTGAGTGTGTATTTGTATTTTTCTTATGAACAGGGACGCTGGAAAGTAATTTATTTTTAGAATGATAGTAAATTAAATTATGAATAATAGAAAATATAACTAGTCGTAAATTTATTAAAGCCATTGATTCTGTAATGTTCACATCTTCATCATTGATTGATAACTAGTTTTTTTTCTTATAATAATCGAGATAATATGTATTAATATAAAAACTAGAGTCATAATTGCATCATGACACTAAAAGAAAAGAGTTCAATGTAAAAATTATAAATAAATAAACAAATGTAAATATTATATAATTGGATCATATTAGAATACCTCATAAGCCTCTATACAAATCCATGCATGTATAATTGAAATTGGGATTGTTAGTCTTCAACCATAACATCAAGCGGTATAGAACAAATTGAAAATTAATTGACT
>Ga0325405_1003149_pt1 | contig 17009 bp, 13 predicted proteins | sample PopdelMetagenome_21_FD_205663 | JGI IMG/M metagenome (GOLD analysis project Ga0325405, IMG submission 205663) | Populus deltoides microbial communities from Bellville, Georgia, United States - Xylem-Control-R2 | ecosystem: Host-associated > Plants > Phyllosphere > Stem > Wood/Secondary xylem...
ATCATTATAGCCACACTCATAAAAATACCATTTACTACAATAGTGTTTTTTTAAAAGACTTTTTTTTTAATCTTACCCTCCAACAACCTAATCTTCTTTTTATATTTATTTATTTATTCATTTCAATCATATTTTTCAATATTATGTTGGTCTTAGGATTGTGCTTCTAGGTTGTTTTTTTTTTTTTATTGGTTTATATAACAAGTTAACCCGAGTTTATTTAAGTTATTTTTAATTGATATTTTTTATTTCATCACTCAACATTGAATTGGTTGAAAACCGAGTTTTATATTTTTAAAATTTTTTTTATGAGGTTATCATGATCTCATAATCTGAATCGCAAATTTAACATGTTAACTTAGATTGACTCATAATTTTTTTTATTTATTTTTATTATAAAATATGTTAGCAATGATTAAATATTTTATTTTATATTAAAAAAGAATCAATCAAGCCCGTGGCATAACAAGAGACAATGATGTAGTGAAAGAATAAGCATGTTGAGATTAAATTTTTTAAAATGAAGAAGAATAACTATTAGCCTTTGCAAGTTGATTAAAAATTAATCATGGTTTAACAATTGACTTGTTATTTATTATCACCTTCTTTTACAAGCATAAACATCCTCGAGAATTTGTATAAAAGAGAAATAAAATAATTATCGGTTATTGTACGAAAAAATACCCTTTGAGAAGATAAGACTATTATTCTATTTTAATATATATTTTTAATCATCCTACCAGATAAAAATTAGAAGTAAATGCCAATTTTCAAGGAATGAGATCACTATATTACAGCATCAAAATTTGTCCTCAGGTTTGACGGCGGGCACCGGAGGTTGAAGATTCTCCAGTGACCGAATCATTTGATTAACTTTTATATAGTCACAGTATCTTCAATCTAACTAGCGGAACGCACCGTTGAATCTTTCGTTATTGTCAACTATGCAAAACGCCCCTGCAACAATTATATAAATTAAAATAAATTATAAAATTTAATTAAAAAAACAACTAAAATCAACTATGGTGAACTTACTCAACTTATGACTCATAAGATTAGAATAACATAATATAAAATAAATTATAAAATTTAATTCTCAATCAACCTAATATAAAAAGATAAAATTAAAAAAACACAAAAAAACTTGAGTAAATTATGGTTAACTCATCAAACTCATTATTTGAGTCATAAGACGAGGATAATCTCATAAAAAGTAAACTGAAAAAAATCATAAATTCTAATTCCCAATCAACCTAATTTTGAACGATGAAATTGAAAAAAAAAGTCAGTTAAAAAAAAAATCGAGTCAATTGAGTTAACTTGTCAAATTAGCGATTCAGGTCATGAGATTAGGATAAGTTCATAACAAATAACAAGTAAATTGGAAAACAATCTTGAAGCTCAATAACTAATAAACCTAATATTGAATAATGAAATTAAAATTGAAAAGTCAATTAAAAATGGATATAAAAAACCAACTCGAGTCAATTTTGATTAACTTGTCAAATTCGTAACTCGAGTAATAAGATGAAGATAATCTCTTGAAAAACAAATCAAAATAAATAATAAAATCTAATTCTCGATCAACACAAATATTAAAAAATAAAAATAAAAAAACTCGAAGTCAATTGAATTAACCCGTGAAATTTATAGTTTCAATAATAAGATTGTGACAATCTCATAAAAATAATAAATAAATTGAAAAAAATTATAAAATTAAGAATAAAATTAAAATTAAAATTAAAAAAATATAAATTAAAAAACAAATATAAATAATATTTTAGGAGGGAAAGTAAAGTATTTTTTTAAATTGTTTTTGCTTACATGCAAATAAAAATAATAATAAAATAATTTCTTCCATACTATGGGACAAAAATAAGTTGATTATTCCATATTATTGGACAAAAAAATATTAATTGCACATCACGTCAGACTCATATCTTATCTACTTGTTCCTCTTAGCCAACACACGTGCATGACGCGTGCCACCGATCCAGTTTAAGCTCAAAATACAACCTTTAAGTTTTAACCAGGCAATTCTACATCTCTTGATCCGTCTGCAATAACAGCTCAAGAGTGAGTATCAATCCTAACACAAAAACACTAAACCTCGGAGATTGTTTCTGCCCTCTCTACTCTGTTTCTCTAGCACTCCATCTTTTCCAATTATTTAGGTATTCATTTGATTCTCTGTTTCTTTATTCCTCTATCTGTTTGGTTCCCAAGAAAATGTAGAAAAATCGAAAAAAAGGGAAAAAAGGGGGTAAAGTATATTACTTATTGGAAAGTGTATGTGTGTGATTATATCCTGGTTTTGCTTATTCGTTGAAATTCTATCTGGGCACTTGTGTGTGTATTTATACATGTTATTTATTTATTTATGAGCATTGGGGTATCTGTAGGTCCCTTGGATGGAGATATTGGGATGATTTCGGATTTTTTTGGGCGTTATGGATGATTTGAATGCAAGAAAAATGGTTTGTTCTGTTACTGATTACTTTTGATTTTGTTTCAGCAAGAAATGGGGGTGTATTTGAGCTCCCCTAAAACTGACAAGGCTTCACAAGATGGTGAAAATGGTAAACTTCGATATGGCTTGTCCTCCATGCAAGGCTGGCGTACAACCATGGAAGATGCCGTGAGTACTCTTTATGGTTTTTTAAAATTGAATGTATAGGTTAGATGTTGATTTTAAAAGAGATCGACTTCCCATGGGTATTGTTATTGCTGTTTTTTCATGTGTCATTAACTCGCAGGAAAAGTATTGAATTTAATGTTTCTATGCCCTGTGGCCTGCCCAAAAAATAGCAACAATTTTAAGGGCAAATCGAACGAAAGAACCAGAATTTGCCTGGTTCTTTAAAGATGGTTCGTGATGAGCTATGTAGTTTCCTACTGTGCTAAAACTGGAGAAAACTAGTGCAGATTTCAATAGAATGTAGAGTTATGTAGTAGAATGATCATAACTTGTTGAATTTTTGTGATATTACATCTGGCAAGTGTATCGTTGCAAAAGGGAGCGCTTTCTATAATACATGTCAAAGTGGACATTTAATGAAATGTTGAGCCTTTGTTGAATAGATAGAATATGATCTTATTCAGTCAAATAGCATGGGCAGAGTCACAGATGCATATTGAAAGCATTATGATTCCTGAGATGAATTCATGAAACAATTTCAAAGAGTATAGTTGAGAGATTAGGAATTAGTTTGCATCTTAGGTATCATCGCACTGGGAATTAGATACAGAGCCTTTCAAGCATGTATCAACTTTAGAGGATAAAATTTTGTCCATTTTGGTGGGGACTTATATTGTCTTGATGTTACGGGGTGTTCCTTGTTGCATATGAACTTATAAAAGGTGTTTGGCAGCATGCAGCTTATCCAGATTTGGACAGTTCAACATCTTTCTTCGGTGTTTATGATGGCCATGGAGGTTAGCATTGAATGCTGTTATGTATATTAATATCTTTTCTGATATCTGTCATTATTTTGTGAAAACCTTCTAGTTTTGTTCCCTTTCCAGATGCTAATATTTTATTATATTTTTTCACTTTCTTTACGACAGTGGTATACCTGACCCTTTAAAAATAGGAGGTTTGAATTAGATATAAGCATTTCTTTTTCTTATTTGTTAAAGGGGCTAGGTTAGGGAGACTATTTATGACCTGAAGTGTCTATGCTTATGTGGTGAGTTAGGGCTTTTGAAACAAGGATTAATACTTTGAGCATGTTGAAAGGGATTAGAATTGGTGGATTGATTGAAATTGGAATTTGTTTTAAAATTTCAAAGAAGGATTCAAGAGGTATATTGCTGGATTTCTGCGAGCTACAAATACTGTAAGGTGTAAAGATCCATTTATAACATATTTAAAATCTTTAGAAGAATCAGATGAGATGGATGCTGGTAAGGTGGAACTAGTGGTAGCATCAGGGTCGATTCATAATCAATTATTCTTGTGCTGGTGGCTCCTCAAGCATGCATCAACTTACCCTTCATATTGAGCAAGGTTCATCATTTTAGTTATTGGTTATGGTGATTATCATAGTTGTCTAATGCAATGCTTGTAATCATTTCCTGGGCTAGTAAAATGCAGTCTGTGTCATTCTTATCAATTTCTATTGTTTTGCAGGCCAAGCAGTGGCTAAGTTCTGTGCTAAATATCTTCACGAACAAGTGCTCAAACATGAAAGTTATCTGTCTGGTGATTTAGGCGCTTCTTTACAGAAAGCTTTTCTCAGGTTATTTCACTTGTTTACTATTTACTTTGTTTAACATGCTGATATATGTAATTATTCCCTTGCTATCAGTTTTGGTTGTGCCTTGGAGTTGTACGTTATTGACCTAGACTCATATTTGAACTGTGTTACGGATATGTTAATGCTCTCTTTGGTATGATGTCTTACTTTATTATCACAGTAGCTTATAGAAGGTTTAGCTCATTAAAAATAGAACAGAGGAAAAGGATCCCATTTATAACCAAGCCCAATAGTTCGCGACCAAGGCTTGCATGAGCTGTTCTTTGATAGTGGTCTAATTTGACAGTGGTGATGCCATTTATATGTTATTAGTGTATCGTTTTTATCAGAGTGAAAAAATTGTACCCATATTAAATCATTGCTACCATGATGATGGTGAATGCAATAGTATGCAGTAATGGTTTTGGTCAGTTTATAAGATAACTGTATTGGTTTTTGTCATGGTTGACATAAGTTTCTAATCCTTTCAAAACCATGCAATGGTAAGTTTTATGTATCCTAACTGTATTGTTGATGCAGAATGGATGAGATGATGCGTGGGCAGAGGGGATGGAGAGAACTATCTAGATTGGGTGATAACATGGAAAAGGTTTCTGGTATGATAGAAGGATTGATATGGTCACCTAGAAGTGGTCAGGTCAATGGCCATTTTGATGATTGGCTTGATGAGGAGGTACTCCATCGTGTTTATATAATGTTTTTTCAATTGTTTTTAGCTAATGGCAGAATAATATTTCCTTGCTATGCTAATTGCCATTGTCAATTGATGCAACCCTGGAGCAACCAACACTGAAGTGCACTAGCATACTCATATTGAACAGGAGTGTGTGTAAACAGGGCAGTGGTTTTGGCTGTTTGGGATCTTCTTGATTACTGTTGGAGGGATATTTGTTTTGGAGAATTTCAGCTTACATTTAGCTTCAAAGGTCTTATTTAGGCTTGATATTTTAGTTGTTATGGAGTTGAAATTTTAGAGTTTTAAGACCCCTGAAAGTTCTCGATTGCTTAATGCATATCCTACTAGTTTTCTTTAGCTTATTCCTTTTATTATTTTTTATAAAGGAAAGGCTAAAATCCAAGACCTCTCGGGAAGATGAGGGAAATGGGTGCTAGTTGCAAGACAAACTCAATGGCAGTTAATTCCTATTTAAACTACCTTTTTATTTGTTTTTGATGGTGGTTTTCTTTCTTTGGCTGTTCAGATTTAGAAATTTGCTCTTGCAATTTCAATATAACTAATGGGAAATTCCCTTTTATAGAAATGGCTATTCCTTTTATAGAAACGACTATTTAATTCAATTATTCACGTGCAGTTAGTTGTATAATTAACCATGTTTAGGACAGGTGTTTGTGTTGTTTCAGTGATCATATAAACTCCCACCCTTAAATATTGATTATCACTTGACTTATCAATAACTTTTGCGTACTGGCTGTTGTTAATATTACTAGTTTTGAAATGGTATGCTAATAACATTTTAATAAGTTTAGGAAAAGTAAATCTTATTATGCAAAAACTCAGGGGCCTCATTCTGGCTTTGATGGACCGAATTGTGGAAGCACTGCATGCGTTGCAATTATTCGAAACAACCAACTTGTTGTTGCAAATGCTGGTGATTCTCGTTGTGTTATATCCAGGAAGGGTCAGGTATTCTTGTTCCCTCTTGTTTAATAAGCTTTCAGCTTTCTTCTTTCCCCTATATTTGGTAAAAGGAATTGATTGTTTGTTCCTTGATGTTTCCCAACCGATGAATAGAAAATGATCTTGGTGTTCGGTGTGTGTGTGTGTGTGTGTGTGTATTCTTCCTTGCCTGTTATGGGTCTGTGCGTATATATTACTGGAGCAAACATGCACCTTATTTTGTTCTGTTTGGAGTCCCATAAATTGATGGGTGGCATCATCATCACCCTTGACTAAATATCAAACTCTTGATGGGAGAAGAAAGAAGTAAATATTGCAGATCTGTATTGTTAAGCTTCCTTTTCTCAGGGGTGACAGTCTTGCCTCTTAGAGCTATTAAATGAAGAATGGGAAAAGCCAAGAATCCTTTAACCCTCTTCCCTAAACTAGCCGTGAGGAAGGGTGTTAGTTGTCTAAAAAGGGGCGGACCCTGCTAGCATACCCAATCAAGAATGTTACCTTTCCCCTATGGTGCTTTATTTTGCCAAAGTGAATTGATGAATTTAAATCAGGACCCAAATGATAAGCTGATACATCCTTTTATTTTAACCTTATGAGCTTAGATCTTTATCCACCTCCTACTGTCATACCCAAGTCCATGTAACATTTGGTAAGACAATAAGTGAATGGGTCTTTCATGGAATTATGCCTCTTTAATGAATGAATAGCATATCTTTTGCAAGATTTTACATGTGAAGTGTCTTATGCAAGTCCTTTCTTGCAGGCATATGACATGTCTAAAGATCACAAGCCCGGTCTTGAGGTTGAGAGAGAAAGGATTCGTAATGCCGGTGGTTTTATAGTAGTTGGACGTGTTAATGGAACTTTAAACTTGTCTAGGGCAATTGGTACTTGATCCTCCCACCCCCCTCATAATTCCAAGACAAGGAGGCTCGAGGCTTCATAATTTTACCTGTCTGGGCCAATTATATCTTATGCTGTTGATCTCTTTGTTGCAGGAGACACAGAGTTCAAGCAGAACAAAAAACTGCCCGCTGAGCAGCAAATTGTTACTGCCAATCCAGACATAAAGACTGTAAGCGGTGTTGGTGCATTTGCATTATTCCAGAATGCTTGTTGCTGTCAATCTTTCTTTCCTCAGTGTTTTATTTTTTTGAGAGCACTTGCGGTAAATAATTTTACATGGGCTCCTAGATGTTAAATTTGAATACTTTATGGCACCCAAAAAAAAAAAAAGGGCAACTGCTGGTATTGTATAAGTTCAGTTACTTTAACACCCATCCATATTCAAGAGTGTAGATTATCCATTTATGAATTGTCTACCTGTAGGATTTAAGAATGCCTTTGCCAGTATCACATGATTGCTATATGTTACTGTTATGCATTTATTTTTCTTCTATGGGATTCTGGTATAATTTTTCATTGCACTTGAACAGGTTGATCTCTGTGACGATGATGAGTTTCTTGTTCTTGCTTGTGATGGAATTTGGTGAGTTAGTTTCCTTTTCTCTTAAAATAAGTATGTGCTCATTTCCATGAAAGAACTTCTTATGCACAACTGTTTTTCTCCACTTTTCCTTTCCTCTTGAAATGTAATATAGATTTTCTATGGATACCTTCAACAAGTTCAACTTACATGCTACTGGGAATTCTAGGCTCTAAAACAAGGAAATATGATTGGAAAGTATCTTTTAAAGTTGTCTGCATTAGTTGACACTACTTCATAACTGAACCACGTCTTCACCTCAAGCAACTTCAAAAAAACTCTAGTTTCTTAGGAACTCAACTATCTTTTGAGATGGAAGTGGCCTTAGTGTCAACTTGTGTTGGAAATTAGTCAATCGGGTCTAACAACAATAGGATGATAAATAATTTGTATAGTCTTATGATGATGTGAAGACTGGTGTGATTTAGTAGTCATGCACATTTTCTTTTGGCTAAAATAACTCAGTTTGATCCAAGTGCACAACTAGTATTTGCATGCTACTCACTCCAAGATGCAAGGTAACCTGAAAGCAACACTTTTATATGAGCTCTTCATGGAGGATGATATTTGCCATTCACATATGAGTTAGAGCCTTTAGAGGAAGCACATTCATTTTGTAACATATACACTGGAAACTTAAGTGGTGCTCGGTTGTATTTCTATTTCTGGTTTTCCTATTCACCCCTTTGATCACTACTGGTGAGCCTGAAAGCAGTTGTTTGGGTCTCTCATTTGTTTTGATTTTGGAAGTTACTATTTCTGATAAATTCCCACGTATTCCATAGGGATTGCATGACAAGTCAACAGCTAGTGGACTATGTGCATGAACAGTTAAACACTGTAAGTTCTGTAGACTTTTGGTTAAAGTTCTGAATCTGAATATATGCAAACATGTAGGCAACGATATTTCTGTCCAAATTTATGCAGGAAACCAAGCTTTCAGTGATATGCGAGAGAGTTTTCAACAGGTGTTTGGCACCCAATACCAATGGTGGTGAGGGATGTGACAACATGAGCATGATCTTGGTGCAATTCAAAAGGCCCGGTCAAGCAGGTCCCTCTGCAGAGCAGCAGCCAACATCTTCTCGTCAATCGATGGAGGTTGACAGAAATAATATGGAAAAGTGAAGACCGAGTCCAGAGAGAAGAGTAGCAGAACAGTGTGCCACAATTTTAACAATTATAACAATTAGGATCTAAATTCTTGTGATTGTAAATGATCAAGTTATTTTTTTTCATCATTTCACCTTTTTTGTTGTGAGTTCTGTACATGTTCTCTTCTTTTTTTCTTTCTTTTCTGCAGGTTTATATATAATTCTAGCAACTTATAGGGAGAAGATATCCTGCACAGGTCACAAGTTCAATTGGCCGAAACAATGAAACCAATAATCATGGGGAATGGCTCTGACTTTTTACTGTGAGTTGATCCCTGTAAAGGTAGTTTCTAAATTTTCCTCACAAGTTCACCAGGCTTCGCTGTGGCTGCTTCACCTGAAAAGAACAGGGCAAAAATCTGTTTCAGCATTTGTGGTCTCCATCTCCTGCCTAACCACCGTGTAGGTGTATATTATTTTCTTCTTCACAAGCGTCAGACTTGCCTGATGCAATCGTAATTGTTCTTTCCACCGCCCCTCTTAAGGCCGCTGATGCTGGAAATGTGCAGACGAAGGAAATAACCGAAACATGGTGTTGATGGAAGGAAATGAAGATATAAGCGCAAATGTTCTTATTATTTTTATCAGAGAAATACTTATTTTTTTAAAAAAATTTATTGGTGCATTCATACTCTTGGTTGAGGGTTATTTCAACTTTGTTTTTTTTTTTTTTATTATTATTTTAAAAAAGACACATTGATTATTCTATTCAGTTGTCTATTTTCAATATCTCTTTATATAAATGAAATTTGAAATCTGTACAATTAAATTAAAAGAAAAAGACAAGTGAAGAGGACAATGGATGCTCCATGTTTAGCTCTAATCCTTAAAATTTCTTGATTTTGAACACCACCACCTCCTACGTTAATGGATGGATATCTTACAGCTAAATTCTGTAAATTGATGCGCGTGCAGCACACGTGTAAACCAGATAAATCCTCTTATCCATCCATTCGAAGAAGAAGAAGAGAAGAATTGTCTGATTATCAAGATCAAGAAGGAAAAAGCAAGACATTATCCAATTTAAATCTGTTAATAAAAAAAAAACTAATAATTTGTTTCCTTGATTCACGGGGTGATTGTCAGGGGAAGTTATCCACAAACTGTTGGGCTTGCTGGGCTGTTGTGCTGTCCTTCTCTCTCACCACATGAAAAATGCACACTTGTCCACAACCCATTTCACCAGCAGCCCCATGCCCTCGGATAACATGGTTTTTGCAATTTGGGAGGTATTTTTTAAAACAAAATATTATTATTTTTATTTTTTTAATAATTTTAATGTGTGAATGTTAAAAATAAATTTTAAAAAATAAAAAAACATTATATTAATATATTTCTAAGCAAAAAACATTTTAAAATACAATTTTTACCATGCTCCTAAACATTTCAAATAATTTTCTAATGCTATTTCATAGAGATATAATAAATTGAGAATGAAAAACCTTTAAATTAATGTTTTTTTTCCCTAAGAACACCAAATAAAATAATAGCCAACAAGTGTATTTTTTTCAATCTTAATATCATCTCTCTCCTCTCCATATTCATGCTATCTTTTGACTTCACAACTCGTCTTGTGTTTGACTAATTAAACAAAATAAATGGGATTAAACAGGAGATGATGCGAAAAGCCCTCTGTTTTCGCCACAGAAGAACACAAGTTGAAGATTAACCATCAAGATATAGCACCCTGTAATGGCATTAGAATAATAGAGATGGCTATGGCGTGCCAACCCTGCCTCCTTCGAAATTAACAAGAACACTCTCTCGGTGACCCCTCCCCCTCGAGGGGAGCCAAGACAAGGCTCTCTTTTTTTACAGAATTAAATTTTAAAATAAAATATTATTTTGATTAAAAAATAGTTTTTAACATGAAACATAACACAAGTCTAGCTTTAACTTATCATGAAACTTTACTCAAGTTAGGTTTTTACCCAAGTTAGGTTTTGATTCGATGATTAACTAGATTGACCTGCCGATTAAACTAGATTTTATGTATTTGGTATTATAATATATTATGTTTTTTAATGGAGTTTTTATCTAAAAATATGTTAAAATAATTTTTTTATTTTTATAAAACAAAACACAGACAACCTGTTTATAGCTATGCTAAAAAACCTTAAAAAAACATATGGGAGAGAGTTAATAAGATTATTAGATTTCTGAAGTGGAATATTCCCAGAAGAAACCCTAGATATATATAAAAGAAAGAGTGGATGTTCCAATTCTGACAAGGACCAGGATAAGCACAAAACACTATTCATCAAATACACGTCACCTCACTGATCCTTTTGGATAAGGACCCCACTGTAAATCACACCTCATAATGCAATATATATCTATGTATATATATATATATATATATTCAACCTCTCCTTATATAGACAATCCCTCCATGTCCTGATTTCAAAGCTATAACAGCCTTCACACCATAGTAAAACTATCCTTTAACAAAACAACGTTCAGCCTCTGCCCATAGTGTTTCCCCCCCTTGTTTGCTAATAAAGGGAGATTCTTGGACTGTGTTTGTGGGTGGGGGTTTGAGAGAATGGCAAGTGCAGCAGCTGTTGGGATGGTGGGAGGAAATGGGTGCGCGGGGTCTTCAGCTTCTTGGTTTCAGATCAAGAATAGGAGAAAGAAGAATAGTAATGATAAGATGGGGAGAGATGGAGTCAGGTTTTTTACTGCTGCTTCCTATTCTTCTCCTTCTGTCATGGACCCTTACAAGACTCTTAGGATCCAACCTGATGCTTCTGAATCTGAGGTCAAGAAAGCTTTTAGACAGCTTGCTTTGCAGGTATAATATATTGTTCTTGTTTAAATTTCAATTATTTTCTTGGGTTTCTTGGTGGGTTTTAATTCCTTTTATTCAATTCATCGTTTTAGATGTATTTTTTTAGGGATTTTTGCTTATTTATCCCTTCCTGTTCTGTTTCAGTATCATCCAGATGTCTGCAGAGGAAGCAATTGTGGTGTGCAGTTTAGCCTGATCAATGAAGCCTATGATGTATATAGTCATCTCCTTATCATTCTTTTTTTTTTCCTTTTAAATTATTTTTATGTGTGTTCTTTTTCTCTTCTTTGGCGGGGTTAATGTCGGATTTGGTAAAGGATGACTATTCTCCAGGCATAGAAAATAAAGATAGGAATCGAAAGTATTCAACCTAAATAATTGAGGACAGGACCCATCTATTAAATCCGAAGACTTATAGGATACCTTGAAAATGGTATGAAGACTTAAATATACGAATTCAATCACTACAATTTACAAAAAGGACAGAATTCAACCAAAATAAATACTGATAACTTGTCAAGTGAAGATTGGAGGAATGATCAAACTCTTCAATTAGAGGCTTCTTTAGAGTATATGCTTCCAAATTGGGATTTATCCAATTCTGTTTCAGCAGTAGGATGAAATTTGAATGGTTTTGTTCAAAAGGGATGTGGCTAAATCAACCATCCTGATAGGACATGACACCCTTATCATGTTATCATAGACACGGGCGAATTTAGGTTGCAAGCTCTTGGAGGACTCTTTTGGCCATGTTGGTTTCGATGGAGTGTCTTTTCATGCCTAGAACTTGTCTCCTAGAGCCATCACTATCATTTTGCTGTTGTTGGGATGCAATTTACGTATTACACTTTTCTATGCTTTTGAGCTTTTAGCTCAAGTGACAATTTTTGTCTAACAGTATGCTTTTTTTTTCCCCTGCAGACTGTGATGAGTAATTTGAGGGAAGAACCAGATGAATCATCACAAATGTACATGTCTTATGAGCCGTCGGAACAGGGAATTGATGAGCCTATGAGAGGAATGAACGACACAGATTGGGATATGTGGGAGGAATGGATGGGATGGGAAGGGGCTGGAATTCGTGACTACTCATCCCATGTTAATCCTTACATTTAAAGATAAAGAAAAATAATATATAAGCAATTTTAATGGTGGTCTAAGGCTCCAAGATCGCCGCCCCATCTCTCAACCAAGATTACATGGTTGCTTCTGGTGTACATAATTAGACGTGGGACTTATCTTGATCTCACCTTTTTTCTTTTTTGATGTAAAGTTGCTGAGCGCATCTATCATGTATGCTAATGAGAAGTATCCCTGGAATAATTTTATCACCATTGTTGCCTATCTCTTCTTGTGGATCAAGTATTTTTCTGATACAGTGTTATTACCACCACTGATGCCGATAGGTTTTACCAGACGCGAGTATCGACCGGGCAGGATCCCGTGTCTCAGGCAGAGATTTAACAGGGTTGATTCAAATTAATTAAAAAAAAAACTATTTGCATATAATATTAATATTGCAGGTTACTGTAACTAAATGTATTGTTTTTTTAAAGGAGAGAAGACTGGTAGCAACCCACTTGACAATGACCTAGGTTTTTCCACTTGCAAACCAAACCAATCTAAACTCAAATAAATAAGCAGCAAAAGGGCAGCAAAATGATAAATTCCAGGTTCGTTGTGCAAGCCAGTCATCTCTGAACTTCCTTTTTTCAGTTCTTCACTAGTTTTCTCTCTCTTTACTACGGAAATGGTGGTGACGGTAGAGGAATTAGTGGTTAACACAAAACGTTCACCGCCAAATTCTTATTTTAAGGTGGCACTTTTAACAGACTACACGACGGCCACCGCCTCTTCCTCAATGACCAGATCTTGTTTGAGTTTTTGAAGGAAACGATTTTTTGACGGTTTTAAAAAAGAAAAGGTTAATGGGTGTTCTCTGGTTTAAGGGAAAACGGGATGTGCGGGAAGAAGGGGTTAGGTTTTCTTTGCCGATGACGTGGCTGGTGTCTCTGGAAGAAGGGGTTCTTATCCCTAATTGAAAACCACGACGTTTTGCAGGGAGTAAAAGATGGCAGTTTACAGTATACAGTTGGGCTGGCAAAAGGCCCACCTGTCGGTCCATTATATGGATTTATGAGCTGGGCTCTTGTGTTCTATGAAAACCTTTTTGTGGCTTGGAGCTGATTCCTCGTAGGCCTATGGGCCTGCTTTAAGATTGCAAAACTTCGCCATGGAGTCTTATCTATCATAGTTGCTAACACCTGCTAATAATTTCCTCACACAAATTCACTTGCATCAATTTGTCATGGACCAAGATCATATTATTTTCTAAATCAAAGACAAATATTATCGTGAATAATTCATATATTATAGTGAATAGTTCATCTAGTGATATGGTAGATGATTAGATTTGACAGCCGAGTGATGTTACACATGCTACCTAAAAAGCATGAACATCACTCGTTCATTGATGTATTTAGAACGCCGCCAACAAATTAATAAATATAAAATTAAAAGAAAACTCGACAAATACCAAAACACACTCTCAAACCTCTTAATCACAGGGATTTTTATGTGAAAATATCAAAATATCCCGAAGACAAAAATTATTTTTTTATATCTTTTCTAAGGATAAAAATGGAAAAAAACTTAAACATCCCTCCACAGCAGCTCAATAATTTTATGATTTCGGAGGGGAAAAAAATATTATTTATAGTTAAGAAGCTTGTGAAAAGTCAAGAAAATTTTGATAAATAATTATACATTTTGTGGACTAGACGATAAAAACATATTTTTATTATATAAAAAAAACAAAAAAAAAACACATATAACTCCAAATAATTTTTTAATGACTGACCGGCAGTAAAAAAAACCAAGAAACCCCCAACTTCAAAACTTACAGGTATAAAAAAAATAATTTTATTAAAACAATCTACAATAAACTTACAGTGAAACTTCTTGTCTTTTAACTTTTCTTTTAATATGTACAAATCATTTGCTGACGCAACTTTCAACGTGTTAAAATACTGATTACCACTTTAATAAACATACTAGCATGACATGTTAACATATTAATACGAGGTTTTTTTAATATTTAAATTTTATATACTAATATCAAAATAATACTTTAAAAACAAAAAATATTATTTAAAAATATTTTTAAATAAAAAAATTAAAAAATAACCACAACACCACTTTTAAATATTTTTTTAATAATTTATATTTTTAACCGGGTGGGTTTGATAACCACGAGTAAAATGACGAATTTACGGCATGTAGTCGTCCCTCCCATGTATACGCACGTGCCTTGTTAAAAACAGGGGTAAACTTGAAAATACAGTAGTTGAATAGGCATCGAGTCAATTCTCAATACCCCGCCAACTCACAGAAGACCCATCTTTATAGCAGTGGTATGCTTTAAGCTTTTTAAACTAAGAACAAACAAAACTCGTGTATTTTCGCTTTATTGTATCCTAATCTTACTGGATTCTTCATTAAGGTTCTCTGCCTGATTCCCTTCTCTATCAAGCCTTAGCCCTAAACAAAGCCCACCCCTTTCTCTCTCCATTTCACCCTTTCTAACCACCAACCCGTCAAAGCACCGTTAGGTAATGTGGTTATCTGATTCTTAGAATCTAGGGTTTGCTTTTTCATTCCATTCAATCCTCTTTTGGGTGTCTTTTTCATTTTTTTAATGAATTATCAATAGAGAAATCAAGGCTGTGATTTGAGTTTTTGTTTTATCTGCTGCAGCTGTGTACCTTGCATTGAAATCCTAGTTATGGCTTCTGGGGTTCTCTTAAAGCTGCTTCTTTGTGATTATGTATGATGTTTTTAATTTGTCTGTCAGTTTACATTGTTAATCTAGGCAATAATTAGGGTTTGTTGCAGGAGGGCTTGTGGGTCGATAATAGAAATGCTAATTCAGCTAAAGAAATCAAGATTTTTGCGAAGCTAGGACCTTCCTTTGTGGTTCCTGTAAAGGAAAGATTGATTGGGCAAAAAATCATTTTTTTGTACCTCAACGTGGTTCACTAGCGATGTTTTGCTGAGACCAAGTATCCATTCAACATTACGGACGTTCTTTTCGTTCTTTGGTTTTAATTTACATGAATTTAGTTCTCATGGTATTAGTAAAGTTTTACCGTACTTGATGGAATGACTTCAAATAGAAGGGCCTTTGTAAGCTGGAGTAAGTGCCATTAGTGTTCTCTTTTATTTCTATATCCTGGATAAAAAAAAGGATGGTGATGAGTATACTCACACTTTCATTTGCCTGATGTGTACCAGCATTCAGGGGTTGTTATTAATGGCGGATCTTAAAGAACGCCTGCTCCCTCCAAAACCAGCATCAGCTATAAACCTTAGAGATTCATCTTATCGACCCTCTGCCTCTGGACGCCAACCTTTCCAAGGTGTTGATGTTCTGGGTTTGAAAAAGCGTGGCCAAGGCCTTCGATCATGGATTCGTGTTGATTCATCTGGAAATTCTCAAATTATTGAGGTTGACAAGTTCACTATGATGCGGCGTTGTGATCTACCTGCTCGTGATTTACGCCTGCTCGATCCTCTTTTTGTTTACCCCTCAACAATCCTTGGTAGAGAGAAGGCTATAGTTGTAAACTTGGAGCAGATTCGGTGTATTATTACGGCTGATGAGGTTCTACTCCTAAATTCCCTTGACAGCTATGTGCTGCAGTATGTGGTGGAGCTACAAAGGCGATTGACGACACCAGGGGTGGGTGAGGTATGGCAGTCAGAAGGTGCTGAATTGAATCGAAGGAGAAGTAGGAATTTTGACAATGTATTTGGGAATGCATCCCCCGATTATTTGCCCTTTGAGTTTAGGGCTCTTGAAGTTGCTCTGGAAGCTGCTTGTACATTCCTTGATTCTCAGGTGTGTAAACAGAACTTTAAATCTCTCACATGCTTGATTTGAATGAATGATGTTATTCAACGAAATTAAGAATGGCTTGTTGCAGAAGTATTATGAAAGCTGTGTATTCCTATGTTATTACTCTTTTTCCTAATCCTAGTGAACTTTTCAACCACAATTTATATGATTTAGCTGTTGTAGTGTGAACTATCATAGTAGTTGATAAGTACTACTAACTGTCTTGTCCCTCCATATAGGTGTTTTTATGTCCTTGACACTTGAATGATGTACATGCACCTTCTAGATTAATTGAAGTGGTTTGCTGTATGTCATTATATAAATCTTGTGATATCTGCACATCTTGGAACAAAAAGACATGGCTGTATTTTCTAACCCTACTGGCAGGCAGTATTTTCCTAGTTGACATCTTTCTATGCTACAAACTCGTGGATCATTTTACACGTGGACGTGTGTTTGTGTATGTTTTGCCTGCAATTTAGCTTGTTATTCAGGGAAGCTTTTTTCATTTTACAGTGTTCCATGTTATTGACTGGCATTTTAGAAAATCTCCTATAAAGTTCTAGCTAATTGTTTTCCTCTTAGTTTGTTTTCTTATCTTGTTACATATGAGATTGCCAGTCTGCATTTGACACATATGCAAACCTACTGCCTTTGTCCATGTTGAGTTTATGACATGACATGGTAATTGCTACTAACATTCACTTAACTGAAGGCATTACCATTAATTGCATAATTGGCAATCTACATTGACTGAGTAAATGATTCCTCATTTTATTCTTT
>Ga0325405_1003157_pt1 | contig 16989 bp, 8 predicted proteins | sample PopdelMetagenome_21_FD_205663 | JGI IMG/M metagenome (GOLD analysis project Ga0325405, IMG submission 205663) | Populus deltoides microbial communities from Bellville, Georgia, United States - Xylem-Control-R2 | ecosystem: Host-associated > Plants > Phyllosphere > Stem > Wood/Secondary xylem...
GTTGCAAAGGGTAAAGACAATCGAGCAGAGTGAAACCTAGCAAGTGGTGGCTTGTTCATCACAGCTGGCCTACTTCCCACATGCCTCACTGTGGAGCTTGCTACTCTTTGTCCCTCTGCAGGCACACATGTCACCGGATGTGGCCCTACACTAACCGCCTTCTCGCACCGACAACTCATCAACAACCCTCCATTCCCTCCTCTGTTCTTCCCACCGCCGCTATTCTTTTCATCCTCGCGGCCACGCATCATTGCCGTTTCATCTACTTCTGATGCACTGACTGAGAAGTTAGTAACACTTCCTCTGTCAAACCCTTCCGCTGTTGTCACACTCCAGTCTATGCTAGCCTCGCTTGGCTCATAACATTCTGTTGGTGCAATTGATGGTGTTCTAGGTTCATCAAGACTTCGTCTACAATACAAATCCCCTGCATTTGTTGCAGCTAATCGCCTTGTGTTAAAGCTAGGAGCATCATCAAGGGAATCGCGATGATTAGGGTACATTGCATATGATGTTGTCTGAGTTGAGAAACTATCAATCTCGAACAAGTCTGAACTTGCATCACTTGCCATATCGTCGTCCATGACTGTGAAGCTTTGACGTCGCTGAAGATCAGAAGTTGACTTTGTTGGAATAGGACCTTCAGCTGGCCGAAAAACTTCCAACGACTCGCGGGGTGGATCCTCAAGAGGAGGGTTATATGTAGTTGATGGCAACACCAGTTTCATGGGAGGTGGGGTTTGGCTCAGTATAGGAAAACTGAACCCAGCAGTAGTATCAGTACTAAATGGTCTTGCCGAGGCCACTACACGTTGGTGGCTTAAGCCTGAAGGAAATCGGCTGTTGTCTGCCAAGATTCGATGAGTATTAGGAATCGCATCACGCCTTTCGAGCTTGCCATCTGCCGACATTCTATGAGAACTGGGGATTACTTCACGTCTTTCGAGCCAGTCCGGTGTAGCCGAACTTTTTTCAATAGGATTTTCTACAGGGGTAGGAATCTTAATCTGCTTTTTGAGATCCACAGAGAGTCCTTTAGTGTGACTTATCCGTGATGGGGTTCTTGGTTCTGATAGCTTTTCCTCGATTTGAACAGATTTCTTACCTGAACATGGACATTTTCTCCTAAGAAGCCATTTTGTACCAGACCCTTTTCTCTTGTCATCATTTCGAGGTGGGTTTCGCATAGAGACAGCGATAGCACCTGGTGGATTAGACAATAAACCAGCCTGGCTATTCCAACTAGCTTCAGATGAAGCGGTTGGTGTTGCGTGGAAAGAACGAGCTCTATAATTCCTGCCATATCCATCAACCGAAGACGAGGCAGACGACAATCTAGGAAGCGAAGAGAAATCATATCGCTCGGATACGCGTTCAAGTTTAGCATTAACTGGAGAAACTCTCCTGCTCAATTTGGTGTCACTGCCACTTTCATTGAAGTACTTCTGTGCATCGAAAATGCTTATCTCAGAATCATCAACTTGAGTAATCTGTTCTGGCATCGGCCTGAGATAGGAAGAAAAGGATGCATCTCTAACAGTTGATTTCTGTGGATAAGAAATGCAAGGATGACTAGATTCAATGATGCCAAAAATGGGCTGCGGAGCTATGTTTCCTGCAGTAATAGTTTTCATCACTTTCGATCTTTCCATACTAAAATTCACACGCTTTCAAGCAATATTCAGATCCAAAAACACAGAAAAGTATGGGAGAGAAACAGAAATAATGATAGCACGGGCTGCCTCTGAAATTCCCTTAGTTCTACTATATGTAGAGAGATACAACACCTACTTTGTCCACAACATGAATCAATGATGAAGCAGTAAAATGTTTCCACCTGTTCTTAAGTTACAAACGTACATTCCATCTACCCTTCTACAGGGGAGGGGGTATAATAAAATAGTGGTCTCCACACCCTCTTATGGAGCATTGCACCCGGTCCCACCCAACAAATCTACAAGGTCTCTATATCCACGCCTATATCTAGCCGAAGCTCGAGAGACTCCACGCGGCATGAGAATCAGTCATAGATTCAGCACAAATCCTTGCCTATGACGATGCTCTAGCCTTAATACTTTCTTAAAAGAAAAAAACATGCATATGGAAAAAACAGTAACATGTTTGGATTACCAAACGCTACCAGCAACGAGAACATTAACCGTCTTGACCATAACCCAAGCAGTTACTACAATCTTTTACGACAAAGGCCAGCCTATCTAGTCATCTACCAAGCACAAAATGTACAAAAACAAAAGGCATATCATCTTAGATTGAAGGTTTATCATGCCCTACATACACGGCTACCAAAATCAATCAACCTCTCTAGGGATTGGGTTTGAACCACAAGGACAGTTTGCAATAATGTCATCATAATGTCTTCCATCAACCCTTCTTCCTAAATGTCAAATAAACCTGACCCTCCACAGTTCATATCCACATTCCTCTACCGCTGGTGTCTCCTGTCACTTGTGGAAATTGCCTCCTAGACCAGCAACAATAACTCCACCAAATGATCTAGTGTCCACATGATAAGAGAGACATAATTTACAGACACGCATACAAAAGAAGCAACGAAGAGGGGTGGTTTAACTATAATACTATAGGACAGAAATTGTTTTGGAAGTTTATTCAACCAGGGATTGTCCCAAATCTTTGTCTGTTTATCTAATCACTTCTTCATTTAACTGGGAAAGAAAAATGGATTCTTCCCCTGATTTGTAACTAGAAACTTCTCTTTTCTAAGATGCAATGGCTTTGAATTTAAAATGTCTGTCTTGATATTGTTTTGTTTCAGTACAGTTAACTTCTCTTTTTCATTTCAACAGTTATGAGGATGCCGTTTAGGGTCGGCTTTTAAAACTAAATCCTTTCTTAATCGAGGTCTTAACTTTGCAAATTCGAGTCCTAAACCTCATCTATTTGAGGGATTTAGTTTCTCTGGATGTAAAAGGAAAATCAAAACAAAAGGGGTCCATTGGTCAATCCATTGTTAAGGACCTTCGCTGTTGAGGTATTAGTGGGTGTATTCATGTCTCACTTTAGGGTTGCAAACAAGGTTGAACCTAAACTCACTTCTTTACTAAACGAGCCAAACTTGAACATGGATTCTCATGTTAAACATGCCTAGACTTCGTACGGGATTGATTAGGGAACCAGGCTCGAGTTAATAAGAAATTTAAGGATATATGATAGAATGATCCCAAGTTCTGCACATATTGAGCCCTGTAATCAAGTGATTACAGCCGAGTCACAATCTCTTTCAATCCAACATCAATTAGTTTAATGAAACAAAAAAAACAAACAAAAAGAATAAAAGAAGCTGAGGCATGATCCAGATAACTGCACAGCCAAGAAATAATGCACCTACTGAGCATATAATTATTATTTATACACAAATTGTTGCATTTGGTTCTTGATTAGGTCAGATAAAGCAAAATTAACTTCGCAATTCCAATACATCACTTGTGGTCTTGTGGAACAGTCAAGATTCTGTTCTGAGATTGTCTGTTATAAATATTACCTTTTAAAATGCTTTTTATTTAGAGATATATTAAAATAATATTTTTTATTTTATTTTTACATTAACAAATTAAAACAATCCAAAGACACCAAAAAAAAAAGTAATTGAAGCTAACAAAAAATACTCAAAAAAAATTGAAAAGCACATCCAACGCGGCGTAAGTTGCAAGTGTGAGGAGTTGAAATTTGGCCCCACTAAGGCAAAATATACATAGATCCAACAAAAGCTCTTGGACCACAACCTTTCTATTAGGCAAGCAGGATTAGTTAGAAGTTCAGCACATTAGTAAATTTCAAGCACATCAAAAAAAGAAAGAAATCAATACAGTATGAAGCATTCATTTTTTGCCAGACAGAGAAAATCTGTGGAGAACTGGTCAATAAGGGAAATTAAACTAATGGCAAAGCAAAGTCATAACACACCATCTGAAATAAAAGATTCATTAAACAGATCAGCATGCCTTCAAATTATTGAACAGCGAGGATACCTCAACGACCTCCCTACTAACAAGATTGGATATTATCATCACTAACTTCACAGTATTTTCAGCGTAATTGGTTAATCCAAGGTTGGTCTCATTTGAATTGAGAAAACTTCTCCTCACTCCTCATTGAGAAAGAAAAAAAATTGGTGAACACTTACGTCACCTCTAATGCAGTTTTACAGAGCAGTACCTTTACACAAAGCTGGAAATTCAACAACCTAACAAAAAGGGTGCAGAGATTCTGAAAATCTTAAGTTGTAGGAGCCAACTGCCTCAGTTTTGCCTGTAAGATTGCCCCTGCTTCATCTGCTACAGTCTTCTTTTTAGTTGCAAGCTGTAATTTAAGCATTTCAAATTTAGCAATCCCATCACTGAATGACTAGCAAGTAGCAGCGATGGTGATATCAAACCATTGAAAAAGATTGAAGCCTCAATTTCAAAGAAGAAAAGAAAATGCATTTTAAACCCTTGAATTAGTATTATTATGTTTAACTTGATGGACTACTTTCTTCCCAGCATGCTCATTTTGACACGGGATTAATGACAATCAAAATTTCTGCAAGTGTGGTCCTAAATAGAAAACTTGCCAGCTCTCCAATCTTATGCAAAATGCAACAGTGGCCAAATGCTGGTATGGTTTGGTGTCAGAAGACCAGTATACAGGGAGTTCGAATTCATTCCAATTTAAATCACATGACCGCAGCACAATCCTTCAAAATTGCTGCAATTCTTGTAAGTTGGGACATGAACTGACATTATAGAAGGGACATGAAGAAACATGGAGAAACCAGGAGTAGAAAGGTGCAACTAAATATGGTGAAAATGGATTTAAGCTGACAAATACTTTGGGAAAAGACTGACAGACAATTAGCATTGCATGGTTCAATCAACAGTTATGATGCGCTATGCAGGTTTAGCACCATACCAACAATCAGTAAAGCACCCTATCAAACTGCTAAAAAGCAGTTCCTTCTAAAAGACTACTGCATTCCCCGAACACAATTAGCATCAAAAGAACAGGTTTAAAAACCAAACTAAGTGCCCAGTGCTACTATTTCCAAATGCGAACAATTCCGCAACATCCTTAACACAAAGATTGATTGAAAACATACCTCAATAAGCTGATCAAAATTAGACTTCAACAAGTTAATCTTGCGCTCGCAATAATCTTTCCCTTCATTCATTGTTTTCTGTTAACAAAACCAACAGGCAACCAATCAATGAAGTTAAAACAATCCAATCCGATGCTAAACCACTAAAAAAAAAAAAAAGCAGCAAGCTGTAACCAACTAACCTCAACAAAATATCCAGTTCCAATATCAACAAGAACTTTATCAGCATCATCAAGTGTACCAGGTACATAAAGTGAAGCAGTTAATGGCACCAACATCTTCTTTCCTAATATTTCAACAACAAAAAAAACCCACAACCCAAACCCACAAAAACAAATCATAAAGATTCAATCTTTGACTTATAAAACAAACAAAGATCCAAAGAGCTCGAAGCTTTAAGTGAAAAGGAAATAAAGGGTTTACCTTGGGGACGGAGAGAGAGGTCATGAAGTGAAGTGGCGGTGATTTCAAGACGACCAGTGGCTGTCTTGATGTTGTTAAGGCTGTCTTGTAAGAGATTGACTTCAAGATCTGTTTGTTCTTTAAATGCTTTTAGTTGGTCTACACTCATTTTCTCCATCTCAGATGCTCTGAACACCGCTGGACTGGTAGCTCCTCCTTTGGATGATGCCATGGTGATGGTTGTGGCCTCCTATGTTTCTCCTGATGCTTACTCCTTGTTGTGGTGGTGCCACTTGTCCCTTGAGGCCCAGTTTTGACGGGGCGCAGTTTAATATAATAACACAAATTTTTATTTGAAAAACAGTAGTCAGGTGCCCCTATAGCTCAGTGGTAGAGCGTCAGTCTTGTAAACTGAAGGTCTGTAGTTCGATCCTGCATGGGGGCATTGAATGTTTTATAAGAGTCTTGTAGTTGTTTTTTTTTAAAGTTCATTTTAAAAAAAAAAAAGTGTTAAAATAATATTTTTTTATTTTTAATATTATCATATCAAAATAGTTTAAAAATATTTTAAAATAATAATTTTAAACAAAAAAAAACACAGTTTCAAACGCGTTTCCAAATGACTTCTAAATTTTCTAGAAACAAAGACAATTAAAATGAAGAAGACAAAATAGAATAACATTGCATTTGGTGGTGTTTTATAAGACACGGTAAGTATATTTGTATATTGATTAATGGTGGATAAGACAATAAAAAAAATATTTTATCATTAATATATATTATTGTCAAACTTACATATTTAAAAAAAATAAGATTTTTTTTACTTTAGTTTATATTGTGTTGAAATTAATAATGATATAATAACTCTAATTATAAAACCTAAATTGACCTGATTGATCGACCTGAGACCCTACTGCTTTAGGTTTTGGACCTGTTTAGGTTTAAGAAAAACATAGAAGAAAATTTGGCATGGCTTGACCCGATCAAAAACTTAGATCAACCTGTGATTTGGTTGACCTAGGATAAAAATCATTCAAAACTCATTGACTTTTATTTCGGGAATATAATCTTTGGTCAAAATAATATTATTTTGATCATTTTTAAAAGAAATTTTTTTTGAATTAACCCTCCTAACCCGTGATTTGTGACTTGTTTCAGGTTGAGTTTTAAAATTATGATCATACTCATTTTTATCATTGCATGCTTTAGTTGAACAATTCTAAAATTAAGAGTTTTTTACATTGATATTTTACAGATTAAATATAATAAAAATTGTCTCTGAATACATATTCTCTTTGCACTTGTTATTTTGAAAATATAAAAATTCACTCCAAAATTATCCCAGAGATAAATTTATTTTTATATTATAAATATAAAAATAAATATTTATCTCTTTAATCAAATATTTTTTTTCTAATAGTATTCATTTTTTTTGTCTCGAAACAGTAACCAAACGCTATATTAGAATTTAGGTATGTAATAATTATGAAGATCATAATACAATAATTTTTTATTTTATTATTATTTAAAATCAGTTAAATCCTTCTTGATAATAAAGAATTGCAAATTGAGAATCCAATTCTTTCCCCTTGATTATTTATTTTCTATCTTAGAAAAGAATAAATGGGTTTTTAAATAGAGTTTGTATTCACTTAAAGATTTTTTCTAAGAATTCCAATCTAACTAATTGTTGCCTTTTTTAATTTGATAAAATAATAAATAGATGTTGTTTATCCAAATGCTTTTTTATTTAAAAAAATAACTAGAGTTTGTGTATAAATAAGAAACTTAATTATGTTTTTTTTATTGTAGAAAAGAATAAACGGGTTTGTAATAGAGTTTTTATTTAACTGAAATCTTTTAATTTATTTAAAAATCAATCAAATACATTTTAATAAAAAAACACTTGCAAATTAATAAAAACATTTTTTTAAATAAAATGTGTATACAAATAGAAAATGGCATATATACATTATATCTACCACATTCATATCGCATACAAACATAATTTTATTTTACATAAACAAACAAAATGGTTTTTTAAAAAAAGTCTATCTAATAACATGATAGATTGATATATATATACACACACATATATATATACAACAAGATTTTCTAACATCATTATTCCCTAAGGATTTTCTTACATTTGTACATGTAAGTTGAGCAATCATGGAGTTCTAGCATGCTAAAGTAATTTCTTAAAAGAAAAAAAAAAGACTTTTTGTATATGTTAGGTATAAAACAAAGGGTGAGGAATTCTAATTTACTGCCTATTTTTTGTTAGTAAATTGCTATATATTTTGTAAATTTTATCAAAAGTTCAAGAATAAGTGTGAAATTTATGATGGGAATTTTAAGGGAAATATTACCTTTCTTTATAGATTTGTTTTTTTGTTATGATCTCTAAGCTAGTAGTTGCTTATGTATAGAATTATACATATCTCTCATTGTTATATATATGAATATATACTTATATATTCTAACTATAAAAATTCATAGGTCTGCGTAATTCATTTACATTAAAAATTCATAGGTCTGCGTAATTCATTTACATCCATAGTTGCACTTAGTTGAGCCAAACACATCTTATTTTGTTCTAAAAGTTGTTTACTTGTCTTTTCCATCTCAACACCCATTATTCTTGAACTTTTTTTCAGCACACTCTCATCAAATTCATATGATGAATAACTTCAACTAGAATCTGGCATGTCTAAAGTTGAAACCGTATGGCTCGTCCTATGTTCTTAGATAGATACCATAGGCAAACTACAAACTCAATTTCTATTAAGTCCATCACTTACAACAGTCTTTAACCATACTTGAGGATCATAAGAAGGGTGGGTGGAAGTCTCTTCACCATATTTATCAACCATGTTGATGTTATATCTCTCTTATAAAACAAAAAAAAATTAAACTTTAAAATTCAATTACATTTTATATTATTGATGTTAATAAATAATCTTAACATCTTAAACCAATTATAACTATCAAAACACTTACAATGAACACTTTTATTTTTTTTATGGACAAACTTTTTCTCTGTTTTTTCCTTATCTCTATTCTCTATATGAGTTTCCTCATATAACTCCATTAGAGTCAAATTCTCATCCAAGTTGATTTTCCTGTAAATTAAATAGTTTGTTAAAAGTCTTACTAATAAACATGTAATTAAAACTTCAAGAAAAGTAATAAAATATATAACAACGAGCTCTAACTAGGCGTTTTGCATGGTGGATAAATAGAATTTCTCCCTCGGTGTGTTTGCTTATCGAATCATGAGTTTTTTTGTTTTTATTTTGTGCACCGGATCTTGAGCATTTTGTAAAATTTTCTGAAACTACAAATTCAAGATATATTGCCCAATCATGGTCTATGATATACTCTGGTTTATATCTTCTTCACATTTCCATGTCATCTGACTCGTCCTTACAAATACTACAAACAAATTTCAATAAATTAACTTAAAACATAAATGTGTTAAAACATGAATGAGTGGGTGTGCTTACTTGGTGAAGTGAAGCTTTAAAAGAAATGAAACTAGGGGGGATCTTAGGCTTTTAGAGAGATGTTGTGTCGATATCGATGGGTTTAGTGGCTGGATTATGAGGAGGGAGGCTGACAAAATTTTGAAATGGGGAGAGAAGGGGTTGTTGTGGTGAATTGGAAGAATATGATGAAATGGTCAGGTTTTAATTCCTTTTAAAATAACTGATGAAATTTATGTTGGTAATTTCATCAGTAATTTGGCATGTCAACAATGCCGACGTAATTACTAATTGAGGTTTTTTTTATTCCATTGTCATTTTCGTCTGAAATTATTGATGAGAATTTTTTATCGCAATTCTTGTTGGTGTTTTTTTTATATACTTTTTTTCTGATTTCCAAGTAGTGGAATCTACTGGGTTTATTGATCTTTGTTTAATTAATTGCAAAAAAAGAGAGGTTAGGACTCCATATGATCACTTGTTATTAAAACAAAATACTCTATTAAAAAATTGATAAAAATGCCGAATACATTATTAATTTTTCATAATTAGATTAAAGACGTTATTGGTTTAAAGACAATTGCATTTTAATAATTAATCTTATTTAATTATTTTTATACATAATTTAGTCCCTTGTAAATTCCATGTCATTTTCCAATTAATTTTTTTTCATTGAAAAATATGAGAAAGAAAAGGAGAAATAGGTGGATGGAAATCTTTTTTATTAGGAAACAAGGCATTTTTGGAGCAAAAATCTACTGAAATGTGGATGGTCAAAGCTGATCAAAGGACAAATTAATTATTTTTTTATACAGCATGGACTAATTAATTATTTCATATAAACTAAACTCTGTCTGCAAGCTGTACAATTTTTCAATTGATGAGAGGAAACCTTTTAGCATCACCTTTCCGGGCACCTGCTTCCTTTTGAATGTATTCATTTGGGATAGTTTATTGACCCATGAGTCTTGAAATGAAGTGAGGATTCCAGCTCTGTCAATGTTGTCTTCAACCTCCTACTAATGCCACAAGCTTGTCACTATGTCTAGCATGGATCGCAAAACAACCTCAACAAAGAAGAAAATGGGAGGAAACTGTCACCTTGCTACTCAACGATCATACTTATCAGTGATCAAAGATAAAGGATATGCTTGCACATATTTATGATCAATACCAACATATCAAAACGATTTAAAAACACGTCACAACCGGTGTTTTGGACAACATTGTTTGTTCGTTGTTACAACTACGTTGGCATCAACCTCCAAAGCACACAGCACTTGGAAAGGGCTTACTGTTTATAGGGTCTCTTTAAGCATCTTTTGATAATTTTGTATGAGCCCTCTGCCACTGGACTCAAACCTACATATCCTCGATTTAACTTGTCTGAGGCCAAGCCGAGAAGAATTGAAGCAGAAGAATCAACCAAGAGAGAACAGAACAGATCTTTGAAGGTTGCCCATATTTGCAAAGGGATTGTGTTTGTTCGGTAGCTACTATGGGTCCATGATCATCAGCGGTTGGTTTTCTCTTGAGGCCCATCAACAATGGCCTTTGCCCTCACAATTATAGTCTTGCTTGATGCTTGATGCATCTCACATGGACACTCATTGTCTCAGCTAAACCAGGTCTAATAAATTATATTCTGAGCTGGTTCAATGTGACAGGATCATACCATTTTTCTTCAAGCATTAAATATGTAGGACCCTCTCAATAATTAGTACATCTTATCATTCTAAGCCTTTTTGGTTTGCACTAATCCAAAACAACTAAGTACAGATATTGACATGACAAAGGGATCTTGTTCTTCCCACCTTTTTAAAGTCTTCACTGTTCCCGCTAATTATTTCGTTCCATCTGCTAACCCATGATTTATTCTCCTCTTTTTGTCCTCAAATGCAACTACACGGAGTCTGATACTGTATCAACAGTTGTCCCTCATTTTAATATTCGATTGCTGCGCCCAACCTGAACCCACTACCTTAAAACCAGCCAAGCCATGGAATCCTTGGAAGCTGAAACTACATCAGAGAGACAACAGCATCGCCCCTTGACAGCATGGCTTCGAATGAAATGATCGCCAAGGGGGGTTTGCGAATAGGAGATGCCATTTAAGCGTATATTCATGACTGGGAAATGGAGATGGGTTTAGTCAGGCAAACCTCGAATAAATGGAGCAACATGGGATCCATTAACGAGGCATGGCACACACAACAACACACACCCGTAATCCCAGACACCCAACTCCCCAACTGTTCTTCGTTAATAATGGTGATATGATGCTCCGAACAGAAATGCATTTGGTCAACAACTACCGGTTTTCATTAAGATACATGAAAATGATGTGATGTAGCACCTTACAGCCGATACAAGAGATGGATCCGAGCAGTAAACAGTCAAGAAAACTTGGGATGATGATACATGGATGACAACTTGAACAGAAAAATGAAATCCTTGAAGAAAACCTGCCTCCCACAGCAAACAAACCAGTTGAACATGTAAATGATATGATTCGACCTGTAACTCAAATCTATCACAACTGTCCACCAACAAAACTAGCTAGCATGAACTGTCCACCTCCTCGTTAATTAGTGCATGGTGTAACTCACTACTTTCACACAAACTTTTCAAAATTGCTCACAATAATCGCTTCAAACGAGTTTCATGAATCGCTGGATTCCCTTTGGAAGAGTTCCATGAATCGTTGGATTGAAGGACATATCAAATACGAAGAAGAAAAAACGACCCGAGAAGGTCAAATTAAGGAATGCAGATTAAAATTATTGATAGCACAATAAGTTGATATATAAATTGCGCAGAAGGCAAGGGCACACAAGGGGGGAAGCGAGCGACAAATTGAATTGAGAGAAACAATTGGGTTTCTTATTCACACAACAGGCACCCCGAAAAACAATTCACTTACATACATGGAACACACATTATTCTCACACTAATTAATCTGAGAAATGGCTAAGATTACTGATAAAAAAAAAGTTTTAAAACAGAGGCCTTACAAAGAGGCACAGGAGTTTTTCCCACGCACAGCAGTCTCCTTTGAGATCAGTACACCAACACATACCCTGAAAGTGGAAGGGAGCAAGAAACAGTTTCCAACCACCATGGCAAATCACAATCTACAGACCAAAACCATCACTGTTGTCATCTCACCGGAACACAAATTGCATCAATCAATATCAACTCTTTATCAACCATTGCAGCAAAGGGAAATTCAACAAATTTGGGGAGACTGAAGTCGAAATTCACACAGGCATCGTCAGATTAAATATAAAGCAAGCAGAATGACACATGGAAAACTCCACTTTCCATTGCAGTGATCAATTCAAGGTACATGCACCCATTTACTGAAACATAACATAACAATGCTTCCAACCCACATTTACAAGCATTGTGTCACACCAGAGAAAAGAAACCTACATGGTTTCCAAATTAGGAAGAACTTACTAATTGCATAAAGCACTCAAACTTCTCAAATTAGCCAAACTTTGACAAGTTTTTCTCAACATAAGAACACAAAGCCTGATGTAGATTTGCAGCAGACTCCCTAAATCCATTAAGAAAAAAACACCTATGCAGATTCAGCCACAGAATTGGATCTTGGAGGTGGGTTTGTTGGAGGAAGAAGGGAGTGAAGAATTGTGGTGTGTCATTCTGCTTGCTTTATATTTAATCTGACGATGCCTGATTTCAATTGCAGTGATCAATTCAAGGTACATGCACCCATTTACTGAAACATAACATAACAATGCTTCCAACCCACATTTACAAGCATTGTGTCACACCAGAGAAAAGAAACCTACATGGTTTCCAAATTAGGAAGAACTTACTAATTGCATAAAGCACTCAAACTTCTCAAATTAGCCAAACTTTGACAAGTTTTTCTCAACATAAGAACACAAAGCCTGATGTAGATTTGCAGCAGACTCCCTAAATCCATTAAGAAAAAAACACCTATGCAGATTCAGCCACAGAATTTGAACCACAATTCTTCACTCCCTTCTTCCTCCAACAAACCCACCTCCCCCCCCCCCCCAAAAAAAAAAAAAAAAAAACTAAACAATTTGAACCTAAAAACCCTAATTAATCTCCAAACAAACTTACTAAAAGAACTCCCTAATTAAATCATTCGTCCATTGCTTAAATTTTCCCAACTCCTAAACCCTAACCCTAATTTTCACTAAATTCTTCCCATCCTTCTTCACACACAAGCGAAAAAAAAGGGCACAATTTAACATAACAACATACTCATAATATATACCATACAACAACACCACCAAGATCCAATTTTTTCCACCTTCAACGCTGATCCTCCTCTCTCCTTCCTGAACTCCCAGACCCACCCGACAATGAAGCCAACAAATTCAAATGACCAGGAAGATAATTCCCCAATCTAGCCGCCGACGCTTCTCCCATGGCGGCAGCAGCGGCAGCATGCTGCTGGTGCATAAACAGCGACGACTGCTGCACCGCCGTCGGCTGCACAACCATTTCCGGCGGTGCAGCAGCAAACCCCCAAAAATCAGCCCTTGCAGGCAAAGCCCAGAACCCGCCAGACCCCGCTGCGGCTGTTGCTGTGGGCCCCATTAAAGACCCGATAGTGGGGCCCACAGGAACCCCACCATCATCCTTCCCACCATTTCCATCCTCCTCTGGCCGCATCCTTTTTCCAAGTATAAAGGGCGCAGGGCCTAACAAAGGCTTATGGTCCAAAGAAGCAGCTGAATGAACATTATTGCTGGAAAGCGAAGATATTGAATTAGAATTACCACCAGCACGAACCGAAACAGAAACAGTAGAAAAACTAGCAGGAGTAGTTCCGGTCCCAGTAGCAGCAATAATCGAAGGCTCAGCTTGACGAAGAAGCCATTCGATAGTTTGTCCATCAGACTTGTGACCCAATTCACGAGTCAACTGAAAAACTCTAGCAGCACAAATGATCGGCATCCGAATCCTCCTTCCACGACCATCAACCTTGCTATGACGGTCTTTAGAAGGTGGTTTTTTAACAGCTAAAGCTCCATTAGTAGCTCCTCCTCCACCACCTCCCGGCGGCTGGTTTCTTTGTGGGTCTATCAAAGCTCCGTTATTGACAGCACCACTGTTGTCTGACATGGTGAGAGAGTGTGGGAAGCAAAAATGGTGGGTTTTTGGAGAGAAAAAGGAGGGATTTTGTGGTGTTTAGAGAGAGAGAGGGAGGGTTTTTGGGGGAGGGAAAGAGAGCTAATCATTGAGCGGCAGGAGCTGGTGGAGACAGGAAGGAGGGCACATGGGTGGTGGGGTCCATTTGCATACACATACACAGCCTTCACAGCTCACACACACCCTCTGACCCCTTTGGTTTATTTCCTCTGCGGTGTGTTTGTTTGGTGGATTTGTTTTTGGATTTTAAAACTTTTTTAAAAAAATATTTATTTACTTTAAATTATTATTTTTTTATATATTTTAAACCGTTTTGATATATTAATATCAAAAATAAAAAAAATTTAAAAAAATACTTTAATATATTTTCAAGTAAAAAATATTTTGAAAATAAACCATTATTACAATATCAAATATTCTAAAAAAAATTACTTTGTCTCATTACTTAGACTATGGGTTTGACAAGTTAAATCGATTGATTCAAGTTTTTTTTATTTTACTTGTTGATTTTTTTCTTTAATTTCATCATTATATTGGTTAAAAGTTAGGTTTCGTGATTTGTTTCAGTTTATTTTCTATGAGGTTATTCTTGTCTCATGATTTGGGTCACGGGTTTAACATATTAAACCAGAATGACTCAAGTTTTTTTATGTTTTTTTTTAATTGAATTTTTTTCTTCAATTACATCTTTCAACACTATGTTGATTAGGAATTGAGAATTGTAATTTTTTAATTTTTTTTCTATTGGATTATTCTTATCTCGTGACCTGGATTATGAGTTTTACATCTTAATCTGGGTTAAATAAGATCATTTTTCTAAATTTATTTTTTAACTTTATCTTTCAATATTGAGTTTATTAAAAATTGAGTTTCAAAATTTATTTTGAATTGTTTTATATAGAGTTATAATGGTCTTATGACCCAACATATGGATTAACAATTAACTTGGGTTGACCCAAATTGATCTAATATATTATCATCTCAATATTTGTATAAAAAATATCATTTTAAATATTTATTTTAAGTCAGACTATATTTTTTTTCCGGTTACCTGAGTTGCTTTTAGACCTGCTAAATTGGCCTAGTCATATTAAGCCAATCCCCACAAATTTAAAAAATATTTTTACTAAAAAAACATTAGTAAAATCTAAACATTTTTTTATGTTAAGAAAAATTTTGATATGACCACCAATAGAGCAGAGGCCAAGGATCTAATTAACATATACTAAAAGACCTTAACATTTTAATGTAGTAATGAAAAATGAAATGCTTTGGCCTTTTACAATTTAGTTACCAATGTTGTTTTTTTCAATTTCATTATTTGATGTTGGATTTAATAGGTATTGAACTTCTTAATTTTTTTCAAATTACTTTCTATAGAGTTATCCTGGTCTTAATATCCAAGTTTAACAGGTTATCTCAAGTTGACTCGGTTTATTTTTTTTGTTTTTTTTATTTTTTTCTCAACTTCATCCTTCAACATTGAGTTGATTAAGAATTCAACTTTTATATTTTTTGTATTTTCTTTCTATAAGGTTATCACGGTCTTATAACTCAGGTCACGAGTTTGGCGAGTTGGATAGGTTGGCTCACCTTTTCTTTTCATAAAAAAAATGCCATCCACCATTTAAAAAAATAACATAGGGCCATCCACATGGTACTGACCCCGCAAACCCGTCTACCTCTAGCCCTCAGTCTATTGGGCCAGGTTCTTACCTCGACCTTTTTTTATTTTATTTTATTTTTCTTTTGATTTTTTTCTTGTTTTGTGTAGATTTAAATGCACTATGTAAAAAAAAGTTAACATTATATTTCACTTATCATTGAATTTTGTCATGTTTCTCAAATAATATTATAGGTTTTTATGGGAATGTTAACATTTTTTTCTAATTACTATGTGCCTAATATGAAAAGAAATTCATGATATTCAATTAACATAAAATTTATATATTTTTTAAGATTTTTAATACATTTGTTTTTATAGTTTTATCATATATATATATATATAAAATATCTTCAATCATATATAAAATACTAAGACTTTATTTTATTATATTTTTTAATTTGTTCTTAAGACCATGTTTGATTTTTGTTTAAAAAGTAGTGCTTGTGATTTACAAAGTATCTTGGTTTTGTGTTGGTTCTTGGTTTTGAGAGTATCTAATTTTTATCGTGTTATTAAATAAAATATTGTTTTAGAAAGATTATGCCATTAAGGTCGATTTAGTTTATTACTCGAGTCACGAATTTGATATTTTAGCTTGGATTGACTTGAGTCGATTGAAGATGTCGCTGTCTCGATATTTGAAAACAATTACTTTATATACATTAAATGTTGAGTTCATAACCAAATTCTTACTTGTACATCGAAAATACATTAGTAACATTTGCATATTTTTCTTATGTTTTAAAAAAATTATTTGACCTACTGCAAAACACGTGGTAATTTTCAAGTTTTGGGAATGAAGAAAAGAACAAAAGAAATGAAGGGAGATATGTGAGAATATATAATAAGTGACTAGTTTACATGGTTGCGGCTTAAATAGAAAAGAAATTGAATGTTAAAAAATTGTTCAGGTCATAGAAAATTGTTTGACATTGTCATTAAACTGGGCCAACAGGTCAATCTTGAAACCTCCCGGCTCGACTACCTGCCTAACTACTCGAGTTTAAAATTAAACTGTGTGAGAGTTTCTCCAACTTAACCTAGTTGACTTGACAGATAAAAAAACAACATGAAAAACCAATAAAAACCATGGTTTGGCTTAAAAAAAATCAATGTGATTTTTTTAAAAAAATATTAAGATGTCAACATATTGGATTTAT
>Ga0325405_1003158_pt1 | contig 16983 bp, 7 predicted proteins | sample PopdelMetagenome_21_FD_205663 | JGI IMG/M metagenome (GOLD analysis project Ga0325405, IMG submission 205663) | Populus deltoides microbial communities from Bellville, Georgia, United States - Xylem-Control-R2 | ecosystem: Host-associated > Plants > Phyllosphere > Stem > Wood/Secondary xylem...
TTTTGGCACTCCAAAAAACATTTACTAGATTCACTTAATATTTAATTTTGACATGGTTTTTAAATATTATTATAATTTTTTATTTGAATTTTAATATTATTATTATTATTATTATTATTATTATTATTATTATTATTATTATTATTATTATGTATCTGATCAAAAAATAATAATACTACTAATAAATTCTTTTTGAAAATTTGATTGAAATTGTTTTTTTTATTATTAACATGTTTAAATAGATTTCAATCATACAAAATATGGACACATACTATTTTCAAATTTTATGTTAACTATTTTAAAATAGAAATAATGCTTCTAGTTAAAAACATTATGTGGGATAACATAAATAAGAGATATATTAATAAAAAAAATTTATCTTTATGAAAATAATTCAAAACGATTGTATTTTTGGGTTTTGTAACAAAGACAAAAAAATTTTGAGACCTAAAAACAAATTACGATTAAAACAATTTAGGTACCCCACCACGTAGCACGAGCATATAAACTAGTATCATCTAAGTTGATATATATGAGATTAAGGTTGTTATACTACAACTAATAATTAAAGAATATGCTTAAACCTAAAAGATTTATGTAATCGTATATATATCTGATGCAAGATTAATTTTTTTTAATATTTTTCTTAGTTATTATTATTTTTTATATAGTTTAGGAAAATATTTTTCTTTATGATGTTTTATTATTTTTTATTCTACTTAGTTTATAAAATCAAATATTGGGATTGATAATTTTTTTTCCTTTCTAGTTTAGGAATCCTTAAAACAACTCAATAATTATTGATTGAGATTTTTTTTCTCTTCCAGGTAGACTTATGATCACTAATATAAATAGGTTTGTTTAGCTTGTATTTCAATAGAATATAATAGAATTTCATTCCTAAAAATAAAATTCTAGATAGGCTTCAATTCTTACTTGTTGTCTTCTTGTTTGTGTTTCTATTTACATCAGTTAGTTTCAAAGCCTCAATATCCCATTTGCTATTTGCTTGTTGTGTGTTGGAATAAGAGATATCAAAACATAATGCACTCATGTAGGTGAGGATGATGAGGTTTCCTCTCAAGAAAGAGACATTAAAAAACTGGTAATAGAAGATATGTAGAAACATATTACAGAATTGAAAAGATATGTTCAAGAATTGGTGATAAAAGACATGCATGTATATATTGAAAAATTAACCCTACAGTATATAGAGGTGAGGAGCCTAGGGATCATAAAAAGGGTGATCATAGATCAATGACTAATGTCGAGAACCCGTTTCAGAGGCATGAGTAGAGGAAGTAACTTCTTGATCGAGATAAAAATGGTGTTGAAACTAAAAGTTTTTATAATTCTATTTCTTTTGTGGATTTTAATCAACCATCCAATTTGATGAGGATGATGAAGATAATGCTAAAGTAAAACATTTAAATATAAAATTATTGGTTTGTGATGTCAATGAGAAGATAACCAAATTAGATGTCGTTTTAGATGTTCTTTTAATTTAACGAAGCACTTTGCAAAGGAATTACTCACATGTGTCTTAGGAGAATTTTAAAATTGACAGGGTCAAAATTGATATTCTTGTATTTTAAATAAAAGTTGTGAAGCACATTTCCAAATCTTCTCCTAACTTTAAAATTGATTTCATTGTTAGGAAGATTTAGCATGTTGTTGATATAATGGACATGTTAGAGTATGTAAAGGGTTAGAAATTTTTGAGTGGATATCCCCGATATTAAGATAAAAACAATTTAAATATATTAGGCTTTTATTCTTAAAAATAAAATTACAAATTAGAATTATGTGTAGCAACCCTATTTTATAAAATGAATAACCCATCATAAATTGTATAAAATAGTTTTAACTTCAATTTTATTTTTCTAACTTACTATCTTCTTATTTGTGTTTCCGTCAACATGAATAACCCATCATAAATTGTCCTCTGTGCATGCATAGTCTATAAAATGAACTAATTCATTGTATATAACCAAAACATAATCATAAAATATATATTTAATTCACTCTCTACAATCCCAACTAATGCAATGCAATCCCGATATAGGTGTTCTCAAATGGCCTATACAAGAATTATCAATGGATTCCGGTAGAATGTACAGCAAACAAAACAACCAATTTAGCAAACCAAATGGTTTAAATTGCGGCATTATACAATAAGAGAGACACGAGACGATTGGGATTTCAGACATTTTTCTTTGTAGCTATACTAACTCAGTTCATTCTTAAACACCCAGAAGCTCTTCAATCTCAAGCATCCCTTGTGAATTGCGAACAAGCTTCTTAAATCTCGACCCTCATCCATCAAGCTTGCCCATCTTCAAGGATGACTCAGTCATAGGCGTATTTACGTGGGAAATTTCCCATGGTGCCAAAAGTCCTACGGACCCCACGCACAGAATCTCTCAAAAAACCTAAATCAAGGAAGCCAACCGTGCTCAGGGGAGATGAACCTACTCTTACAAGAGTAACAAGGAACGTTCTTGCGTATCCAATGCAGTCCAGTCATAGATTAGGCCCGTAATTGGACAATTAGCCCCCAAGAATAGTCAGTGTCATCCCCACTTCATTCCATATGACTGTTCCGCGTAGTCAAAATTCATGTGTTTGAGAGGCTGGGACACAGTATGTTGGTGGCACAATAACGTGAGGGGCCAGCTTGCCCGATGCTGGAAGAGATTCAAATCTTAGATTCCACTGTGTAGTATATAATTGGATAATCTTCTTGTGATGCCGCGAGCAATCCTCTGTCCATAGAACGGAAAACAAAAAAAAAATGGCAGCACAAGTGCAGAACCAAAGCTTGTTTATGTTGTTGGAGTTGCTTGCTGGGCTGGTTAACAATATATGGTCCTCTTACAGCTAAATTGTGTTTGAAGCAGTCTCGGGCTTACAGATCTTACCTGTTCTCCAATTCAAGAGTAGATCTTGTGAAAGCAACAATCATGTTCATGTGGTAACATAACTGTGTCCAGCAGAGAGATGGATGCAATTCGCACCGAAAACAAGCAAAAGTTGGAGAAAATGATAATTAAAAATTACTTAAGCCTTCATATACCTATAGATTAGATCACAAAATAACAACTCCAAGCGCTCAATTAGACAACATCAAAATGCTTTTCATAAACCAGCATCATCTAGTACTACAAATATATTTTCTCCAAATTTGGCCACAGTTGATGAAGACCTGGAGATATACCGCTGCTAAAAAAGGGAAATTACTAGAGAAAAGCTTGTCATTTTTGTCAAAACTGTTATCAGGAGACCTGCAAGCACAAGAATCAGCATCAACGAGCATCTTCAATACCAGCTTGGTCGTGCAAAGGTCAGCAATCTTCAAGACTTTGATCATGTCTTCTTGGACAGAATCGGAAGCCATTTCCTCACCGAGAACCTTGAGGACATTTTCACGGTCATTGACGTGAGTTAAACCCAGTAGACAATGTATCCCCCTTCTCCATATTCCTATTCGATGGGCTTTAGTACAACACCAAAACTATATACATCACTCTTTTCATAAACCAGCATGGATCAGAACACTTCATTTCAAAGGAATGCAATTGCCAAAAACAGAATTGAGCATCATAATATGTTAAAAAAGTTTGCAGCTCTTAAAGGAAGAACATAATAGCAGCATCATAAGATTTCACAAAAGAAATTAGCGGTAATTATCAGCATAGGGTAAGAAAATATGATATTTCCATGAGATAGTATTGATATCAAGCAACAGTCTTGCAGAAGAAGTAGTTTCAAACTCACCAGGAACAATATAGCCATGAGTGCCAGCAAAGGAGCTACTATCACACCCCTTAAGGGACATTTCTGCAAGCTTCGAAATCCCAAAGTCAGCAATTTTTGGTTCATAATCCTCATCAAGTAAAATGTCGCTCGACTTTATATCTCTATGTATAAAGATATGCAATTCCTTTTGCGTCTCCCAGAGCAATCTTGTACCTCTGATACCAATCTTTGATCCGTCTGTGAAGTGCTTGAAATAAGTTACCATTTGGCATGTACTCGAACACCAGAAAACTCGATCCTCCTTCGAGTAAACTAGCATAAAGCTTCAGGATATTCCTATGCCTGATTTTCCTCAAAATCTCCTTTTCTGCCGCAAAAAACTTCAGACCATCTCCCTTCCATGGTTGCTTTACAGCTACTGTACCACAGTTTCTCTTCTAATCCAAGCGATTCACTTTTCCTGTGTCCCCACTCCCAATCAAATTGTCTTCTTCCAGATTACATATTTCATCTGCATCAATATTTAATTGGTGGAACGAAGCAATTTTCCATTTCGGATCTCCTTCTTAACTTTCAAGTCATTTTTCATCTCATCTTGAGCACACTTGAAGTTTCGGACTAGTAGCATACCAGTTAAAACAAGAACCAACACAGATGCTATTATTGAGAACAAGAACAGCTCATCTCCTAACTTTTCTTGACCTTGTCTTCCCAATCAAACTTTTATCCCTGAATGTAATGGTTTTGGAAGTTTCAACGTCACAGAATTCCTTGTTCCCAATAAATGCTCTGTCTCCGCCCGTTGTCAAAAGAACAGACTGAACTCTTCCTGACAACTGGTTTACAGACAAATCAATAGAACTTGTCTTTTTCTAAACTTTCCGAGATCAAACCAGTACGTTTGTTTCGTGAAATATTCAGAGAGTTTAAAGAGCACGTTAATAATACTAATAAAGTAATTGGGATACGACCACTCAGAGAATTTGAAGTAGGATTCAAGTCCCCCAGCCTTGCACAACCCCCCAGTTATGATGGCATGGATCCTGTCAACGAATTCTCTCCCAAATGCAATGATGGTAACTGCTGGCTGTTAGACAACCTAATATGAGGAGATACCTTTCCAGTGAAGTCATTATTACTGAAATCAATTATACTGGTAAGTAGCATTGCCCAAACCCCTCTGGAATCTTCCCTGACAACTGATTCTTACTGATCCTTGAACCTTCACGAAGATTTGCACTCAGCATAAGAATCCAGTTACTCTCCAGAAAAACGGTTTCCCAGAGCAAATATTGATTCGGCAAAAATTCACTGGAAACTCCCCTGAAAAATTGTTTCTCAGGGATTTCTCCTGAAAAGTTATATATATATATATATATATATAACTGATGAAACATCTGACTCACTCGCTCTTTCTGTTCCTCGTCTGTGATGTGAACCTTCTTCCATTCATATAGCTCCATGTCATAACACTCATCTATCGCAAACTGGGGAATCTCTTGTCCACGGAAGAGCCACAACCCCTTCACCTTGAAGGGTGGTCCTGAGCCAATCGCCAGCATCTTCCCAAAAGCATACTTACGAGCCAAGTCCATTAATTCGCTGAAGGAAACCACCTACCTTGTTCAGTGTACCAAATGATACATCATACATGAGTCATATGCTTGATTTATCTGTCACTGTCGGTTATTATCTTTTATAATAATTAATGCATTGACATATTTACGAATAGTGACCCTTAATCATGAGCTGGGAAAAATAGTCAATCAAGTCGCTAATGAATTATCAATAGGTTTGCAATGGACTCATTAAACCTAATCTAAATCATAGAAAAAATTCATGTATAATGTTTTATTAAGGTTAATGTATCTTATAATATCCAAGATTCACTTGCAATATTCATTGAATAAATGAGAATTGTATACCCCATTTCTATCCAAACAGTTATCATCATGGGTTTATTTACTTGAAATAGAATCTAGTGAAATGAAAATGCTTTATGGATTAAGTTTTGACAATAATCCTTTTAAGATTTATTTTTCAAGTGATGTGCTTTTTAACAATCACTTCTTTTCATTTTAATTTTTATTGGTTGCCCTCGTCAATGTTTGTGTACACCTGTATTATGACTCATGTATGTATATTCATGACATGTAATTTACTTTTGGATTCTTATTAAAAGGCATGTATGAGAATTTATTTAAAAGGACAATACTTCTAATTATTTTGTAAATATTGGACTTAGACATTTCTAAGATTTTTATTTTATTTAAAACAAAAGGAAAGGGCTATTTCTCTTAATATCCAAGGTAATGATCATGTTAAGTCCACTTACCTTAAATACTAAGCATGAATAACAAGAAATTCTTGACATGATTTGTAAGAAAACAATAAGGAGGTTTTTATGGGTTTAGAATATTGGCCCAATAGGCCTTTTAATATGGGTCAAACCCCTAATGTGTTTTGTAAACAAGTTATAAAACCTAATGCAAATGTATGTATGAATGAGTATTGGTTTTCTATTATTTAGGATGAAAAGACCATGTCAATAGATATTATTTAATATATCAATGTTTATACATAAAGAAAAACAACATGTTGCAACACTAAGTATTGTTATAACCCAAATTCAGGTTTCCCCAATAATTACCATTTTTTAAAATGAAAAGTTAAAAAAAAAGATTGGTAACTTGGCAACAACAGGCTGACAAGGGTTTCAAATGCATGGAAGAACCAAGCTGGAGTTTTGGAAAAAAATTAGAAGCCCAATTATATCCCTTTATATCAACGACTAATGGACAATATAGATTTAAGGTCAAACTAAATGATTATTGGATGAATTTACATAAAAATTAAGTTCAAGGGCTTAATTAGACTTCTAATAGGCCATTGTGATTTAATCATGGGCCTAATTAAAGGATTGATTAAGTTTAAGAATTAATCTAGGTCAAATTAAAAGATTTAATTAAGTGAAAGGACTTAATTGTACTTTTAATAGGTCAAATTAATTTAATAGGGACTTGATTAGTGAAAAATTAACTTTGAAAGCTTAATTGAGAAGATTGAAATTTTAGAAGACTATATTTAATTTTTCCAAACTTAATTGGGTGAAATCAAGGATAAAATTACAAGAAAATCAAAGTTTAGAGGTCAATTAAGGAGCAAATTTAAGAAATTTAGAACCAAGGACCAACTTGTAAAATGCATGAGACTTCAGGGATTGAAATCAATGTAATTAGGGGCCAAATTAAAGAAAATTAAGATTTAAATGGTTAATTAAGGATGGATTTGCATAAATTAGAAACCAATGACCAAAATAGAAAAGATGTTGAACTTCAGGGTTGATGTTTGAGTTTGGTAAAGATGAAATTGCATGAAATTAAAAGTTATAAGGTAATTACAGGTGCATTAAAAGAAGTCAACAGATCGGGGACTAATTTTACTTCTAGTCAAATCCTAATTTTAGAACCCTAATTAACTAAGGCACCTTTTCATTTAAATAAAACAGTGCATTTTGGTTCAAAACTATGTTGTTTTGATTAGTCCAAAAAAAAAAAAATGGTTAGAAAACTTATCGTCTGGCCACTATAGATCTTTTTCTTCCCTAAAAAACCCGAAAAGGTTGGTTTTGTTGCCACTTTCCAAGCCCGAAATCACCTTCATCTCTTCCCCTAACAAGACAATAAGCATACCCCCTCACACCATGCATGTGTACTCCTACAAGACAAATAAAAGCTCTTTTGCAGCCCTGAAGGCGTTGCTACAAGAAGCCAAAACTCACGCCCTAACCAGTCATACTTGCTAGTGTACCCTTTCTATCAGCTCTGCAACACTGCAAAGCCTGACCCTCAGCCTTAATGAATGGCTTGGATTGATTCTTCTACATCAATAGAAGAGAATGGTCTAGCTCATAGCCCCTGAAGGACCCCAATTGACATTTAAAAATCGTGCAAAAGGCTATGACAAGGGGAGAGGGAAATGAGAGAGAAAAAAGTAAGAAGGACATTAACCTTTCAACCACTCATCCTCACCATGATTACTGGCTCTCTACCCACTCTTAGACACACAACTACACTGTCAAACACCTTCTCAACTCTAATAAAAAGACAAAGGAGGCAACATGATTAGATAAGGCAAGCTTTCAATTTTGATAAGGGGGTGTAGCTTAATGAGCACGCCCCCTCCCTTTCAATTTTATTTTCATTCGTATATTTTGCATTGAACGTCCATTACCATAGATGTTCTTGATAACGTTGCAGGTGATGAATATTTTTAGTAAGACCGTGGACTTATAACAATATATTTTTTAAGGTTGGTTGTTGTTTTGTTTTTGATGTTCTTAGACTATTGTTAGTGTTTTGTTGGGCTTACTTAGACCAAATGCATGTTGTTTATGGTTAGGAATGTGAAAGATAATCAATGTAACAATACTTATGCATAGATATAGGTGTTTTGGGAGCCTAAGATGTGTTTATTGTTTTCCTTTTAATCTCATTTTTTTTTTGTTGGATAGTTTAAGGCAATTATAGGAACATGTTTAAACCTTGGTTGCTAGGTTGAGGTTGTTATTTTTAGTTTTAGTGTTATTTCTTGGTTGAAGTCTTTTCTGGGTTTTTCTTGGGTTTTCTGCATATTTCTAGGCAGTGTTCTTGGGAAGAACATTGTCTTGGCTCCATGACTTGAACTAATTTTGGTCCAGTTCTTTGCACTAAACACTTCACATGACACTTTTAGCCAATAACCTAGTTTTATTTTGCATCAATAACATATATTTTTTTAATATTTTAATCTTAGGGTTTTGGTTTTTAAACTAAAACATTCTCTGATCAAATTGTAACGATTCAGTGATAATCGAAATAATGGATGTTAAATTTTTAATCCTTACATGATTTTAAACCTCTCTATACCTTTGGATTTGTTATATATGGTCTGATTTAGAACCCATGTTTCTAGGTTTCTTATGGTGTTCTTCGTTGTTATTTGATATTCGCTCGTGTTGTTTTTATTATGGGTTATGTTTGTGGGCTTGGGTTTTGGGTCAATCCCATTCCAGTGCTATAAAAGGCATGTTTGGTTGGTCAAGTTTTTACCAAATGAAAAAAAATGTTTTTTTTTTGTTTTTATGTTCTTAAGATGTGTTTGCCTAATACAGTCTTAAGATAATTTTTGTGCCTCTGATTTTTAGTTAAGGGCATGTTTGGCAAATAAGCCCTAATGATTTTCCAACAAGATTTACTTTCCTTTTTTTTTTGTTCTTTTGCCCTAAATTTTTTTTCTGAAAATTCTAAAAACAATCAAGGATCATTTTAAAATTTATTTATGGATCCTTTGTGTTTTTTTTTTCAATAATTTCACTTAATATCAGATTTGTAGACTTATAATGTAAAATACTAACCTATTATTAAAAATACTTGCTTTTGGCCAAATTTAAAAAAACATTCAGAATTTCAAAAAAATTTCTTTATTTCAAAAATACAAAAAAACCATGTATTTTTATTTGTGTGCATACGACTAAATTCTAAAATTTTCATGCATATTTTTAATAAAAAATAAAAATTTCATTTTTATCATGGTTTGAAAAATACAAAAATCAGTCAATGAGTATCATAATCAATTTATGATTATCCATTAGAACCTGCCATATTTTTCTAAAATACCCTAAAAGTTTTGTTTATGTTAATATATGAGATTATGAACTGCTACGTAATATGTATTTTCAATATTGAATAAAAAGACAATTCCTTTTATTTTTATGTTTAGATATTAGAATGATTATGTTTTAACCTGGTAAGAGAATGATCTCCTTACTAGGAAGAATTTTTCTTAAATCTTAGACAAATCAACAATTAAAAACACAATAGTATCTTAGTTTATATCAGATAAATAAACAATGTAGCTTACCTTAGGTAGGGAGCACTAGAGATGATACGTCTTCCCCTTGCATAACTAGTCCTCTTACCTAGACTATCGCTGACAAATAGGTTTTGTAGTAACCAAAATACTAAGTGACAACTCATATTCCCATATTTTGTTGATAAAAGACAAGAATACCTTGTCATTTCCACCCACATCACCATGATAATTCCGAATCGAAAGGATGATCGTCACAATGCCGCATACATGTGACAATGATAATGATGAAATGACCAAGGATGTGAAAGGAAACAATATGCAAAATTAAAGGATTCACCCAAATGCTTTCAAACACAAATATCAATCCAATAACCATTTTTCAATCCCAAAATCTCATCACAAAACACATCAAAATAAACAATACAATAGGATGTAAGATTAAGGGACTTAGCCAACATCATTCAAACATAAATATTAATCCGATAAACGTTGTACAATCCTAAAATCTCATCATAAAATGCATCAAAATCAACAATAAATAAGTTAATTATTCCAAAAAGAGTTAGGATTATAAATGGAACATCTAAAGCTGGACAAAGAGGACTAAAAGGGGCTAGAATAATGGAAAAATATTACTAGACTAAGAGATGCAGTGTTGGCACATTACAGTTCTAAGAGCTGTCATGTTTAGAGCGTCATTCCATGCACCATCGACATCTGATATACACTTGGATAGGCTCATAGGGTATGGCATGCTTTTCTTCTCCTTTTTATAGCGGCGATACATATCACCATTAGCCAATGAGGGAGATCTAACGCTTTAAATGTCTAGTGGTTAGGGTTCTCTCACTACTGTTTTGGTTTTCTTTCTTTAGCTACTCACATAGAGGTTGTTGGGTTATAGAGCTTATATGACTATGTAGTTGTCATCAAAGGAAGAAGAATAATGATGGTCTCGTCTTGTTTGAAGGTTGAAGGAGAGAGAAATCGAAGATAAAATTTTCGACGGTTGTTCTCTCTTTCTCTTTGATTAATGATGATGCAAGGGTTATTGATTGTAATTGATTAAGGGATTTTGTAGAGGGCTTCAAGAAGAAGATAATGGTGGTGGTTTCGTTAAAAATAGATTTAAGAGGTAAGAGAAATTAAGGGGAGAAGTTTCAACTTTCAAATAGAGAGACAAGGCTAGGGTTCTTTTTGGAAGAAATGTATGAGAAGATGAATAATGCTCTTCTAATATTTATTTCAGCTCATATTCTCTAAAACATTTTCATGGTGGCTCTCTTCTATGATAGCTAGGGTTTTTTTGTTAGGGTTTTAGTGGAAAAAATGATTAATAGTGTTTTTTGTGTGATAACCCCTTTTTCTCTAAAATTCACTCATTTATTTATAGCCCATAAATTTTATCATCTTCTTTTTAGTTATTTTATCCCCGAGTAACTCAATTTTATTTTGGTCCCTCATTTGTTTTATTTTACACTTTAGCCCATTTTACTTTTGTCATTTTCTATTTTAATTACTTGTTCCCAAAGCAACTCCATTTTATCCTAACCCTTTATTTTTAATGTTTTGCAATTTAGCCCTTTGTCCATTTTGCCCCAATTTTTCTTTTTTGATTTTCTTCTTCTTAGAAACAATGCTAACATCAATTTGATAAAAAATGCAATTAAGAAATACAAAATGGATGCGAATGCGTAGAAAACATATTTCATTAAATTTGATTTTTCTCAGAAAGACGTCAACAAGAGAAAAATAATTAAAAATTACAAAAAGGGCATGTGAATAGTCAAAATACATCGAAAACACATTCATTTTTTAAATATTTTTGCTTTTTTTGAGTTTTTGGAAAATGTTTTGAAAAAAGAAGTAAAAGATTGGTTTATGAGAAACCCCTAAATCCTTCCTGGAAAAACAAAACGCAATTGAGAATTAGTGAAGATCTTAACAAACATGATGATGAAAAGGAGATGAAGAACTAGGAAAACAATCAATACATAGACTAAGACTGCTCTAATCGAGGTTGTTTGCTACTTCTCTCCCTCTACTTCTCACTACAAGTCTTGAAAGGGGATTGAAATTCCTCACTCTTTTTTGTCTCAATCTATTCCCTTTTTGGGTTGGTTCCTCTCATCTTATCTCCTCTCTTTATTCCGCATCCATAAAAAAGAAGAAGAAAAATAGACGTGGTTGCAACTCAACCAGGCAAAACAAATTCAATTAGGAGCAATAATGTATAAAAAACCTAAATCAGGTTCCAAAACAACTAATCCTTCCAATAAAATAAAGAAAAAAAACCATAAATACATTATTAAAATTCACAATGCAATAAGTCTATGACCATAGTAAAAACACCACACCTTTTAGTTTTTTGTTAACTAACCCAACATGTTTGTGTCAAGAACCTTTGTGTTATAATGCTGGAGATTTTGATAAATCAACTATGGATCTATTATATTTGAAATGCATGTATAGCCTAGCAAATATATTTTTGGAATAGATGGACTTATCCAAACCAAAAAAAGAGGTTTGACCAAACTAAATGATCGGTCTTACATAAACATATATAATTTTTTATCTAACCATTGGATCAAGCTCAAATGTTTTTATAAGGTTCTATAGGCCTAGTTATATTTTGGATCGACTTATTAAAACTATAAAGACATTCAAATTAGGCTTAGAAAATGCTATTTTTTTCAGTTTTATTATTTTCCTATTCAGTTTTTGGAATTTTCAGTCTTAATTTTTAATGTTGTTTTTATTTCTTCTATCTAATTAGAGATTCTAATTTTACTTCCTTGTAAGGGGGTTTTTATTGACCTATAAAAGAAGTTGCAGTCCTCTTGCAAGAGACAAACTATTATATAGAAAAATATTCAATAATAAAATCATTATTAAAATTCTTTGTATTAAAACCTTTTTTAAAAATTCTATTATTTTTATTCTTTAATTCCTTATCTACTTATAAAGGATGTAAAATAAGAATCACTGGTTATGAAGGAGATGATGGGAGAGAAAGAATACTATATCCATTTGATGCAGTTCTCTTGCAAGGTATTTGTTGAGTGTTTTGGCAAATTTAAGGCAAAATCTATAATCTTTACAAGGTAATCAAATTCTTTTACTACTTTCACATATTTAATGTATTGAATAAGATGTCATAATTTTATAATGGACTAAAAAATTTTCATGTTAACAATATGAGAGACAATATACATATTTAATAATGCTTAAACATAAACCATTTCAAACTTAAATACAAAATTTCACTATTTTCTCTTCACATTCTAATCTTATGTTATCCATATCAACATCATGCATTTATCATTAGTATTCTTTAGTTATGTTCAGACTTCCAGTTATGGTACTCATTCATTTCATTTGTTTTCACCCAAAGACAAACCTTACTACTTTTATTTATTTTCGTCCAAAAGGGTAGATTTCACAATCCTCATTAGTCTCCATAAAAAATAGCATACTTTAACATTTCACTAGTCTTCGTTCAAAACAATAGACTTTAACATTTCATTAGTCTCCGTCCAAAATGGTAGGCTATAATGTTTCATTTCAGTCTTATATAACATTTTCTAGTATCCTTTTTCTTATTTAAAACATGACAATACACATACCTAAAATTAAAAGAATTTAATATAGAAATTTAAAAGGAACAAGTGTCAGGCACCTACCTAATACTTTAGTTTCATGGGATGCTCCTCCTAACATTTTCAAGAGGTATCCTTATTAGTATGCAAACAACATATTTCAAGAAATTTATACCATTCATCAACATTTTCCACCTATATTTTTCATAATTCTACATACTTTAACTTTCAAATTCTCACAAAATCATTAACTCAAAGTGTAATTTCTCTAACTTGCCTTCTTAGTTTAACTTAATCATATTCAGAATTTCTTTCGCATAATAACCTTTAAGAAAAAATGTCAAAGCAATTCAATTCAATAGTAGTTTATTTCTCAAGTCCTCTCAAAATCTTTAAACTAAGAATTTGACCAATTTTTAGAAAGACTTACAATCTTGCCATATTTCCCTCCAATTTATTATTCAAATACGTTAGATATCAATATCATCATTATTACGCATTCCTAATTTGAACACAAACTTTATGAACTTTATGACAACTTTTACTTGTACACACTCATAATTTTAGGCATGAAGGTCAATCATTTCATGCATTTATGGTTGTTTTCATAGTCCATATTTAAACACTTTTGGTTGTCATTATAGCCCTCAATCTCACATGTTTGTGGCTGTCATGACAACCCATACACGTACCATTTTAGATCATTGAAACAACCATTGCACCCATAAATTCACGGTTGTCACAGCAACCTTTGTTCATGCATATTTAGGCCATCAAAACAACCCCTACACATATAAATTCATGGCTATCACAACAACCTTTATTCATATAATTTTTTTACCATCAAAACAACCCTTACACATATAAATTCATGATGGGGTGAATGACTCTTGTATCATGGGAAACAGTTTGCAAAGCTTGCAAAGCCAATGCTGATTCATGCACATTTTGGGAAACACATATATGCCTCTCCATCTCTTCTATCTTGGTAAAATCATAGCCATAGCTTAAAGCTACGCTTAATTCATCCTCACTATCAAAATCACAAACTTGCTGCGCACACTTATCAACTTGGTCATAACATATGATAGAAAAAACATTGCTACAAGGATATGTCATTGTATCATGAAAATTAAATTCAATTTTTTCATCTCCTACCTCCATAGACAAGGTATCCTTACCACAATCAATCTTTGTGTTGGCAGTTTTCAAGAATGGTCTCCCAAACAATATAGGAGTGCTGGTTGATGAATCACAAGAATCATGTTCCATATCAAGAATATAAAAGTCGCATGGAATAACCAAACTATCAATCTTGACTAGGACATCTTCTATCACACCAAGTAGGTAAACAAAACTATGATCCGCAAGTTGTATTACAATGCTAGTTTTATTCAAAGGCTCAAGACTAAGAGAATCATAAACATGTTTAGGCATAACACTAATGGATGCACCTAAATCGCACAAGGCCCTTTTGAAACCAGCATTACCAATAACACATGGGATAGTAAACGCACCTGGGTCTTTTTGCTTCAAAGGCATATTCTTTTGAACAATAGTAGATACAACTTCACCCATACTTACCATTTCATGACCTTTTAGTTTGAAAGCTCTCTTGGTAGTACACAACTCCTTCAAGAATTTGGCATACTTGGGAATTTGCTTGATAGCATCAAGCAAAGGAATGTTGAATTCTACTTTCTTGAAAACCTCTAAAATCTCTTTTTCTTTGTCCTCTTTCTTTGACCTAAAAGAACTCACAGGAAAAGGTGGAATTGTTTTAAAACTGGAATTCATTGAGTGAGGAGTTACCTTTGGAGTGTTGGTCGATGTTTCAGTTTGTGGAGGAGGAGGATGTTCCTTCTTTGTACTCAATTTGGTTTCTATCTCTTCTTCTTCCTCCATCTCAATTTGTTTCGACCTTTTCTCTTCAAATTCTTTCCCACTTCGCAGCATGATCACACTAACATTCTCTATTGGATTCAATGCTTGGGAGGGCAATTTTCCATTCATTTGTGCTTCCAATTTCCCCACACTTGAAGCTACTTGCCCCATTTGCTTCTCCAAGTTGTGAATACTTGACCTTGTTTCCTGTTGAAAAGACATGACATTTTGTTGCAAGGTCACAGTGTTAGAAGCCAAAGTTTTCATCATCTCACGAAGATCATCACTGGATGACGACCCCATAACATTGGAGTTTATGAATGGAGGGGGTTGTCTTGCTTGATAATTCTGTTGGGGCTGAAATCCATGGGGATGGAACTATCGGCCTTGATTGCCTTGTTGAGGTGGGTTCCCATAATATAAGTGTGGATGATCTCTCCTTCCGGGACTGTACGTGTTGGAAAAGGGATCATATTTACGCTGGGACTGTCCGTTGAATCCTTCATCAACTGCATGAACCTGTTCAATGTAATCTTTTTGCATTGTTGGGCATATATCTGAGGTATGTCCTTGTAAGGAACATATTCTACAAACTTTCACCTGTTGTACATTTCCACAAGCCAAAGAACGCACAAGAGAAGTAAGATCATTAACTTTATTTTCAAGGTTAGAAATACTTACCTCATTTACTCGTTTGTTTACGAAGTCTCCATGCATGCCAAATTGTTTCGAGTTGGCTGCCATGTTTGAGATCAATTGGCGTGCAGCCTCGGGTGTCTTATCTACCAATGCCCCTCCACATGCAGCATCAATGATACTACGATCAATAGGCATCAATCCTTCATAGAAATATTGAATGAGCAGCTGATCGGGTATTTTTTGATGAGGGCATTGAATGCATAGTTGCTCAAATCTTTCCCAATACTCGGAAAGTGTCTCTCTATGAGACTGTCGAATCCCATATATTTCTTTCCTTATGTTAGCAACTCGAGATGCTGGGAAATACTTTTCAAGGAAAATCTTCTTCATGGCCTTCCAAGTTCCAATGGAACCTGGGAGAATAGAGAAAAACCATGTCTTTGCTGCCCCTTTTAAAGAGAAAGGGAAAGCTTTCAAATTAACCTGTTCTTCATCAACTCCATTTGGTTTCATGCCAATGCAAACCATATGGAATTCCTTGAGATGAGTATGAGGATCCTCACCTGCAAGACCATTGAATGTTGGTAGCAAATGTATAAAACCAGATTTGAGCTCAAAGTTTACATTATTGTTGATGTTTATGCACAATGGCTGATTTTCCATGTTAGGAGCAGCAAGCTCCTTGAGTGTTTGTTGTCGTGCAATAGCCATGGTGTTAAGGTGAGCTTCCTTTCGTAACCTGCGTAAAGTTTTTTCTATTTCGAGATCCAACTGCACTTAACTTTGATTAGTAGAACGGGTTACTAGCATAAATCATCAAGAAAACTTAAAAGAAACCAACCACATAAGAGATCGAAAACAATGCAAATTGTACGAAAATCCTACGGTAGAAAACAAAAACTGCCTAAAAACCCTAAAAAACGGTGAACTTTGGCCTCAGTAGAGTGGGGCTAGTGGTTACCACTAGTCCTGTTTAGAACGTCGTTTCCCTTCAGGAAACAAAAGGCCAATACCTAATTCCACAAAAAAATCTGTTTTGAACAGTACCGCTGCCGTAATAAACAGTACCGCAGCAACCAAAAATTCTTTTTTTTTAAGAAAAAGAAATAACAATCACAGTAAAAAAATAATAGCACAAGAATCAACTAAAATTACTTCCTCGGCAACGGCGCCAAAATTTGTTGCGATGTCGCGGTCGCACAAATTAATTACCCTAGCTTCAAACACAACACACAAGATAGTATAGAGC
>Ga0325405_1003159_pt1 | contig 16981 bp, 16 predicted proteins | sample PopdelMetagenome_21_FD_205663 | JGI IMG/M metagenome (GOLD analysis project Ga0325405, IMG submission 205663) | Populus deltoides microbial communities from Bellville, Georgia, United States - Xylem-Control-R2 | ecosystem: Host-associated > Plants > Phyllosphere > Stem > Wood/Secondary xylem...
ACATTCAAAGAGGCGTGTATGACTTCCTCGTAGCTCTAATGGCGACCTTTCCTGGTATCGGTAAAATCATCTCAATTGACGTTTACTTTAGGGTGGCACGTGTCGGTATCTTAATCCCATTGATCCATTCTTTGTTTCTTCTCTCTCTTTCTCTGGGTTTGCACGCCTTATTTCTCGTCTTCTTTCCTTGAAAGATGAAGAAAGGGTTGCATTTTTTTCCTAAAATCAAATTTTGTCTTCGCGGGAGTGTGTTGTGATCTCGTCGATGTATACTGTGAGCTTCACAAATGCTTAGATGCCGACGTGGCACTCACGCATCCCTTTCTACTCAACCATCATATCCGACCCCACAAGCTGACTCCGAGCTTGCATGTCCTCACCGGCACAGGAAAATCCACGTCACCTATAAAATCAACGAAAGATGCTCACTTAGGTCTCTTCTAATTACTATATTGCAGTTAGTGCAACTCAATTAGGTCCTCTTCTAATTAATCATTGCAATGTTTGCCTCATGGAAGGCTTATGATATTAATATTTTTTTTCTTAAGAAATTATCCAAATATTTATTTATTTAATTATGATATTAGCATAAAAATCAGGTTTATTAATATTTTTTATAAATTATGTAAAACACAAGATGGTGCGCTTACACTATGAGTATGGCAATAAGAAGGACCTCTAGAATGATAAAAAAGCTAATAGGGCACCAATTGAAATTATAAATAAATAGAGTGCCTAAATGAAAGTGTATATAATATTCAGGGGGCTGTATACACCTTTTCCTCACAAATGGAAAAAAAAAAAAAACACCAAGGAAAGAAATACAAAGCAGGCTCTCCTTTTTCTTTCTCTCCGTCCGGCTCGTTTTGATAGCTAGCTGCTTTTTCTAGAGAGAGAAAGAGAGGAACGGACTGTGTTTGTTTGTGTGTGATTTTCTAGAGATAGCCATGGATTCATCAAAAGATCGTGAGAACTTCGTCTACGTCGCTAAGCTCGCCGAGCAAGCTGAACGCTACGACGGTCAGTCTCTCCCTCTAGATATATTTATATGCGTGTTTGTTCTCTCTCTCTCTCTCTAGATCTGTGCTTTCACGTTATGTTTTTGCTCATTATAGAACTCAATCGTATGACCGATCGTAGATTTATGGATTGATTAACAGGTTTAACTTACATTTCAATACTTATTACTTTTGATTTAAAAAAATTATTGAAATATATTTGTCTTCTTTTTTGGGAGATTATAAGTTAATCACGTTTAATTAAGGTTACGGATTTTAATTATTTTGATTGATTTCTTCTTTCATTTGCAGCTACTTTGATGGTGATTTTTTCTTCTTCTTAATTTCACTATTATTATGTCTTTTAATGTAGGTTTTTGTGCTTAAATTTAGGATCTTTCAAAAAAAAAAAATTAAAAATAGAGGAAATTTAGTAATTGCTGATTCATTAATTATCAACTAATTAATTTTTTTATTTGTGATTACATAGGTGAAAAGTAAAATAAAAACGGAATTATTTCTGTTCAACGAAATTAATTTCTAGTGGAAATTCAAAAAATAAAAGAAACAAATCTATGATGTTGATACCTTTGTTGAAAGTTGTTAGAAAACTGATAGTTTATTGTGTGATGGCATGTAGAAATGGTGGATGCCATGAAGAAAGTGGCGAAACTTGATGTTGAATTAACAGTGGAGGAGAGAAACTTACTCTCTGTGGGATACAAGAATGTGATTGGTGCGAGGAGGGCATCATGGAGAATCTTGTCATCAATTGAGCAGAAGGAGGAGTCAAAAGGGAATGAAACAAATGTGAAGAGGATCAAAGAGTATAGGAAGAAGGTGGAGGCAGAGTTAACTGGCGTTTGCAATGATATCATGACTGTGATTGATGAGCATCTCATTCCATCATCTATACCTGGGGAATCCTCTGTGTTCTACCATAAGATGTAAGGGTGGATTTGTTTGTGATTTTATTAATTTGTTTATGTAGATGATGTGGTTTAAATTGTCATGTGAAATTTATGAAGGTATTTGGGTTTGGTGCAGGAAAGGTGATTATTACCGGTATCTAGCAGAGTTCAAGAGTGGTAATGAGAGGAAAGAGGCAGCTGATCAGTCACTTAAGGCATATGAGGTATGCATGCCTATTTTTTTTTTTTTTTTCTGTTTTCCTATGATGCCATGATTAAATTCTAGGGTTTGAGAGCTTTGACTTGATTTTAAGCACTCATCTGCTCTAAACTGAGTCACAGATGGTTCTTTTCTCTCCCAGACATTTGCACTGTTGCTGTTTGGATTATCTTGAAACGTGAATTTTCTTCATGTGCAACCTATTTTTGAAAACCCCAGGCTTTACATCCTTTCTTTGACATATATTTTCTCGTGTCTCTTTAGTTATTTCTTAGAAGGAGAATGGTATTGAAACTTGCATTTAGGTTGCTGTAACGTCTTTGTTTACTGTTAAATTGATCAGGGATTGCTTTCACTTGCATAAAACGTTGTACAGCTGTGTTTTGATGTTTTTAAATTGGCAGAGCCCTGTTTGATATCTACTAAGGCTCTTTACCTGTACAGATATTCTCCATGTGTTTTTCCCATGGGAGCATTCTTTAGTTATGGCCATTTGATTTTCTGCCAATTTTCTATGGTGCTTCTTTTTCATTAAATCTGCCACCTTTACCCTTGTTTTCCTTTAATCTCCCCTCTTCCTTATCAGTTTATTCATCTACATAAGGTTTACTATATCTTTAGTTCTGCATGTTTGTTGGTTTTTGCAGACTGCTACATCAACTGCAGCAAGAGATCTATCTCCCACCCATCCCATTCGACTGGGTTTGGCTCTTAATTTCTCTGTGTTCTACTATGAGATTATGAACTCACCAGAACGGTATGCAGAATGTGATTGCTTATATGTGGGAAATGCTCTAGACCATAATTTTATTTGTGTATTGGAAAGGCTTATACATATAAATTCTTATTGCATTTTTGGGGTCTCTTAGGGCCTGCCATCTTGCGAAGCAATCATTTGATGAAGCTATTTCAGAGCTGGATACCCTGAGTGAAGAGTCTTACAAGGATAGCACTTTGATTATGCAACTGTTGAGGGACAACCTCACTCTGTGGACTTCTGATATTCCTGAGGATGGAGGTATCTGTCGATTCAATGCATGAAAGTTTGAAAGGGTTAAATTTTCATTTTATTTTATGAAGAATAATGTTGATCTGTTCTCCCCATTAAGTATAATACTGGACTCAGTCTAAAATGTATTGAAATCCCATTTTCGCTAGACTCTTTCTCCATAACAATAAACAAATAAATGGAAAAATTGATATACTTGACATTGTCTTGTTATGAGGTTTGTGAATTCTTTAGATGCTGCATTCATTGCAAGGACTATTCATGATTTCTTGTTTTTACTTGGAGCATTTGGGATTAGTAGTATCTTACTAAATCAAATGAGCAGAGCAAAATTGAAAAGTGATGGCCCATGGACCAATTAAAATCTATATGCATTGATTGTTTGAGTTCACAGGTACAAAATACTTCAGATTCTCTGTAAGAAATCACAGTGGTTTTTAGTAGACATCTTCTTTAACCTGAACCTTTTGCAAGCATGAGTTGTCCGTTGTGCACATATGATTACAGATGTTTGTATACTGTAGGTTTTTAGTGGACAGTTGACTTAGCTGAATTCTTATTTTGACAGAAGACCAGAAGATGGAAACCTCTGCAAGAGCTGGTGGGGGTGAAGATGCTGAGGTTGGCCATTTAGCTATTGTGAATTGTCTATTCTCTGAACCATTTAGTTGGATTTGCAGATCTATGAACATTCATTGAATTATTTTGTTGTGCAGTGATGATGCGACTGGAACTCTGATGAGTGAATGGGAGTAGGATGATTTCCCCACATTGTTGTGTCATTGCTATACTTAAAGAGAGGATTTTGAGATTTTCTCATTTGTTGTACCTTACTATTGTCACTTGGTGTTAGTCTCTTTGTCCGTCAACTATGTATTAGCAGGAATATTTGTTGGGTTGTAATATGGATGCCTACGATTATTGCTGGTTTTTCATATTTCCTTGCAGGCCAATTATATTTCAATTGGTTATTTTGGGTAAAGAATTCATCTTTTATTCAGTGATTACCATCTCTTCAGGATATCATGTTGGAGATCTCGGTGGATTTCTAGAAATAAACTTGTGAATAGAGTTTTCTTACAAAACTGAAGGTGCGAAACTGAATAGAGTTTTCATGCTTGCAATGCATTTCAGAGACGGTGAGGTCTATCTCAGCTTATTGTTCCAGTCGCCGAGTAACTTTCTGAAGTGTCCATGGATAGTTCTGCTAGATAATATCATCTGTGTAGTGAAAGCTTCTTGGTGGATGATGAAAGTGTTTCAGCTTTACTGGTGCTGCATTGGAGCTGCTTTGTCTTTTGGATGAATCAGGAAGTCCTTGCTACATGTACGATTTTCATTTAAATTTCGAATCGATACTGACGAAGAAAAGAAAAGAAAAGAAAAGGCATATAAATGGGTAGCAAAATTATCCAGCAATGGATTTTGCGTTCTCTTGATTTTGATCGTGATTCTTCATTACCTAATACACAATCCAAAAAATAAAATCTATTAGCTATATTAACCTCTCTTGGTCGCGGCCTTCTAGATGGTATCCATCTAGCCAGCTTCAATTTTCATGTGGTTCTCTCGTGCTCATCCTTCTCTGCTTTCTTACCCTGGAGGAATTTTGCGATGTCTCGGAGGGAGTTAGTGCTTTGAGTTAGCTCTCGGACGAAATTTGTAGGTGATGAGTCTTAAAAATTCAAGATATTTAGGAATAAGATTGTTGTATTAGATAATTGATTAATTTTTTCCTTCAAACAATCTAATTTATTCTTCTTAATCAAGGTGTCTGATGGCTTGATATGAAAAGTTCAGGTAGTGCTTAGTAAACCAAGGTGACTGGTAGCTAGTATCTGCAAAAAATTTTCTTTAATGTATGTAGAGATTCTCCGATGCTTGAGTTAATAATTTTATAGAGAGAGTACAATGATATCTTAGAGATATAGATTCTAAATATATGTATACTGAAAGTGTTAGAAATAAAGATATCGTGAACCTTAGGCTTGGAGGATTTATAGTGCATTTATAGTCCACGAGTCTTGTCCTTTTATGAAAAAGAAGGGTTGGAGTGTAATTTCACCCTTATGATATTTTGACTTGTATTCTACTTAAAATAATATATATAAATACTGAGGGACCCGCGTGGGGTATTAGAAAAAATTCTAAAGGGAGTGTTGGGCTCAGGCAAGATGCTCGAGCCAATTAGAAGTGAAAAATGGATTCAGATGCGTTGTTTGGACTCAAACACGTTGGGCTCGAACGTGGTAACTCGAGTCCACAAGGGTGCTATGGTGCACGACGAACACTAACAGGGAAATATGCCCAATAAGGACAGACGTGTCACTCTTATCACTAGTTAGGTAGGATGCATATCACTAGCTGGGTGTGTCATGCCTAGCATGCTGGATGTACACTCAACAGTGGGTGTGCACCTAAATGGTGGGATTGGGCTTTCATGTCTATGCCTATGCTCATTGGTAAAAGTTGGGCTTGGGTGTGGTAGCTCGATTCCATGAGATGATGTTTTTAGAATATTTTAAGGTTTTTTTTTATCCTATTAAATTTGGATTCATATGCCTAACATGCTGGGTGTATTCTCAGTGGTAGGCATGTGCCCTGATAGTGGGCTCGGGCTTCCATGCTTGAGCTCGAGCTTATGCCTAACATGGTAGCCCGAGCACATACACCTTGGTAGAAGTTAGGCTCAGGCGAGGTACCTTGAACTCATGAGAATGTTTCTGGACCTTTTTGAGGTTCTTATGGGCTTTTAGAGGGATTATTTAGGCCCATTAAATTTAGATCCATCAATAGCCCTCCAAGTCTTTGTGGTATTACTCTGCAAAGACTTATAAAACACCTAGTTACCATGACGAGTTCATCGTAATTTCTTCATATGAGAAGAGGGGTGGAAACCTAGAGTAATAAACCAGAGAGCCCGTGTGTAGAGGCGTGCATCATGTTATAAGAAATTTCAAAGTATATAAAAGGGAACCATGAAGGAACCCATACTTAGAAATGTTCCTAGAAGAGTGAGGTGATATATAAAGGACTTCATACTTAGAAAGTTTTTATAAGAGGTTAGGGGAAACTTATAAAGAAGAAACTCATACTTAGAAAAATATCTAAGTGGCTGGTGAAAATTCATGGAGAGTGAGTCTATACTTAGAAAATATTTTAAAAGACCAAGGGGAACCCGAGAAGGGTGACCCATGTCAATGCTCATATTTAAAAAAATTTCTAAAGGGTAGAGAGGAGCGAGCCTATGTCAATGCCCATACTCAGAAGAATTTCTAAGGTGCGGAGGGGATGAATCCATGGAAGGTGGTTCTATTGCACCAGAGAAACCAAGTCCATCTTTTGAAGAGTGGTCATACTAGATTATGGAAGATATGTGACCTTTCTATGATGGTATTAGATATGAAAACCGTCAATTCAAGAAAAGTCTCACCAAAGAGTGGGAGGTCTGTAGCCTCTTTGGTGATGGTGTGGGGGCTTGCAAGCCCCTAACTAAAGAGTGATCAATGATGTGTGAGAGGTATGTAACCTCATTAGGATGACATTAGACATGAGAGTTTTTCACTAGAGAGTAGTGCCAATTCGAGATTGCATTGGAGAGGTGGGAGATCTAAGATCAATTCCTGGCGAATTAGTGAAAAGCCTTTTGGCATTACTTGGAGAAAGTGCCAGTCCAAGACTGCATTAGAGAATGGGGGATCCGAGATCAACTCTTGGTGAATTGGTGGGAGACCTTTAGGCATCACTTGAAGAATGTGCTAGTCTGAGACAACACTGGAGAATATAGCATCTAAAATCAACCCCTAAATATTTTATAAGAGGTTCTTTGGCATCACTTAGAGAATGTACCAGTCCGAGACTACATTAGAGAATAGAGGATCTAAGTTCAACCCTTAACGAATTAGTGGATTGCCTTTGGCATCACTTGAAAAATGATGTTATTGCAATAGAGAGATCTCATACCAACCCCTTGAAGATTGTAGGGCTATTACCCTAGAAAAACTAAGTCAATCCCCTTCAAAGAGAGTGATGATATTGGACTAAGGAGACAAAGTCAATCCATTCCTTGAAAAGTGTTTGAAAGCCCCACTAGAGGTTTGTAGTTAGAAGATGTATGTCAGAGATACATTATTTTTATTTAAAAAATAAACATACATTTCTGTTATATATCCTGAGGTGATCTAAGTGATATGTATGTAGGTTTTTTAAGAGGAACATGTCTTGGAGGTGGCACTAAGATGTTTAGTTTGACTACCTTGATAACTTTGAATGAGTGATTCTATTTTGATTCAAGAGAGTTATAAATCATTCGGATACACCAAATGCCCATGGATGGATCCCTCATGGTTCTTCTTTAAGCTTTTATTTATATTAGGAGAATGATTTTGCTTGAAAGGTCTCTCATGTTAGTTTTCCTTGTAAAAACAAGGAGACCCATATCATAGCAAATCAGCCTCTTCCACATGTATGTTATTTTTTATGACTTGCTTCACCTTGAGCGAGTTTCTATCTGGGAAAGCATAAAGTTTTCTCTAAAGGGTATGTTCCCTTACCGCTCTTATTAAAGTCTCTAAGGCTACTGACTCAGGCAATTCTTCCACCTTGAGCATCTTTTCATTGAACCTCTTCAGATATGCTTGTGTAGACTCGCCCTCTTGTTAGGTAACACCAAATAGCATCATAAAGCTTTTCTTGATGGGTATGCTAGTGTTGAAGCATGCCATTAGCTTGGTGCAGAGTCATTGAACCCTTCGATGGAGTTTAGCTCCAAATTATTGTACCAAACACACGCAGACCCTAGGAGGTTGTGAGGAGGATGTTGCACATTTAGTCATTGTATTGGATGACCAACTTTAAACTACCATGCACATTATGTACATGCTCCCTCGGGTCAGCCAGACCATCATAATTGTCCAGACTCATTATTATAAAAGTATAGTCCACTGGGAGTCAAATGTTCAATACTCGTTTGGATAAGAAAGAACCCCTCCACTGATAGGGGTTATAGCTATTCTTCTAGGTATGCTCATGTACAAACTGTTTCTTAATTCTGTATTTGTTAGGCTCTTGGGAGCCTAAAGAGTTTGGCATGGAACGACAATTATGGTAACTGGTGTCCATCTCATGATACCTAAAGGAAGTATGTTCGAAGTATTGGCTTTGTACATGAGTATCACAATAGCACGAGTGACCTCTTGAGGGATTCTTAAGAATGTCATTTTGTTTAGTCTCTTCTGGGTAGTGTAATCGTTTACGAGCGCTTGGTACGGTTGGTGGCTGTGGTGCTGGGGCGTTATGTGTTGCTAAGGGTGTCAAGACTTGTTGAGGTGATAAGGTTTGATTTTGTCCTTGGGTTGCCAACACGATCTAAATAAGGAGTTTCACTTGATTGATGAGTTATTGAAGGTTTGGCTGGGTACAAGTGTTCTGGTAACAAGTGGATTTGTTTTACTTCTTGACCCATATATGTCTTGGTTGTGTGCCATGGAATGACCTGGAAATGTCAAAAATAAATTATAGAAATTGATGCCTTTTTTATCAGTTCCATAGTGGCGTCAATTAATTAGTCCTAAAATCCAAGATGCTTAGGAATAAGGCTAATGTGTTGGATAATCAATTGATCTCCTAGTTCAAGTAATCTGATCAATTCTCCCTAGCCAAGGTGTATGATGACTTGATATGGAAAGCCCATGTGATTGGTAGCTAGTAGAAGATGGTGCCTGGTGAGCTAAGGTGATTGGTAGCTGATACTTGCAAAATATCTCTTTTGATGGATGTAGGACTTTTCGATACTTAAGTTAATAATTTTATATAGAGAAAAATGCAATGATTTTTTAAAGAGATAAACTTTGAAAATATAAATGTTGAAAGTGTTAAGAATAAAGAGATCGTGAACCTTTGGCTCGAAGGATTCATGATATATTTATAATCCATGTCTTTTGTGGAGAGGAATGGCTAAAGTGTAATTTTATCCTTGTGATATTTTGAATTGTATTCTATTTAAAATAATACATGTTAGATTAATATAAAATATTAAGAGACCTGTATGAGGCCCTAAAAAAAATTCTCAAATGAGTGTCGGCATAGACATGGCAGCTTGAGCCCACAAGGGTGTTGGGGTGCACGCTTAACACCAACTAGGTTTTACATGTCTAGTATGCTGAGCGTGCTTCCAGATAGTGAGCTCGAGCTTTCATGCTTGAGCCCGGGTGTATGCTTAACATGGGCTTAAGATATAATGCCCGAGCCTAATCATATTAGTTGAAGTTGGGCTAGGTGTTGTCGCCTAAGCTATTAAAGAGGTTTTTGGATTTTATTGAGGTGTTTTTAGTTTTTTTTTTTAATTTGTTGGAGGAGAGTTTTTGGGCAGTTAAATTTGATTCCATTAGCAGGGTTGGCTTCAACTTTCTGTGGAATCACTTTGAAGAGCTGAGAGTGACAAATGTCTAAATATCTGGCTGCTAATCGCTTGAAAGTAGAGAAGGTATTATATGGCATGTCAATGTGCATGTCCATACGACCAGGCACTAGCTTATATATTTTCAAAAGCATCAACAACTTTTTGATTTATGTCAATGACAATCTCTGGTTTTCTATCTCTCTCTCTCTCTCTCTCTCTTGCTTGCCTTTATTCGTCGAATGGATGATGCCAATTTAGTGCCCAAAAAAGTTTCAGCAGCCACAAATAATTCTTCGTTGTACTGCTCTTGTTCATATCCTTCTACGACAAGAGTGACTTGAGAAGAAAAACGACGATAAAGAATGCAGAGATTGACAATGCTTGGAATCAGCACTGCTGAAGCTGCTACCATAGAAAGAACTGTTTTTGTCTTAGGAATGTTTTGGAGAGACAACATCCCCCAGGAATTTCTTAATGTAAGGTTTGTTATGTGATCAAGATTCTGAAGTTAAAACTTCATGAATCCTTCAGTGAGCTTTATAAAGCCAAGCTAAGAAAAGAAAGAAAATTCCCCATAAGACTAATTTACCAATCCTCTGTACTGGTCATGGCTTGTCCAACAAATGTTTCTAGAAGAACATGCGCTGAAATTCTGAAAGGATAATTCCAAGTCTCTGCCTTTCGAAGACTATTCTAGTTGAAGAGTATTTAGCCAGCAAAGCTTGGACTTTTATGCAGCAATACATTTGTTCAACCATTGATCCTATAATCCGTGTCCTTATTTCCACAATTTCTTCCATTGTCATCGTCCCAGAAAGCGTCCTTGAATATGTCAAGTTTCACAAGTCGGGAAAACCAAGGAGGTATGCTGTCAACTTGACTTCATGTTTATGAGCATTGCCGCATGCAGTAAGGTATTAAGGCACGCATCCTTCCAGGATAGCTCCAAGGGACCTATCAATTTCTGGATTCTTGTCTTAGGAACTAGCAAAGTCCTAATACAAAGAGGAAAAGTACTCATGGCAAATTTTTAATTCCAGTTACGAGGCTCTTTATAGAAGTCATTGTTTGCTAGCAGGAAGACTTGTTAAAAGAGAAGCAAAAGCAAACCTCTGTTAACCCCAATATACAGCTTTCTTGAAGAACTACATCATCATAATACATTAGTACCACATCTACCATCACAAGAACCTACAAAAATGTTATCCTCTCTAAAGAGCCAAGATACATCGAAAGTTTTCACCACGCTGGCCTCTATTGCCGCTTCTGCAATTCTTGTCCGAACCATTTACGAGGTCCGAAGACACTTCTTCGGCTCCAAATACAAATCTTCTCCCTATTTCTCTAGTCGAAAGACCATCATTATAGAGGAACACAAAGAGGACGACTTGCTCAACAAAGAATTTCAGGCTATTGATACATATTTGGTCAATGAAGTCAGCTCCTCTGTAAGCAGACTAAAAGTGAGAAAGGATGAGGACATGAAGAGATTGGTAACCAACTTGGAGATAAACGAAGAGATAGTTGATATTTTTAAGAATGTGGAAGCAAGATGGAGATTGATTTTCAAACATGAAATGTCGGATCAAGGTAGACATGCAAAATATATCAAATCTTATGAGCTAACTTTCAACAAGAAACATGAACAGATGGTGTTGAATTCATACTTGCCATACATTATGGAGCGAGGCAAGGCTATTAGAGAAGAAAGTAAGGTAATCAAGCTATATCCAGTGGACTTTGCATCTGGAGTCTCAGAATATACCTTCAATTTTGATCACCCAATTAACTTTGAGACCCTTGCAGTTGATACGGAGCTTAAGAAAGCAGTATTGGATGATTTGAACACCTTCATGAACGCAGAGGAATATTACAGAAATTCTAGCAAAAAATGGAAACGTTGTTACTTGATATACGGTCCTCCTGGCACCGGCAAGTCAAGCTTGACCGCAGCAATGGCTAATCACTTAAAATATGACATCTATGACTTGGATGTATCAGAATTCGACAACAATCCAGATTATTTGGAGCGCTGGTTGATCCCTGGACTGCCCAGTCGAACTGTAGTCGTAGTTGAGGATATAGACTGCACTATCAAGCCACAAAACCAAGGTGAAAAAAAGGTGAGAATCAATATACTTCAATGCATAGCTATTTGAACACAGATGATTTCGACAACCAATCTGCACATTCATGTTTGAAAATAGCTTTTAGATCAATAAAAATCTGATGTACACTTTATCTTATTATTACACCATCAGGTAAAGGTCTCGGATATACTTAAACAACTTTGGTTGTGCGCTGGAGATGGACAGATTGTTGTTTTCACAACCAATCACATAGACATGCTCGACCCAGAATTGTTGACTCCTGATCTGATGAACATGCACATTCACATGCCATATTGCACCATTTCTGCTTTCAACCAAATAGCTTTCAACCATTTCAATATTTCCCATCACATACTCTTCGAGGAGATTGAAGGTCTTATAAAGAAGGTTGGAGTTACTCTTGCAGAAATTTCAGGAGAGCTTCTGAAGAGTAGCGATGCTGAAGTTTCCCTCCAAGGCCTAATCAAATTTCTTCACAACAAGATTGCTGAATATGACAAGTTCAAAGCTTAGAATCAGTTATGGGCATTGAAGCACAAAAGTAGAGGAGTTGTTGTTAATTAACTTGCTCTTCTCATACATGTAATCAACTACCATATGATGTTATATCAACCTTTAGGTTGGAAGATCACTCAAAACTTCCCTAAACTTTTTGTGCCATATTAGATTACATTAATTATCCAATTCGTGAGTATCTTCGATAGTCTATATAGATGCTAGCTGTTGACATCAAGTTGGGATAGTTGGCCATAAACAACCCAGTGAGAGTCTATTAAGCACTAATTTTGAAGGCGGGTTCATTATCCATGGTTAATGCTTAAGCCCAGAATCCAAAGGGTAATGGATCTTCTTCTTTTTTTTCCTTTCTTTGATGTGCCTTGATATCTGTTTGATTTTCTCTCTGACATTCAATTTACGTTTTTATCTTGCATCCAGTTCAAGCTAATTAAGTGATTTGAATCACCAAAACAGTAAAGCTGTCTCTCCATGGTTTCGCAACATAGAGTGCCAAGATAACATTTTCAAATATTTAGGCAGAAACACAAGCACTGCATTTTTTATCTTCCCAATATCCGGTGACAAAACACCAATATGGAGGCACACTAGACCGGATTTCAGACGATATCCTGTCATGTGTCATGGTTTAGGGACTTTCTACCATATACCTCTCTCCCCCAGATTTCCTTTGATTTGCGGCCAAATGAACTCATAAACTTGGACCCTTGAAATTTGAACTCTTCTTTGCCAAAAAAAGAAAGAAAATTTTTTAAACTCTTCCAGATTTCAACTAAACTATGCTGGTTTACTCTTCAATGGCGTTGTTATGCAGCCTTGACTAGCTGAATAGATTAGAATATCTTTCTCTGAAAGCGCCAAAGAACCACCTGGTTAAAAAGCATGTTGACTTCCAAAATTAAAGCTAGAAAAGTCGTCTCTACTCATGAATAGAATAGCCCTGAAATGAAGACTAGGAAATTTCAAAACCTATAGAAACATCCATTGCAATGAAAGACCAATCTCAATGGAAAAGTCTTGGAAATATAATTTTCTTTGCCTAGAATTGTAAAAATCTCTGATGGAATTGATTGAGGAGCAAAAGCGACTTTGCTAAATAAGCACCCTTTCTTTTGAGGCCGATATAAGCACATGCCTTGAGATTTGATAATTTGATAGCTGACAACCTTGAAAATGGTGTCCCTTCAAAACAGGCAAACTATCATTGCATTTGCCACTCTTGCTGCTTCCATAATGCTTGTTCGTAGAATTGCCAGTGCCTTCGTCCCTTTTGGTGTCCAAAGATACTTCTCCAACCTCCATAGCTTCTCTTCCCATTTCTCCACTCAACTACTCACTGTTGTTGTAGAAAAAGATCAAAGGCCAGAGTTTAACCAATTGTTTCAGGCAGCTGATTTCTACTGGGGCACTCTGGTTACCTCATCAATAATTAGGGGTAGAGAGGCTGAGGAAGAAACTGCCGTCGACAAAGATCTTGAGATTCTTGATGTTTTTCGAAATGTGAAAATAAGGTGGAAATTGGTTTTCACAGAGGTTGAGCAGTTTGATATTGAGAAAATAAACACAACCATGCAATCAGGTAGAAGAGCCTATGAGCTAACTTTCCACAAGGAACACAAAGATACTGTGCTGAATCTGTACTTGGCATACGTTTTGGAGCAAGAAAAGGCCATTAAAGAAGAAAGAAGGGTTCAACGGTTTCAAAAGTTCGGCAACAGACGGTGGGAATTGGACGACACATTTGAGCACACAACAAACTTCAAGACCCTTGTAATGGAACCACAGCTGAAGAAAATACTATTGGATGATTTGAACACCTTCATGAGTGCTCAGGAAAAGTACAGAAGAATTGGGAAAGCTTGGAATCGTCGGTACTTGTTATGTGGCCCTCCTGGCACAGGCAAGTCAGACTTGATTGCAGCCATGGCTAATCACTTAAATTATGACATCTACAAGCTGGATCGAACAGATTTTAATATTCACTACATCATGCATCACGAAGTCCCCAGTAAATCAATTTTGGTGTTCAAGGATATTGATTGCGATGTCGAGCTACAAGATCAAGAATATGAGAACGGACCAGAGAATTATGATGAACATAAGGTTAGAACTTCTACCAGAAAAGTGTTCATTTAGAACTTGACTGATATGCACAAGTAAACATAATGCACTTAAGACAGTGAAATTTGATAGCTAGTTCAGTGGATGATTGACGAACCCCACTATGAAATCTAAAGAATCATAACCTCGCATTGCATGCTTTCCTTGGGCTTGATGTAGAAACTTTTGTGAGGCCTGCTGACTTCAATCTATGTAACATGTATTATCACTTCTTTTTATAGTTCTAAAATTGATATAATGGATTTTTTGTGCTCTTATGATTTCTGCAGAGGATGATGTCTCTGTTCCTCGAAGCCACTGATGGACTATGGTTATCTTGCAGCAACGAACTTATTCTCGTTTATATGGCCAATAACAAAGCAATGCTTGATCCAGCTTTACTTGGTCGCACGGACATGCACATTAACATGTCATATTGTACCATCTCTACATTCAAGCAATTAGCCTTCCAGTATCTTGCAGTTCAACATCACAAATTCTTTGAAGAAATTGAAGGACTCATAGAGGATGTTGAAGTCGCCCCTGAAGAAGTCTTACGACAATTAATGAAGAGTAGTGACATAGAAGCTTCTTTCCAAGGCCTTGTTAAATTCCTTCATGACAAGAAATTTAATCTTGAAAACCTGAAACCAGCATGAAAACTGAATCTATAGAACAGAAAAAGGAGAGGAAAATGTCATCGGCTAGCAGATTGGAAAGGACGATAGAAGGTGGAGACTTCTCAAGGTTAAGAACATGAATGAAGTGGATTACAAAGCACAGACATGCTCATGAGTTTGTTCAGTTGATGGGATGGTTCGAATTTGTTTCTAGGAGTTAGGGAAGAATGCCACAATGTAATCTTGGCAAATTGGACAACTATATGAGATTTCTGAAAGGAAATAATAGTTCCTTCTGTATTCACATACCACAATACAAATAAAATTAATTTCTAACTAATTACGGGATAGAGATGGAAATTCTCCTGTCAATGCATAAATTAAAAAAAAAATTAACAACCCTTTTACCTATTCTAGTGGAAAAAAAACAGGCAAAACTTGAAAAATTTTGTGAAAAAACCGTATAGTGCGGATCTATTTTCCGTTGTAAACCTTGGAATAGTCAAACCTGAATAACAACCACACAAAAACAAGTAGCTTCGCCTCTCTTTTTCCCTATAAAAGGAATGTTAATCCATGCATAATTCATCGAAACCCGAAGAGTAATCATAGAACAAAATGGCAAAGTGTTTCACCGTTGCTGCCTTCGTTGCTACAGCTCTCTGCTTCTCCTCCGTTCTCATCTCTGCCTATGCTGCAGATTACTTAGATGTCGAAGGCAAGGTTTACTGTGACACTTGCCGGGTTGAGTTTCAGACCAAGATCAGCGACGCCATTCCAGGTAAACGATGTGGTTAATAGTTTGATTATCGTATATTATAGCATCGAATGCTCAGCTTTTATGCACCAATGTTACTATATCAAGAAGGCCATCAGTATACATATATATTGGTCTTGTTAACAAGCACTAACAAGTAATGTGCAATTTCGTTCTTAAATTCTGATTCAAAATTTTAGCTCTTCTTCTTATATATTTATGTGTGTGCGCGCGCATGGTGCAGGTGCCAAGGTGAAACTGGTATGCAACAACCGTGAGAATGGCACATTGACATATACCGTGGAGGGCACAACTGACAGCAGTGGCACATACCGCCTACCTGTGGTGGGAGATCACGAGGAAGATATCTGTGAGGTTAGGTTGGTGGAGAGCCCCAGAGCCGATTGCAATGAACCATTCAAGAGCGTTGATTCTGCTAGGATCCTCCTCACCAAGAACGTTGGAGTGGTAGATAATATCCGATATGCCAATGCTCTTGGGTACATGAAGAAGGCGGCTCAACCAGAATGTGCAAAAGTACTCGAAGAAATGGGTTTCCTTCCTGTTGAGGCGTAAAATTGATTGATTAAATCTTCATCATTATATTTCTTTTTTTGCCTCACCTGAATAATAAAACTTGGCATGTAATGCCATTTTTTTTCTATTGTGTAGCTATCGAACAATTGTAACCCAGTGTTTCAATGGATCTATAGCAATTATTTGATACAATGGAAATTTTCTTTATTTTTTTTTACTATCTCATCTAGAATTCAAACACCTCTGGCTCAAAAAGGGTTCGTACATGATCATACACAAGAACGAAACTATTTGCGAGCTAAAGAAAAAACCAAATTGGATATGTTCATACACTGAAGAAATTTAGTGGACGTTCCTCAAGATCATTCTCATTGGTCATTCAAAATTGAAACCAGAACTAGTAACAATACCATGTACAATAATTGAGCGTGTCAAACTATGTAAGTTCATAAATTTTTGTCATGTTTTGAATTCGTTGAACTCTTTTTTTTCCCAGAATTCACTCCATTGCAGGCAACATAAACTGGTAAAATATATGGGTTTGTTGAAAATGCATGCAGTCACAAGCTTATAACAATATTGTAGGCAACTGCCAGGAACACCTCACCCTCCTCACCATTGTTAAGAGTCTCAGACAGACAGGAACACCTCACCCTCCTCACGTTAAGCCAGGGTTGGGTAGAGTTTGTTTAGATCTGTACGCTTTTTTGCTTATCTTGTGTACAGATAGCTAGATGGAAGTTTAGATTCGAATAATGAGGATTAGTTTTAATATGAGAAAATTGGGACAGCAATATCATGA
>Ga0325405_1003166_pt1 | contig 16957 bp, 13 predicted proteins | sample PopdelMetagenome_21_FD_205663 | JGI IMG/M metagenome (GOLD analysis project Ga0325405, IMG submission 205663) | Populus deltoides microbial communities from Bellville, Georgia, United States - Xylem-Control-R2 | ecosystem: Host-associated > Plants > Phyllosphere > Stem > Wood/Secondary xylem...
AAACGTTAACAAAATACATATACTAAAACAATAAAATTCACAATTAAATATTAAAACTAAAAAGGATAGATTTACTTACAAAAAAATGATAAAATCTACAAGAAACGGATATTGTGACCATGTACAAGATATAAGAAACTTGAGTGCTCGTGTTGAGAATAGTGGAGAGTTTGGGATGGGTGTTTGGCTGCAGTTTGGGAGGGGAGAGGTGGGATGGGAAAGAAGAAGAAGGAGAAACAGAGGAAGAGAGTGTCGGCAGATGGGGGTATATAATGGTTTTTTCCGACGGAATCACCGACGGAAGTATTCCGTCGGTGATTCCATTGGTGATGCCGTCGGTGAAAGCGCCACATTACTATACGGCTATCTCAGTTTGAATCCCTCGGTAATGTCCGTCGGTAAAATCGCCTGACGTCACCATGCCGTTGCGTATTTCCAGACGAACTGTATACTCTGTCGGCAAAACCGTCGGAAGTACCGACGGAATAAATCCGTCGGTATATACCGACAGATTTGGAGACGGAATTATTTCCGTCGGTATACATTACCGACGGAAATATTTTGTCGGTAATTCCGTTGCTTTTCTCCGGTTTTCTGGTAGTGTTTCAACTTTTTTAAACTTTCGATGTTAACAATTAATTAATGAGCCCATTTGGGTTTCATCAATTATACTGAAATCAAATCACAATTGCAATTATATGTTGGGGTTTAGTTTATTTAAATAAATAAATTTAGATTAATTGATATAGTTCACTAAAATCTTTTATGTGTTACTTCAGTAGAAACTAATGAATACTAATTTTTATTATACAGAGAAAAATAGATATTAAGAGGAGATATAAATCAAAACATTTATTTCTACAGTGGAGATATTCATTTTTTATGAAAGATTTTCTCTTTAATCTCTATCTTGAAGATGGGCCCTAATTCACTATCAAATTCTATAAAAGATATTAAAATTTGATTCCTTAATTTTTTAATATAATTTGATGAGAGTGAAGGGGGACTTCTAAAGATTATCCTCTGAGTTTCCAAAGGTAATATCTTTTGCTATTTTTTAATTTTCTTTTCAATTGACAATGACAAATCATTTCATAGTATGAAAGGGAGTTTCTACATTAGATTTTGAAACCAATTCAAAGTACACCATAATTTTTATCCATTTTAAATTTTTTGAGTGATAAAACTTACCTTCTTTGAGTTTTTTTTATTATATTTATATTTCATAATAATAGAGCAAACCATTTGGTACGTAATGGAAAGGACAAGTGATAATGAAGCTAAAGACGACAGACTGACTTCCTGTTGCATTTGATGGTAGGGCTCTCTCGGCGCCATTCACGGCCAAAGCCCATAGGCTTCCTGTTGTCATGAGTGCATCGACGAGATATCAAGAGCCGACCGAGGATCAAACAAAAAATTTGATGCAACGAAAGATCGGGAGATGGAGATTAATGTCCGATATTTTCCACACCTTACAAGAGAAAACGGTCCCATGAAGACGATAATGCATTTGATGGTAGGGCTCTCTCGGCGCCCTCTACGGCCAAAATCCATAGACTTCCTGTTGTAGACTGCATCGACGAATCATCAGGAGTCGACCGAGGATACGACTAACCTCTCGTTTGATATTGTGTTCCAAATGAGATTTGGCAAGTTTTGAAAAAAAATTTATTTGAAATTAATTTTTTTTTTATGATTTTGGCTTTGTTTTAATTTATCGATTAAAAATAATTTTTTAAAATAAAAAAATATTATTTTAATGTATTTCCAAATAAAAAACACATTAAAAAACAATTGTTACCACACTTTCAAACATCGACTAAATATATGAAGTGTGAATACCAAATCCTATAGACTTGCTAATGACCATGAATTATTATTTTATCCTTACATCATTGGGTTCCAAACTGCTAGCTCAAAAGATCAAATAAAAAAAAATTGGTGTAAGGAAAGATCAAAGATGGAGATGGAGGGAACAAACATGAATTGTTGGTATTTCTATTGGTGTGAAGTTCCATAAACAGTGCCAATGGAGGGAAACAATTCCTTTCGCCTTTAAAATACACCGACGAATACTAACCGTCGCTATTTCCATCGATGTTATACCTAATGAATAGTACTAGGGGGAGGGGAACATTTCCCTACGTCTCTGGAATATACCGACGAACACTAATCGTCGGTATTTTCATCGGTGTTATTTATAGTGAACAATGTAATGGGAAGGGGAACAATTCCTTTCACCTCTAGAATACACCAACAGACATAAACCGTTAGTATTTCCTTCAGCATGAAACAGTGTCAGATGTCAGATTGTATTTGTACTATTTATCTATCTATCCATCCTGCAAATACTTAAATTAAAACCTGCAAGCACAACACAATAACACTAGTTCACATAACAATAATAAAATAAATAATTCTTTGCAGATAATTTAATCAATAAATATTATATTATAGTTTATGGCATTAAACTTTCATGTTTTAATAGTTAGTTAGAATTGTTTTCTTCTTCTTTAATTGACTAATCATCAGCTCCATCACAATCTTCTATATTGATATCATTCTCATCATCATCTTCATTGACTTGTGCTTGTCCGCTAGAGCTCAGAACAACATTTAACTCCTTAACGTCAACCTCAACAAAAATATTATCAAAGATGTGAAAATTTGAATTTTTTTCGAAGTCAATTGATGGAGAAATTCAATATGATTCAACCAACTCACTAACTTGAAAGACATCATCTCTCACATTTGAGTCATCATTCTTATCCTAAACAACCTCGACACGACCTCTCGGTTTGGTTTTTAATATTGATAACCAATCAACTTTTGAACAATCATTTCTAAAGGAAGGGGTATATGTGTAATAAACTTGTTAGCATTACTTGGTGAAAATAAAGACATCGTTGACATTGCGAATTTTAGCTTTTGAGTTAATTTTGATTAATTGATCTAGTCACTAAAATCTTTTCTGTGTTACTTTAGTAGTAACTAATGAATACTAATTTTTATTTTACGGAGAAAAATAGATACCAAGAGAAGATATAAATCAAAACACTTATTTCTAAAGTGGAGATATTCATTTTTTAAGAAAGATTTTCTCTTTAATCTCTATCTTGAAGATGGGCCCTAATTCCCTATCAAATTCTATAAAAGATATTAAAATTTGATTCCTTAATTTTTTAATATAAAAGATTGACTTCTAAAGATTATCCTCTGAGTTTCCAAAGGTAATATCTTTTGCTATTTTTTAATTTTATTTTTAATTGACAAAGACAAATTATTTCATAGTATGAAGGGAGTTTCTACATTAGATTTTGAAACCAATTCAAAGTACACCCCATAATTTTTATCCATTTTAAATTTTTTGAGTGATAAAACTTACCTTCTTTGAGTTTTTTTTATTATATTTATATTTCATAATAATAGAGCAAACCATTTGGTACGTAATGGAAAGGACAAGTGATAATGAAGCTAAAGACGACAGACTGACTTCCTGTTGCATTTGATGGTAGGGCTCTCTCGGCGCCATTCACGGCCAAAGCCCATAGGCTTCCTGTTGTCATGAGTGCATCGACGAGATATCAAGAGCCGACCGAGGATCAAACAAAAAATTTGATGCAACGAAAGATCGGGAGATGGAGATTAATGTCCGATATTTTCCACACCTTACAAGAGAAAACGGTCCCATGAAGACGATAATGCATTTGATGGTAGGGCTCTCTCGGCGCCCTCTACGGCCAAAATCCATAGACTTCCTGTTGTAGACTGCATCGACGAATCATCAGGAGTCGACCGAGGATACGACTAACCTCTCGTTTGATATTGTGTTCCAAATGAGATTTGGCAAGTTTTGAAAAAAAATTTATTTGAAATTAATTTTTTTTTATGTTTTTGGATTCGTTTTAATTTATGGATCAAAAATAATTTTTTAAAAATAAAAAAATATTATTTTAATGTATTTTTAAATAAAAAAATACTTTTAAAAACAACTGTTACCACACTTTCAAACACCTACTAAATATATGAAGTGTGAATACCAAATCCTATAGACTTGCTAATGACCATGAATTATTATTTTACCCTTACATCATTGGGTCCCAAATTGCTAGCTTGAAAGATCAAATAAAAAAAATTGATGTAAGGAAAGATCGGAGATGGAGATGGAGGGAACAATTCCCTTCATCTCTGGAATACACCAATATACAAGAATTGTCGGTATCTCTATCGGTGTGAAGTTCCATGAATAATGCCAAGGGAGGGGAACAGTTTTCTTCACCTCTGGAATACACCGACGAACACTAACCATCGTTATTTCCATTGATGTTATACATAGTGAACAGTACCAAGGGGAGGGGAACATTTCCCTGTGTCTCTAGAATATACCGACGAACACTAATCATCGGTATTTTCATCGGTGTTATGTACAGTGAACAGTGTCATGGGGAGGGGAACAATTCCTTTCACCTCTAAAATACACCAATAGACACGAACCGTTAGTATTTCCATTAGCGTGAAACAATGTCAGATGTTAGATTGTATTTGTATTACCTATCTATCCATCCTGCAAATACTTAAATTGAAACCTGCAAGCACAACACAATAACATGAGTTCACATAACAATAATAAAATAAATACTTCTTTGCAGATAATTTAATCAATAAACATTACATTGTAGTTTATGGCATTACACTTTCATGTTTTAATAGTTAGTTAGAATTGTCTTTTTCTTCTTCTTTAATTGACTTGTCATCAGCTCCATCACAATCTTCTATGTTGATATCATTGTTATCATCATCTTCATTAACTCGTGCTTGTCCGCTAGAGTTTAGAACAACATTCAACTCTTTAGCGTCAACATCAACATAAATATTATCAAAGATGTGAAAATTTGAATTTTCTTCTAAGTCAATCGATGGAACAACTTAATATAGCTCAACCAACTCACTAACTTGAAAGACATCATTTCCCACATTCGAGTCATCATTCTTATCCTGAACAACCTCAACACGACCCCTCGGTTTGGTTTTCAATATTGATAACCAATCAACTTCTGAACAATCCTTTCTACAGGAAGAGGTATATGTGTAATAAACTTGTTAGCATTGCTTGGTGAAAACAAAGACATCATTGACATTGCGAAGTCTAGCTTTTGAGTTAATTTTGACCAAACCATGATGATAATCTACTCTAATTCCTCTGTTAGTGGTGTCATATCAATAATATTTGAATAAAAAGACTCTATTTTGCTCCCTATGATATTGCAATTCAATATCTCTTTTAATTTCCTATAATAATCAACTTCAAACTCACTAGAAGTCGATCCCTTAACATAAACTCAATTGTTATATGTCTTTCTACCCTGCCTATATTCTTCAGTATGAAAAACATATCCATTGACAAAATACTCGTTGTGGCACTTCACCTATCTTTCAGGACTTAGACTTAGTAAAGATAATGTAACATTGATAATGCCTCCCAATTTATTAATCCGGCACATCAAGTACAATAATGAACAATGAATGAGAATTTTGTAATGAAATTAAGTATCCTAATAGATAATGAGTTTGTGATAGTGACAAATTGTTCATCTTATAAACGAAAGATTTGAGATTCGATTTGTTGTGAGTTATTACACAGTAAATATTGACGATGTTGTCTACGAAGTATTCAACAATGTATGAGTTTGTGATATTACAAGAGATAAATAGTATATTAATAACAAAGTTTAAGTGGTATACTTACTAAATAGAAGGTCTCAGTTTATCGCAGTTAAATAACACATAATTATGTGCTTGTCTGAATTTTATTTTAGACAAATATGTTCATCTGACAACATTTTGTAGTGCGGGTCGTCCAAGATTAGAGACTATTTACAAGTTCTCACTCAAAGGCACTTCACTACCATCATCATGCCTTAGAATACGATTGATTCTTGTTCTCAAATGAAGCTAAAAATAGTAAGAGATAAATGTTGAGATCACCTTAACAATATAGGCCCACATACCGAAGCCTCGACATACGCCTTTTTTTAACCTTTTTCTTAAGGTTGAAAAGATACATGCATGGAATTAAACAAATCTTTTCAATTAACAAAAATAATTAAAATACTTTTTAATTACATTGCATGTGTAATATATAACCTCTCGAATGGATACATCCATCTATACTGAACTGGGCCTCCAACTTTTGCTTCATATGGTAAATGTATGTGTAGATGCTTCATCGAATCAAAAAATAATGGAAGGAATATCATCTCAAGTTTGTATATTATCTGAATGATATTTGTTTCAAGCCTCTCAATGTGATGTGTTTGCAACTTGTTAGAGCATATATCTTAAAAGAAATGACTGATCTCTATAAATGCATCTCATATCCCATTTGACAATAAATCATGACAAGCTAATGAAATGAGTGTTTGTAGAAATATGTGTCAGTCATAGCTCTTAATTCCATACAATCTACAATCCTTCAAATTAACCAACCTTGATATGTTCGAGGCATGTCCAATGAAAAAACGCATACTCTTAAATCATTGGTAGACTAGTAGTTGTGCATTCTTGTTTAAGGCGAAGCTTGCTATGGGCTTTGCAACCTGTGACCCAGCATAAACCAACTCCATATTTTTACGGTGATAAAACAACATTATATCCATTACGGCTTTGATGTTGTCCTTTGTCTTCCCCTTCATGTCCATGATTGTGTTGAAAATATTCTCAAACATGTTCTTTTTATATGCATGACCAAGGTAATGGCGGAGGAGATTAGTCTTCCAATAAGAAAGCTCTTATAAAATACTTTGTTTTACCCAATTATAGGTCAAACCAAAACTCAGAAACTTCTGCTTACCGAATTAGAAACCAAACACAATGTCACCGTACTCTGACACCACATCATACAATTCTTCACTAGAAAGACACGGGGGTGCAACATCCTTTTCAATTCATTCACTTTAGAAGCAGTGGCTTAAGTTTTGATAGTAATATAGCATGATTTGTTTTTAATCTTCTTTAGCTACAATTTCTTGCTGCCTCTTCATAGGTGTTCCTTGTACTATTTTGCCTATAAATAGAAAAAAAATAGAAAAAGAAAATAAGGATTACTTCTGGTGTTGATAAGAAGACCGATGCTTTAGGTTATGAAACTAAGGCCACTTACTTGATAATTATTTTGAATATACTTCTAGAAATTTATGTTGCCATAGATCTTAATTTGAGAAAGGTTATCATTTAAAATCTTAATTGAAACTAGTGCGATGCCCTGGAAAATTGAAAATAATATAATTAATTAGGTATTGTATTATGCCCTTTTTATTTATTAAGGTTATTATAGGTAATAATGTGTATCTTAGTAATTAAATAATAATTTACAGTATAAAAAAATAAATCATTGAGTAACTTACACTCTATTTTTGTCATACAATCAAAATCTACATCTACAAAAAGATGGAGAGGAAGATCAAGAAGGAGACTTGATTTAGGGCTAAAACTTTTATGAATTTTGATTTTATACAAACCTTATTTAAAAAAAATGCCTGGTAATAATTCAAAATTAATTGACTTGTGTATAGAATTATAATTCACAAGTGCTAACCTATCAAGCCACATATGATAAGAATCAAGCTAGTAAAAAAAGATGTTGACCATCCTTATTTACCTAAAAATACATTGTATGAATAGTTTTGTCTTTATTAAATTTATCATACACTTGACATATATACTATTCTTATATCTTATAGATAATATAAAATCCTTTCTTTCTAATGTATTCACATATTTTCTGGATTAATTATGTAGGTACAATATTTCTCTCTCCATGAAACCAATACTTTGTAATTTATTTAGCATTGTTCTTTTTACGAGGAAGACACAGGATAGATTATGTGTTTATTAAGGTGTAAATATAAAAGCAAAGGACTTGTTAATTTACTTTTTTGTACGAGGTTAATGAAAACCACACAAGATTAAGACCTTCTCAAGATTAATCAATGGGCTGAAAATTTAAAAGTAGATTATTGAAAAACATTGAAAATCATGAATACCTGCAAGCAAATTATTTTTTAGCGTTAAAGATCCTCAAATACTTAAGTTATCACAAATATAAAAGGAATAAAGCCTTTCAGGTTGTGAAGTATATTTGTTTGCATAATTTAAAGTAGATTGTGTAATGATATGTAGTTACGAAAAGGAAAAATATGCACTAAGAAATTTGTTATTGGAACTTGCCTTACTTGGTGGTTCATGGATATTTATATAGCCATAAATCATGCCAGCTTATATGGAATTAAGGATAAAGTGAGGGAAAAATAATATGAAACCTACATTAGTTGCAATTACTTAGGATAACAGTCTCTCATGGTTGGTAATTCACTGTTGAGTAAACAAATGATGTCATATAGGTTATCCACTGGTTATAGGCATCCCAAACACCAATCTATAAGCCCAATTATAACAGGAGGACATAAGAGCTCTAAATGCTTGATACCAACTATATAGAGAGTTGATGGAATAATTTTAGGTCTTTTCCTATCCTAGCTTGTGTTTTGGAGTTGGTTTGTCCCTCTACCCGAGTGTGTTGTTGTGTTGGGATATGTGGAAACCTTAGGTTTAATCTAAAGACTAGTATATCATGGGGTAGTTGAGTTAATTAGACTTCTTAGGGTTTAACCCATCCTTTTTCAATCTAATAAAGTAATAGGTCACATCATATGCCTAGACCTAAAGATAATTGAGCTTCATCAATGAGCCAAGGCATATATAAGAACATAAACTATCCTTCACTTATTCTACATATAAACCATAAATTAGACCTAAATTTGTCATTAAACCACCAAAAAAGCCATCATAAAAACCATTTTCTTCACTTTATAGCCATTACAAAGGTGTTTTGAAAGAGTTTTAAGCTATAAAAAACATTATTTAAAGGAGTTCCAAACCATATTAATGGGTGTTTGCTTTGGTTTTTTTACAATCAAAAGAATAAAGGTTGTGTGTGGTCAACAACTTTTCCTCAAAAGGTAGGTTTTGTCAGAACAAGCTTTAGTGGACCATTCTTAGTATGATGGATCCTATACACTTCTACTTTCTTCCTCTATAAACTTATCATGCCAACAACATCATCCTCTTCCTCCTTCTGTATTTGTAAAGATCCAAAAGTCATCAATTATATCACCTTCTGGTGAAACTCCTTACATCCCTCAATGTTATGTTCCATCGCTTTATGGAACCTACCAAAACCATCATCCTTTCTTGGACCTGATCCATTTTTCGCTGGAAAATACTCGGCTTGCATCAACATGTCATATAGCCTATCCATGTTTATCCTTAAAACTTGCTCTTTCTTCCCTCTATACTCCACAGTAGTTACTCCACCATTATTGGAAGCATGATTAGGAAAAGGGTTGAAATTGATGCTGGGGGTATCTTTAAAAGTTATTCATCATGCCTTGAATAATGGCAAGAGCTTCGTTTTGAATGCTGAGCAAGTGTATGATGTGGCCAGGATTTCCAGCATGATACTCATACGTCAATTATGGCTTGTACCAACTTGGGAAGGGAGGCTTAAATAGTGGAAAAGGAAGAGGAGCCACATGACCTATGCTTAATAGTTTTGCATACATTTCCCCTAAAGGCATTGGTAAAGGTGGGAGTTGTTCTTAGTTTCTTTGGTATGTTCATTTTGGGTTGTTTTCAGTTTGGTTTTTTAATAGGTTGGTGGGCTAGTTTACTAGGAAAGACTTGGCAAAGCTGATATTGGGTACTTTGGGAAACATGGCTTGGTAGTTTTGGATGTGATAGCTTGGGGCTTGGAAATCCTTTTTACCCTTATACCCTTCTTCTATATTGCTTACCCCTATATTGTTTTTCCTCCTAGTAAAACCTTTCTTCGTGGTGGGTTTTGATATTCTATCGGCTCTTATTCCTTACTCTATTCTCTCAAAAATAACCACGACATCATAAAAGTGTTGGGCAGAGCTACCCATCAGGTACTCATACTACAAAAATTTGAAAGTATTGGCGAATAGAGTAACCATTTCATTTTCTAACAAAAATTGCTATACATATATTACCTTGTTTTTCCATCTATGAGCATACCCCCTCATTGTTTCTTTGTTTCCCTTATCCATCAATATTAAACTCGTCCGGTCCGGAGCGATGTCAATATTGAATTTGAATTGCTTTAAAAAAGCATCAATGAGATCGCTCCATTTCTTAGCCCTTGTATTATCTAAAGTCATATACTAGCTTAACGCCAAACCAGTCAAGTTGTCTTGGAAGAAATGGATGAGCAACTTGTCATTATGTATGACCTCCGTCATTTTTTTGTAATATAACCTCAGGTGTGTATTAAGGCATTCTAACTTCATGTACTTGATGAATTCTGGCACTCTAAACTCCTTGGGTATCATTACATTTGATACTGGGTATATCTCAGTTGTTCTAACCAGGTCATAGACGTCAAATTTCTCAACAACTCTAAACCTCTCCTCTCAGGTAACCCACTTATCTTGTTTATGGTGAATAAAAGATTTAACCCCATGGGATTTCCCCATAGCTAGATCTATTATGGTCGGCACTTAAACAGACATAATTGAACGAGTCATTGGAATGTTTGTTGTTCCTTATGGTCTAGCGATGGGATTTGTTTCCAAGTTTTATGGGTCAATGATAACTGGAGTTGCTAGCGGTGATAACAGAGTCGGATGCTAACTGGATGTCCCTTCCCTAGACTGCGCTCGCAGGAGTTGCTCGAGTAAACTAGTAACCTGAGTCATGTTATTCTTAACATCATCCAGCTCTTTTTGATAGTGAGCCCCTTCTTCATTTTCCATCCTTTTACAAAGCCTAGTATTGTTGAATTTAGTAGGGGGACCTATATTTCAAATACTTGTTGGGAACATTTAAAAATTCATAAACACAAATGCATATGGATGTATAGTTATGCATGTTTGGATGTGGATTAGCTAAATTTCTAGACTGATATATGTCATCATTTAGGTAAGATTTATGATCTTTTTGTAACTATCAAGGCAATTTAACTTGAGCCAATTTCTAATAAATTTATACTCATCAATACAAGATGTTGCTGAGAAGATTGGTTCCAAGAATTTTTCATTAATGTTCAATGAAAGCTTTTACATTTGAGGATCAATTCATTCATCATCATCTACAAGGGGAAAAGCAAAGCCTTTGTTTCCTATATCCCTAAGAAAAACATCAGTTTTAGTTGTACTTTATTGATATCAGTGAAGATCTCTCCTAACTTATCAGGTATTGAGATGAATTCTTCGAGCATAAATAAAACTCGATCGATATGCTCATCCATGTTACTCATATTTTCTAAGAGCAACATGCTGCTCCTATTTAGTTGATTATTATTGGCATCAATCATCTGATTGTGGTGCTCCAATAACTTGTTTTCCTCCTCCAAATGTTTTGCCCTGATTTTTTTTGTTGTCGAGCTCTCTCTTTAACAGGTTGATCTCATCAGTTTTAGAATTCCTAACAACTTTTCCTTTGACATTTTCTTTAGCCAACTCACTCTCAAACATCACATGTTCTTTATATAACTACTTATGTTGTTCAATTTTGCAATAATTGAAATTGGCTTTCAATGTCTCAAATTTGGTATTGTTTTGCATCTAACTTGTTCTCAATTCTCTTCGCTCTTTCTTAGCTTGGTTTCTAGCCACTTTTTCCTTTCTCAACTGCTTCTCTAAAGACATGACTCTTTAATCTTTTTCCATCAACTGTTACGCCACAAACTTCCTCAGTTTCTCTTCAATGAAGAATTGTTCCTCAAGGGACATCCTAAGGGCTTTACTGGTGCCCAATTCTACCTGGACCTTTTCCAGTTGTTCTCTTAACTCTTCCTCATTGTTAATCATTTTTCTCTTATTTAATTCAATGGCTTATGAAGTTTCGGTTTTGAATTCGAGATTCATGAGGAAAGTCACTAATGATAGATTTCTCCACCTCGGGTATTTTTTTTACTAGTAACTGGATCTCTCAAACCATCAAATTCCTTTTTTATCAACACCAGAAGCTTCCAATCTTGCTTGATGTTTTTCATGACTTCTAAAGCGGATTGGTCTTTAAATAACCCAGAGAATTGTGATAGTTTAGTCGTCCTTGGCATGTTGTATGCCCCCAAGCTGTCTCGCAACCAAAGCGGGCGTGTAGATAACTTTGTTGTGCTGGCTATGGAGGGCTTGGTTGTATTCTTAAAAAGGCTGCTCAGGACTAGAGATACCATTATCATCGGAGGTGTCAATATGATAATATTACTCATTTATGCTTTGATGGTGACCTTATGATATTCTGTCAGGCAAACACATATTCAATAAGTGTTGTAGGGAGGGTTCTGGATGACTTTGTTGTGTTATTAAGGCTAGTGATCAACCTAGAGAAGAGTCATGTTTTCATATCAGGTATGGATGATGATTTGAAAGCATCTATTTTTGATCTCTTGGGTTTCAAGTTGGGCTCCTTGCCAATCAGATACTTGGGGGTTCCTTTGATTACTACTCGACTAAAACATAGTGACTGCATGGCTTTGGTTGAACGGATTCTCTCTAAGATCAGGTTATGGACCTCAACATCTCTTACATATGCTGGTCATTTGTAGCTAATCAAATTCATTCTCTTTTCCATCCAAGTATATTGGTCTACTATGTTATCCTTTCTTGTTCTGTTATTAGGAAGATTGAGGGCATGCTAGTTGTTTTTCTCTAGAAGGGTTCATCTATTTCCCCTTTAAGGGTAAATGTGGCTTGGGCTTTGGTTTGTTATCCTTTATAAGAGGGTGGGCTTGGGATTAAAAGGGTTAAAACTTGGAACAGAGCAGCTATTCTCAAGCATATTTAGAGGCTACTTTCAAACAGATTGTCAGTTGGTCAGCTTGGGTGCATTCTGTATTGTTCATAGGGAGGTCATTTTTGGCATGTTAGGCTACCTTTGGTATCTTTTTGGTCATGGCGAAAGATTCTTCAAAGTCGAGATTGGTGTAGAGGTATGTTTGTCTCTTACATTGGTGATGACTCTCTAACTTCTCTATAACTAGATTATTATTTTCCATATGGACAATGTTTTAATGACTTTTTGTCTTTCCAGAATTTATCATCTACTGGATTGTCTTAGTATGCAAAGGTTGCAGACATTATTAAGGATGGTGGTTGGGACTTTTCTTTAGATTGTTAGGACCTCCAACAAATCTGGGATTGCATTAGATTCCACCCCCAGTTAACTCTTCGAATCACTATGTCTAGACAAGTCATTCTATGAGGAGGTTCATTATTTATTTAGCTTGGGAGGCACTTCGAGATACTAGGCCCAATAATATATACACCATCTTCTCTAGTTTCCAGGACATGTCCCACGACACTTCTTTATCTTATGGCTTGCCTTTTTGGGTCGTCTACACATTATGAACAAACTATAGACTTTTTAGATCATCATCTCTACCATATGTATCTTGTGTGGTTTACATGTGGAAATTCATGATCATCTATTTTTTTAGTGCAATGGCATTATTTAAATGAATTAAATAAAAAAGATATATTAAAAAAATATACTATATTTAATCATTCAAGACTAACAATGATGAAAATAAAATTATTGAAATGATAAATAAAAATTTGATTCAATTTAGGATTAGTCATTTAATAATTTAAATTTATAGGACACAGAAGAGAGATGTACATTTTTTTTTTTAGATTAACGTGGGTGTCCAGGCCAGCTTGCGCGCACCTCGACTAATCCCACGGGCCCTGAAGTTAACGACCATGTAAGTCTCCAATGGCCTTGAGGTTTGTGGAACTTGAACTGGTGACCTCTGGGGAGCAAACCCAGGACCTAACCCGTTGAGCTACACTCCTCAAGGTTAGAGAGATGTACTTTCTTAATAGTAGAAGTTGTTGATTTTGTTGGATAATGATATCTAATAATAGCCATATAAATGAAAGTTTTTTTATTTGGTTAATAGTCGAAATTTTATTAAGAAAAAAGCTACAAAGATAATAGCCTAACATACATCAGATGAACAAGCAGAGGAAAGGAAAGCACAAAAACTGTTGCATGAAACAAGGGAGAGCAACAAATGGGGGAACAAACAAATCATAAGAAACCAACTCCTCCCGACTAAACATTCTCTATATTGAGCTTAAAGAGTTGGAATCAAGTCTTAGCCATAAAGCAATACTTTGGCGCACCATGGAGAAACAAATTTGAAGGTTAGAGGCAGCGTTAAAGTCAAATATTTAGATAGTAATTTCATTGATTACTATGAAAGAAAATAAATAAATTAGATGCTTGAAGGACAAATGTAGTCTCAATAATTAATATTTGAAAATAAGTAATCAGAATTAACAAAAATAAGGATAGTAGTAAATCTCAAGACATATTCTATAGTCCTAATGCCAATACAACATAATATATGTCTATAAATAGCCATCCGATACTAGAATTGAAAGCCACAACCCACGTCTGAAGCCATTCTCCGAAACAACATACGATATGGCTCCTAAACTTTCTCGTCTTTTATCAGCAATCCTCGTTATCTTTTCTATCCAGTTCTTCAGAGGTCAGGCAAGAACTTTGAAACCCGAGCATCGGCAATCTTTTCGCAGCTTCCTTCAAGGGCTGGAGGGGGTCCAAAAGGGTCAAGCTGTGGAAGGGCTTATTGAGCTCAAACAATACCTCAAAAAGTTTGGGTACTACCCAAGTGATATCACTCTCACAAGCAGTGATTTTGATGACCACTTGGAGCTAGCACTCAAAACATACCAAGAATATTTTCATCTGAATGTTACTGGTATCCTTGACTCTAGTACCATACAACAAATGGTGATTCCACGATGTGGAATGCCTGATATCATAAACACTCCATCCACAAAACCGAACAGCACTAAATCAAAACACAAGAAGGTCCACATGGTTGCTCATTATGATTTCGGGACACAAAAGTGGCCACCTTCCAAGTATGCTCTGACCTACACATTTGGCTCGGGTGTCGAAGTTGTTGGTTCGGACATCTTGAGGTCGGTCTGCTCAAAAGCTTTCCAGACATGGGCCGAGGTTTCTCCATTCACTTTCCAGGAGGCGACTGACAGTGCATCAGCAGATATTGTAATTGCGTTCTACAGCGGCTATCATGGGGACCAGGAACCTTTTGATGGACCAGGGAAACAACTGGCTCATGGTTTTCTTCCACAAGACGGCCGTCTCCATTACGATGCAGACGAGAACTGGAGCACTGACCCCGCAATGGATCAAACTGACCTGGAATCCGTTACTGTTCATGAAATAGGACATCTGCTTGGCCTTTATCATAGTAAAGATCATCCCGAAGCCATCATGTATCCAACGATAGCACCTGGAAAGAAGAAAAGAGATCTCGCTCAGGATGACATTGATGGGATACATGCTCTCTATTCCAATTAATTAATTACGCAATGACTCAGTAATAAACTATTTGCAGTATAAGCTGATCTCATCTCATACTCTAAATATGTTTTATCTAAGTAGATTGGGCTTTTATTCTACATATTTGAAGAGCTTTTTATTGTACCAAAATTAAAAAAGAAAATAAAAAAAAAAGCTATAGATTAAGTTAATATTGCACGACATGTCCTCTCTCTAATGCATGTTCCTTCCATGTCATGTTAAATTGTGAATTCAAAATAATTTATCTACCTTCTCAGTCTCAAAATAAATATCCTAATTGAGAAGACGCAAAATTCTTGGAATAAATAAATATATCTCATTATTTACAAGATTATTATTTTAACGACTAAAAAATCTTTGAAATCTCAAAATAACAAAATTATCATTCATGATCAATTCTTGAACACAAATCCTTTTCAGGAAGCCATAAAAAAGTGCAGCAGGCAGGTTCTCTCATGAATCTTGATTCTTGGGGAATTCTTGCAGCAGGCAGGTTCTCTCATGGATCTTGATTCTTGGGGAATTCTAAGTAATTATTCATTTTTAATCTCCATGATTTAGCTTTGTTGCTTTTGCTAGCTTTAACTTTCTGATGTTATTATCTACGGCTAAACAAGTCTGCTGATGCTGCATTTAGGATGCAAAATTTGTTTAGGTTTCCATGAATTGTCAGAGTTTGATGACAAGAAGCGAAGCTGTCGTAGACGTCTTTCCTATCACAAAGCAAGGCGACGTAAGCCACAACCTGAGGCAATCAGGTTCAATTCAGCAAGGCCATCATCATCGTTGTATGGTGCTTTCTTCAATTTCAAAGGTTTTAACTGTCGTGTTCCAAAAATAATATATTAAATCTTATACGAATCCTTAACTGCATCTTATGTTCTGCTTGCTATTATTGCTATTTTGTTTTTACGTTTTAAATTTTTAAATTTTTTTTTATTTTTTTATGTTTATCAATTGTTTTGAGGTGCTGATGTCAAAAATAATTTTTAAAAAATAAAAAAATATATTATTTTAATACATTTCCAAACAAAAAATATTTTAAAAAACAACCATCACCACATTTCCAAACACCTCTTTATGTCTGGTAAAATGCCAATTAACTACCTTCTGGCTGACTGACTTTTTAATTCTATAATCAAATAGCTATAATCTAGAACCCTAGTGAACACACTACCAGAAATTCGCCTAAAACCAACGGAATTACCGATGGAATAATTATGTCGGTAAATTGCGGTGATAATTACCGACGGACACTATTCTGTTTGTAATTCAGTCGGTATATACCAACAGACTCATTCTATTGGTATATACCGACTGAATTACAGACGGAATATATAGAATTTGAAAACAAAAAAGTGGTTCGATGACGTGGAAGTTTTTGCGGGCGATTTTACCTACGGACTTACTGAGGGATTCAAACCGGGATCTCCGTACCGTGACGTGACCAATTCACCGTCAGACTTACCGACGGAATCACTGACAGAATGAGGTCATTAGTGTTTCCATC
>Ga0325405_1003168_pt1 | contig 16956 bp, 9 predicted proteins | sample PopdelMetagenome_21_FD_205663 | JGI IMG/M metagenome (GOLD analysis project Ga0325405, IMG submission 205663) | Populus deltoides microbial communities from Bellville, Georgia, United States - Xylem-Control-R2 | ecosystem: Host-associated > Plants > Phyllosphere > Stem > Wood/Secondary xylem...
CCTCTCACCGGTTTGTTCCCCCCCCCCCCCCCCCCCCTCCAAAAATAAAAATAAAGAAGCCCCCTTTATACTCCTCTTTAAGCGTTAAGTATGAATTGCTTTTTTAATCTTTTCTAGGTGTTCCTTGCAGACTTGTACATCTTTAAGAGTCAGTATAAAATCTTAGTTCCTCGACAAACAACGTAAATTTTGGGTTGAAGTATTTTTTTTTATATAATATTAAACCCTCATTGATGAAATATCAAAAGTTTGAATTTCACTAACCCTATTCTCTCAAATAAAAATTAAAAATAAAGTATAAAATAGTAGTGTATTTGTGCAAGTTTTAAATTCAAAGTATGTGTTATAAATTTAATGTGAAGCTATTCTTTGGACCTCACTAACAACTCAAGTTTTTAGGTGAAAAATCTTCTTTCATAGTATTAAGGGGAGTGTATCTAAGAGTTAATATAAAAATTTTCTTAGAACCTCATTATTAGTTTAAGCATTTGGGTTGAGATGTTTTTTTAATAGTATTAAAGGGAGTTATATTTTTTTTTTTTAATTTGGACAAATTGATTTTCCTTGCGTTCCTCAATCCTATCCTTTTTGAAGGTTATTTTGATTTCCCCTTTAAAGCTGTTGGATCTTATGCCTTCGCAGATTCAGAAAAGGATGGAAAACATGGCAGGTGCCTGTTTGGATACTACTGCACTAGATGATGAATCTTTCAATATGGAGGCAACTCAAGATAGATGCATCCTGAGACTAATTGCTTCTTGCTGTAATGGTGAGCTCGTATAATCGACTAACCTCAGAAAGGATGCAAATTATTTCAACTCTTGAACTTTTCCTTGTAAAAATACAAAGTTTTTATGAAATAAAATATATTCTCAGCTGTAATGCTTGCTTGTGCTGCTTATGTAAGGTGATAAGCTTGTGAGGGCTACGGAACTTGTGAAGCTCTTATCTCTGGAAAAATCAATGAAGGGAGCAATAAAGCTTGTTACAGCGCTGAAGCTTCCAAATTTGGCCGAACGATTCAACAGCATACTGGAGGTAAAACCTATTACCTGGAAAAGGTTTTGGAGTTATTTCAGAGCCAATCAGATTGGGTGTTTTTCTGTTATCAAATTAGTAAACTGGATTTTTTTTTTAATCTCATCACAGGAAAGATTGGTCAATGAATCCAAGGGAACTTACAAAAGCCCCCTCCTGAACTCAAATGATCGTGCATCTCTCACAGCTGATGCTGCAATCAGCAAGACGATGGCGACTTCAATTGGAAAAAATGAAACACCCGAACCTAGCATTGCATTCTCATCACCGACACTGTCAGCCCCCCTATTTATCAAAAAGGCAAATAAGCAAGAGCATGAAAAAAGTTATCAGAACCAAACTGTAAATGCAAAGACCAGTATGGAGCCAAGCAATGCAGAGAAGGTGAAAAGTGCTGAAAATGTGATTGGAGTAGAAGTAAAGATGACAGGCGAGGTGTTAAAGGTACAATTACAACGCCCGTCTAATCCATTTTTAAAGTCATCGAACAATCAGGAAACTTCGAAGAAAGATCTGGATCAGTTAACATCCCCGCATCCCTCAAATCCTTTTAAAAAAACACCACATTGAAAACTCTCATGTTTGATACAACGTCAAGGTGAAATGGGATTTCGTTTTCAGAGTGGCACAATGTCCCAGACAAGTATTAAAATGGCTGACATGAGAGAATCTGTTGTATATCACTCAGTCGCAAGAAACAGTTGTATGGAAATAGGTTCTCAGTTCTGTAATTATGTATTTGAGTACACCAAAAAAAGCTTCATTCCTGCTTTTAAGCTCTAACCCCATCGCTGCGTATTATTTTTTCGTTGTCATAATAACCATCATTCAATTTGGCTGTCCTTTTTTATCCGAACACAAGTCCTCGTGGCCAAATTTGTCTCCAGATTTAGCTTGCCAGAAGCCAAGGATATTTCCAAACTAGCTCATTGTGGCTTCCAATTGGTGGCTCGGTATCAGCCAAAGGAAATGTTGATGATTATTGCAAGTTAGTTGAATCAGCCATTGCTCCATCCATCCAAATGAATGCTATGTCATTTGCGAAGTCATTATCTTCTATGGCTTCTCAGTTCTACCTCGAGTGAAACCCATCTCTTCCTTTGCCTGCCTGATGGCATGAGATGCGAATTGGATTGGATATCAAAATGCTGCTTGAAAGTCAACGGATATAAGGCAGTCAGGGTCAATCCTACCCTTTATGAGAATGGGATCCCTCACCCAAATCACCAGTCATTGACAATGCTGCCTCTACTATATAAACTTAATCAAATTCACTTCACATTCTGAAACGAAACGCATCGACATAAAGACATGCATATTTCAATTGTGAAAAAAAAATTATGTGCTTCTTTCATTCAGTAATGCATCTTCTAAAGCACGTCCCAGTTTTATTTCAAGGTTTCTTTTGTTTCCTGAAAAATGTATTTCCTTTTGAAAGTGTATTTTACAGAAAATGAGAAAATAATTTTTCTATATATATTTGATTGTACCATAAAAAATAAAGAGAATAGTTTCTTTGGCTGTGTTGTTGAAAATAAATTAATTTTTTTTAAAAAAAAATATTTGGTATCACTATGATTTTTTATTTTAAATTCTTTAAGCAAAAACCATAAAACATGTTTGGTTGAATTCATGTGTTTATGTTTTTCTTTAAACCAAAATAGTTATTTAAATACCATAAAAAATAATTTTTTATTTCAAATTTTGATTTTCTGTGCAACATCAACATTATCATGCCATATCACCACTCCAAGCCTAGCATCACCATAATTCCACATTCATGATTACTATCATTGTCGTAATACTACAATTAGTGTCATAACAATCACAATAATCTCTTTTATCATCAGCTCATAACAATCATCTTGTATTTTAATATTATTGTTATCATCTAACTCCACCATCATCAATATTAATTTTATAACCTTTGCAAACATATATTTAAATTCTTTATCATCACTGTTACATTATGATCACCTTTATCATATTTACTAAAAGTATCATTAGTTACCAATAAAATAACAACCATTTTTAATTTGGTATTACTATAATCATATTAACATTATTATGATTAAATCAATCATTAATATATTGCCACCATTGTCACACGTATATGGCGTCGCGACGATGTGTCCACTCTCATGATATCTGGAAATCAGGATAATCGAGAAAGACAAGGATTTATGTCTTTTACCTGTGGAAAGAGAAAATGAGAGTCACCACCTAATATTTTAATCACTAGGAACCCTAACTGATTTCAAAGATTGAGCACGGGAACTGGTTGCGTAAAGGAAAAGATATTAGGACCCCAAGTACGCCCTACCTAAGGTAAGGTGTATTGTTTCATTGTCTGATGTATGCTAAGTTATTGTCGTGTTTTTTAATTGTTGGTTTGTCTAAGGTTGAAGATAAGTCATCCTCAGTAAAGAGATCCTTATCTTATCGTTAAGTTAAATTTGGTGATGTATGAGTGTTTACAGAATTATCGACGAAACTAGACAATTTCATCTCTTGGTCTTCTAGAAGCAATTCGAGCATGGAAATGAGAGAATTTGGACTAGGTCTCTTCATAGAAATTATATTCTTGGATGTTATCTATCCATGAGAGTTGATTTGTTTAATTTGGAGTTTTAAAACCCCAGTTATGGGCTAATAATCAAGAGGGGATCAGGATAGGCCCTATTGGACAGTTGGTTATCTTCTTGATAACTGGTAGTTTTGAGAGTTTTAGGAGCAGAAATGAGTTCTTCTCCCTTTTGTGGAATTATAGCCTTGTGTCTTATCTTTCCAAGGGATTAAGTCATGCCTTAAACCGAACTATATAATGTTATTTATGGATGAAACACAAAACAGTGTTCGAATAACGAATTACGCTGATTGTAATGTTGATTTGTATTTTCATTAAAGAACTTAAGAAAAAGATTTAATGGGAACATGAGACGTAAATTTAAAGAAATAGGGATAATAACGAATGAGATGATTAAAAAAGAATTGTATAGATTATTGATTTAGAAGGAATAAATGCTCGTGAGTAATGACATGGTATGCTTTTTAATACAGGGGGGCCATAAGACCCAGATAACAGTCGGGGACTACCAGTCAAGCTCTTACTGTAGGTAGGTGCCCAACACCTAAGGATTTATTTTCTACCATTTTAAATTTTCTAGGTATATAAGTGGTTTGAACTTGGTGATCTATATATATGATTTAAATTCGGTAGTCTATGTCGATGTGATCAGTATGAATAGAATGTTTTGATGATATTGATTAACTCTTCCAAAAATTAGGGTTGTTAATGGTATCAATATGGTTTCATTGGTGCTGACATTTCTTAAATTGATTAGTCGATCCTGGGTAATTGGGTGACTAATGATGTTAGTGAAGATTACTAACATCGGCATGGTTACTCCCGGTTAAGAGAGAAAGATAAATTGATTAACTATTCTAGGTTAAAATTAGTTAATGATATCAATGTGTCGCATTGGTATCGGCAATCATTTCTAGTGTGATTAACTACTCTGGGTAAGAAGGCTAATGATGTCAAGGGTTTTTGATATCGACAACTTAGATGGTAAACCATATGTGGATAAAAATTGATTAACTATTCAATAGTATTGGCAATTAACTTTCGAAGAATGGGAGGATAAGTGTTAATTAGTTATTATGAAAGAAAGACATAAGTTAATGAGATTAGCTTTAGCTAATGGTATCCATGTTGGGTAGTTAGGAATGAATGATGAGATTAGCTTCAACTTATGGTATCCATATTGGATAACCGAGATTCATTGATGAGATTAGCTTCGGCTAATGACATCTATGTTGGATAGCCGGGAATGAGCATTGAAGATTAACTTTGGTTAGTGATATCCATGTTGGATAGCCGAGAGTAAATGATGAGGTTAACTCCGGTTAATAAGGTCCATACTAGAATTATCAGTAATTAGTGTTGTGAACCATCTCATTTGAAAATGTTTACTAATACGATGAAATAAAGAGTATGATGTGTTATTCATAATTGAAATTAATGTTTAAAGAACCATATAAAAAATGATCATAATTAGTGATGCAACCATACTATTCGATAGTTTTACCCATATTTGCCTAGTATTTTGCCTATGTTTTATATATAAAATGCCTTAATATTCTTTGTTTTATGTTTTCAAGGCACTTTTGGATGTAAGATTCAAAAAGTAAATTGGAGATAATAGGCAGATTTGATCTTTGATCGATGTTTTGTGCAGAGCTTGAGCTCTAAAGGTCGAAATGAAGTGATTCCAGTGACATTAGAAAGCTAACATCTATACCTTTCTATAAATATATGACAAGAAAAATATAAAGAGAAATAGCATGGAAATCGCAGCCGTCAAAGACAAACCTTGTATTCTGGCAATGTTGACCTTAGACCACTTTGACTTGAATATCTTGAGTTAGAGAAGTCCATTTGATGCAAACTCAATTTTGTTGGATTCCTGACTCGAAGATCTATTAGCCTACCAAATTTCTAAGATGACTTGTGAATTCTGCTAGTAGACAGTTTTTGTGAAGAAACAAATCCAATTTACTTCCCAAAGCATCCAAACCTACATCCAAGTTTTTATTTGGGAAATTTAACTCCTTTAAGTTCAAAGTCAAAGCTTGAAGGTTTTATGAAAGACTATTTCTTCTTTTTTAGGAAAATAGTTATTGCACTACGTAAATGTAAATTTTCTACTTAGAAAAGAACTATTTTGTAGGAAAGAGGGATTAAGGTTTCCTATCAAATAAAAAGAAAGAGAGAAAGGAAGGGAGAGGCAGCCAGAAAGAGAAGAAAAACTCACCCTTCCCTCATAGACCCAAAATCATGTATTCATCTTTCCTTTGGAGGCTAAGTTCTTTTTCTTGATTGTAAGAACACAAAACCTTCAGATTTCAAAAACCGTGAGATTTATTTTACTTTTCTTTTCAGTTTATATGATGAGTATGTTTGTTTTCCTATGCTTATTTCCTATGATTGTTTAGTTTGACTGTTAGAGCGGACTCTAAGTTATTATTCTAATCAATCTATTGCTAAGTTTGCTACCAAAATAAAAGTTGTGATATATAAACTTGTGAAGCAACTGAGTTTAATAATTGTGGTAGATCTATGTTATTAATCTTAGGAAAACATTCGATCAAATCAAACACAGACTGCAGACAATTATGTTGTCTAGTTATTAAGGTTGCCATTGAATTAAATTACTAGTGCAGACATTGTGGTTGTTTAATGGTTAGGGTTAATTACACTACTAATCGGTTAACTAACAAATGTTAAGAAAATATAAATATTCAGAATATAAATTGACGTTTCATTTTAATGATCAGTTCTGATTTTCATAGGTGGACGTCTACTTGAAATCAAGGTTTGTTTTTTTGATAATTTTTTGATTTATTTAATTTAGCTTGATTGTTTTGTTCTATTATAGCCTAGATAACCTTAAAACTCTCCCAAATTGCATTTCATCTAGCATAAAAATCCAAACTAAACCTTTCTCATGTGATCGACTCTTTGCTTGCTTAATACTATCTTGTTTATTTAAGCTAGGGTAATTAATTTGTGTGACCGTGACATCGCAACAGTTAGGAAAGATTAATTATGCATAGAAGAATTCTATATGTACAAGGATTCCTAGACCATAATACATGTCATCAATTATTTGTTGAACATAGCTAAAATAAAATAATACAGTATAAGGTTGTATGAAGATGTAGAGTAAAATATTAAAGATAGACTCGGTAGGAAGATATTAATAGCTTAATTTGTTGGCAATCAAATGGGCTTGCCAGAATTATTGGCATTTGCGAGGGGATGACAGGATTATACATAGTTGCCATAGTATCGACGACTAAGGATGAGATAGGAATGATACTTAGTGGCTATAGTGTCTATGACTAAGGATAAGAAAGGAACAATACTTAATGACCGCAATATTAGTGACTAAGGACAAGATTTAAATTGGCAGTTGACAATTAATTACCAATATCTATGAATATGATAACTTTTGATGTTTAGTTGCCCAAAAGAATGATGACCAAGGAAGTAAAGTATGATTTGTTCAATTATAAGATGATGATGTAGGTTCTCATTTCCCTATGCTTCTATTTAAGTTGACAAGTCCTTTAAATTAAATCATGGGAAATAAAAGTTACTTCCTAGTTGTCCCTAATAAAAAGAGAATTCATGTGGTTGTCTTTGTTTTGAATAGAGACCATTACGTTGTTTCTAATAAGTAGAAACTGTGGTGTTGTTGTTTCCAAATAATGGAAACCATTGCAACAATCCTCGATTGTATAATGAAAACTATTATGTAAGACTATTAACAGATGCTTAAAAATGTATATGACGGGAGGGGTTGATTGGCAACTTAAGACATAATACCATTTGATGTACTACTAAATCAAAACAAATGTTAATGGGGTGATAATATAACAAACGATTGTAATATCTAGAAATTAAAAAAATATGGTAATGTTAGAAACAAATTATGTTAAGTGGTGATGGTGATGAGTAAACATATGATTAATACGTGGGGTTACTTCAAAGATTGTACCCAAGGAAATTGGTAACTAAGAAAATGAAATATTAATTATTGATTAAGGAATCAAAAATTAAAAAATGAGTTGCGATGTGGTTATGTATAGTCGACAACCTTAGATTTGAATGTATTATATAATTTGTCGTAAAGACAATGTCAAAAGTGACAAATATGAACTTAGATATCATTACAGCTAATGTATAATTTAATATATATATGATGTAATCGATGCTAAAAGAATTCTAGATAAGCATATTGTTCTCCTTTCTTATGAATACATGTATTTTATGGCTAGATACTAAATTTGTAATGTTATTTTAGTTGCAATGATGAGCCATGTATTGTCATATGAGTTGAGATATTATTGAACTTGAGTTTAATGTTTTGAGTGAGATTGTTAAAAGTGCTAATAGACATAATGATTCATTTTTCTCATAAAAAAATCATGAGCATAAGTCTTCCTGACGACTAATAACTCTTATAATGTTATATATGTTGCGAGTCTATGTCACGAAGTGGACCATCACTGATTGTGTCGTTTTACTATTTATAATTTTGCTAGGTACTTATTTTTATGTACTATGAATACTTAAAATTATGTTAATAACTTCACATTGAAATGTACTAAATGGTATGATTGTATTTATAGTATTTGGTTATTGCATCTATTTATTGTGTGTGTGTGTGTGTGTATCCATCACACATATGTTTTAAGTAAATAAAAAATAACAAGAATATAAGATGAATTGTGAGAAGCGATGTGAAAGAATCAAATGGAGAAACAATTGAATTGGTGGGTGGTCGAAGGCTACTACGTGTATATAATAGAGTTATTTGATATTGTATTACCTATGAGGATAAGAAAAGAACTAAGGAAATGTATAAGTTATAGGGAAAACTTTACCGTAAATTTGGTAAACCAAAGAATCAATAATGAGATGTATTGTTAGACAAATTGCATAAAAAAATTAAATTTACCCTAGTATACTCAGACATGATGATTCGAAATATGAAAGTTACATGGAAATTTCTGGTCGTTATATGTCCAAACATCTCTTATGGCTCTTCTAAAATTGTCTCCAAGGATTGTGCAGCTACAATTGACTCCTTGACAGTTCTGGGTCAAAAGGTGACTAATCCCTCCTTAGTTCATGTCTAAACCTATCTCGAAGATGATCAATCCGATGTTGTTTTGTTGGAACCATAGCAAGAGCAACTATTGAGGGATCCTGACATATTCCAACACTGTCATATTCTTTTGTCAAAGAGCTAGAAATTCCCGTTCCTTCTTCCTTCTATAATGTCTCGAATAATATCTTGTTTCAAATTGCTTATGAAAATCCATCCAAGATAGAATCTCTACAGCCCTTCGTTCTCTCACCCCCATCCACTATGAATGCGCACTTTCAGAATGTAATTGCGCCACACAGTTTACCCTTCCTTCCACAGGCACATGAATCTGTACAAGAGACTCATCCACCTTCTAGACCCAATGTCTAATAATTTCAGCATCCTCAACACCCAAGAAGGATACATATCCCATATTCCTCATGCCTTTCACCCAATGCACTAAAGTAAAGGTATTATCTCTACTCACAGATCCTGTAGCTCTTATTAACCCAGCCATAACAACCTTGATAATCTACCCCAAGGAAATAGTATCCCATGGTGGTATAGGTGTTGCTGGCGATGCCACAATCGAAGGTCTACTAGATTGTCCCATTCCCTCTGTCATCTCCTCTGGCAACATCTCAGATGGAAGGGATTGATCAACATCACTTTATACAGGAGGCAGACGAACAAAAGGAGAATGAGAGGCTATATCTATCTCTCGGTATCCCCCTTCCTCGGGCGGGTCGACCTCTCCTTTGTACTGTGTTAGGGTCAGTCTGTGTCTCATGATGTGTACACACCATCCTGAATTCATATATTCATGCCTTAGTATTAATATCATCATAAATTTCACATGCCAAATAATCATATTTTATAATAATGTCCACATCGATGTGTATACGTATATCATTACACTTAAACCTAGGCTCTGATACCAATTTGTCACACCCCCATTATCAGAAAACTAGTATTGAAAATACCATGTAAATTTTTTTTTTATAAGCATATAGATCTATCACTTCTCTTGACTTTCTTTTATGGTAAATCCACCTCCTTATCATTCGTTAAACTAAACCCCATCTATTTCTAAAATTCTTAAAATTTTTGGCAGAGTTTCATTTGTTTTTATGGGTACTAAATTATCGACATCTTCTATATACCTACATTTATCATCAAAATAAATCTATATATCCACAACCAAATCATATCAAGACAACCTTAGGCATGTCCAACACATCAACCCATTTATTTATCCCTTCCTTCCAAATTTATGTTTCCATCACATACTTTCCTTTTTGAACACTAATACCCATATTAAATATCATTATTGTCATTAGTTATACATATTTTCAAAATAATAAGTGTCGTACAAATATTACAATCTAAAAGAAATTACAATATTTTAAATACAAAATACAACATATTAAAGTATTACAAAAGATTGCATTACCTAGCGAAAGTACTAAATAACTAAAAACAAGGCAATGTCTAAAGGGTCCAGTAGTATATGAAGAGTCCTACATAAACAAAATATGAAGAATACCCACAATAGTAGAATGATTTTAAAGAAAAATAATTATTACATGTAAAATTTCATTTACCACATTTTTCTTTATACTCATGCTTAAAATCCTTACTAAACATTTATTTTATAATAATTACTCATATTCTCTCAAAATATCTAATTCTTTCAAATTCCTCAATTTAAAATTCAGACTTTTATCCATAATTAAATGTCCCCAAATAAAAAAAACACTTTAGCTTGGGAATTATCTCATCATAACCCTTATACTTTAATTCATTATATTTCAACATAACAAAAATGGCCTTCCCAACCCCAACTCGTCAATTTCTCAATTACACCACATTAATATAATTCATCCTTTAGTTTTCGATCGCTGTACAACTAAGTTATAACTCCATCCTCATATTTTCCGATTTATCGGACAGTTACGGTTAAACCATTAACCCTTAGTTTTCGTAACTACGGACCGGTAAGTTAAAATTTTCCTTTCCTTAATCTTCGCCTCTACGGACAATTCAGTTATGACACTAACCCTTAGATTTCATATCTACGGACAATTAAGTTTAAATTTCCATTCCCTTAATCTCTCCCACTTCATGCATGATTAAGTTACTTCATTAGCCCCTAGCTTCTGTTTCTACGGATAACTAAGTTAGATTTTCCATAATACTTTTATCCATCATCACCCATCACAAACTTCATTTCAATCATGTTCTCCTAAAATCATTTTTATCCAATTCATTGTCTTAGTACCAACCTTTCATTTCCTTCTAACTCACAAACATTAATTTAACAAGAAAATCAAACAACTAAAGTAAACAAGTTTTAGGTAGCAACACCTACCAACAGTTCCTGATGCTCGAGCTCCTTCCATCGATGTCCCGACTCTAAATGCTCCTCCTAACATTTATCGGAAAGCATTCATATTAGTACCAACATATAAGTCAACAATATTTTATATCCATTTACCTTCTAACATAATATTTTCACAATATTTATATCATAACATTTATTTAACATGTTTCTCATCTACATGATTCTCATTACCCAATCCCTACATTATGTTTCATCAAATCTATTAGTCCTTTTTATTTTCACCATATATAATAATATTCATTTTTCTTTTCAATTTTTTTAATCTATCAAGTAACACAAACCTAACATAATTTCACCTTTATGCTAAATACATATTTCTTTCTTACACTTTCCTACTAATAATCTTAACCTTAACATACATTACTCATGACATACTTTCTAAACAAAACCATATAATCTCATTTCCTTTATCACCTATGTCATAGCTACCTTCCCCTATCTTTTTTTTGTCATATTATTTTCTTCATTCTACGTAGTAATCACACCCTATTCATTAAATTTTCCTTCTCTCACGGCCAACCATTTTAGCCCAATTTTTTTCTCATCCATCATATTTTTTTTAACTATCTTCTAATTTTACAATATCAACATAAACCACAAAAGTCAATCTCAAGTATATTCTACCAACATTAATACAAACCATAACTTTCCAAAATTTAAGAATTTCAAAGAATCATATAAAAAACATAACAAATCAAGCAATTGTTACTTTAAAACATCTTACCCAAGTGTATTAAGCAAGAATCAAAGCTCACTGCATTCCCTGGTTTCCTATTCATCATCTTTTTCATTCAAAGTCTACTTTCTCTCTCTAGAACTTCACTTTGTCTCCTAAGTTCCCTTGTTAATTTTTCACTCTCTTGTTTCTTGTTGATTTCTAACTTAAAACACTTTTCCTAACACAATTTTTGGGTTCCTTCTTGCCTTTTCTCTCCTTTCTCTCCTTTTCTCTTGATTTTTTTTGTCCAGCCGTGGTTTAAGGAAGAAGAGAGCTGCCATAATTTTCCAACATCATGTATATTTATGAAAGTGCCATTAATGAATTTCATGCTATTTTTCAATCTAATTGTCGATATTGTTTTGACAACTTTACCGAACTCTAATCGCTCATAAAGTTTAACTATATATAAAACAATATGTGAAGAAATTTCTCGTACAATTTCAGTCTGATCTGATGGTCGGATTGAGCGTTTTGCCCAATAATGCAAAATTGGTCGATAGGTGATTTTACACAAGAACATTCAAATTTTCTTGTTTAACCCTTACATAAAACATATCAATCAGTCCTCTAAACCTTAGGGGATACTTTATCATTTTTAAAACAAGTATATACTTTTAATTATTTTTTTTTAGCTTTAAAAATCTAGGGGTTTACACTTTGAGTCTTAGGTTTACTTCAATTAAAGGGTCACAAACTTCAACTTGCCCATCATCCATCTTCTGTGGTGCTAGAGGAAAATATATCGTATCAGGCATGATCAATCAATAATCTTGAACTAGTTCTATTGAACAAATTTGTTCTTGAGCTCAATATGTTTATAGACTTCATCAAAAGCCTTGAAATATGCAATCAATTCTTATTGACTTATTTGTTTCCATGTTCGAATCCAGGACAAATACCTTCTAATTACAAGTCACTTGACTTAGAAAGGTATGCTATTATTAGTCACCTCATTCATATTGTTGTTTTGCTAACTATTGGCTACCCATCTTATCTACACTCACGAATTAGACTAAGTCGACGTCATCGCTATAAAGCCATGCATCTACCATCCTAAGCTCACAAAAAACTTCTTTTCATTTACTTTAACTATCTTAGTTGATGCATCTAGTAGCTAAAATATCAAAGTTTGATGTAGTGATGATGACACATATTTTGGCGTGCATCTAATCTCACCTAAGTAAAAACATAGTAGCTTATCTTTACTTTAGCCATGAAGAAAGCTATATTAAAGGTCTTGGACCCTACTATTAGATCCATTTATAAAACTCATATGATAGCTTGTATGCCCCCCCATAAAATATGATATGACCATTTTAGATGGAATCATGTTAGCCTTGTTGCAACCAATTTTCTTGATCAAGGTATAATTTTGAGTGCTACACAATTATCCACCAATACTCTGGTACACCATTGAAAGTGGTTATCATATACAGAGGTTTAAGGTGGAAACTCATAGCTATTATTGGTTTAGAAAATATCAAACCTAATTATTGGTTGACCACATGATCTAACTAGTCAATTTTAGCAATTTTTATCTTTTCATCTACATTATCTTTGTAGTCACTATCGAGATAAGGAAATTGACTAGGTTTGGAAACCATGTTTGTTGATATAACATCATTGTGACCATTCATTTCTATTTTAAAAATTATTTCCAACCTATTAGTTTCTATAGTTGCATTATATTAATCCAGTTGTTGCATTATAATTGAAAATTCATTAACTTTTCCCTTCTTAAGAAGTACATGATCATTGAAGAGGGTGACAGTTAACTCCTTCTTCCATTGTATCTTTATCCAAGAAATCTTCAACATCAACTATCAAGTTGTTTTTATTTTTAAGTTGATCTTTCTTGTTTATAAAAATATATATTATAACTAGTTTAGGCTATATAATAATAATTTGTTTTGTTTGTTGGACAATGATGTTGTCCTTATATTTTTTTAATTGTCATTTTGTATGCAACATGTTGTGGTTGCTCTTTTACTGGGGTAACTTGATTTATTTAAGAGTAATGTCTCTATTTTGTTTTTATGAACACTTGAGGTTGCCTTTCGATCCTATTACTTAACTATTAGTGCTTTAACCAATGATATATTGCTTATTTCTTTTGCTTAATTTCCTTATTTGTTGGCCTAAAATATTGGACAACTTTGTCATATTGGTGCTTTAGTTGATTTCTAGCTTATTCTTGGTACTGGCACTAATCTTATTTTTCTCAATATATGGTTGGTTGCATTTTATAGATTTCTTTATTATCTTAGTGATTACATTGTCTACTTTCTTATAAACGTTTTTAAGAATCTATCTCCTAAGGTTTATTTTAGGATTTAAACAACCCTTTAATTGAATGAAGATAATGTTTGGGTAGAAACCTTCTCCATTCTTTTTGCTAAGGTTTTTTTTATTTTATTTTTAATTGAAATTGATTATTGCATAAAACTGCTAGTTCATGTAGGATCATGCTTGATCTTATCTAGTACTCATTGAGGAAGATCTAATGTGCCTCGTGTTAACAACCCAAAATGTTATTGGGGTTGTTGGTCAATGACCTCATTATGGTCTTTTTTGTATCCAAAACCTATTTTCTTAGTGAGATGTGTATGGTTTTGCACATCCTTCCTTACTAGTGTGTTTAGTCGCTGCATTTTTCTAAATTGGATTTTGGATAATTAACCTTTCTTGTACCTATTTTATATCATCACTTTTATCACTAAGTTTGGGTAATTTTTGTTATGGCTGATGTTTGTGCCACTTTGTGTTAGTAGGTCTTTTAGGCCTAAAGATCTTAGTTTGTAGTTAAGTTATAACTTGTTGGGCTTATTCCCTTAAGTGTTCTTTTTTAAGAAAGGTGGTATGATAAGTAGGTCACCTGTATACCTCATAGAAAAGTATCTACTAAAATTCTTATCCCAATTCTTTGGCATTGTAATTATTGATGTACCTTTTTTTATTAGTAGTATCCATAACTAATTCTAGCCTCTATCTTGGTCAATCTAGCCCTACTTTTTGTATTTCTCCTTTACCAAGGAGTCCTATATTAGGGATAGATACTATTTTCTCACCTTAGGGTAAAGGGTCATTATCCATCTTTATTTGTTTTTCAAGAAACGAATATGATCAGCCTCAAGTGCCTTCTATATCTGATTCTTGAATATAAATACAACTATTGGTGTCATGTCTTTATGAGTCATACCACTTATGTTATTTCTTCCCTTTAATCTCTTTAACAGTAGGGATCATGTGATTTTTAAAAAGCTTGATTCCATTTATTTACACATCAACTAATCAAACATTTCTTCAACTCTTTTGATGTCAAAAAAGTATTATTTACCCTCTTTACTATTTTAGTAGTCTTTTTTTTAATTTGTAATTAGGCTTTCTAGCTATGTGAAATAGAAAGATAATTTTCAATCATAAACTGAACATAAGTGTTCATATATGAACCTTCTGTCATCTTGTAGCAAAATAATTCTCTAGAAGTCCCATACCTCTCTAACCTACTAATTACATCAAACAACTCTTTGAGACGTATAATTATATCATGGACATCCATATTCTTATACTACCTTTGAAGTTTAAGTGACTTGTTAGCTAACATTACATGTAGCCTACTGTTCAGTATCATCAATATGACATTGATATTCAATCCTAATTTCTTTATCAACATCCCCATCAAGGACAAGAAGAATTAGATTTTCAAGAACATATATCTTTGATAACAACCTTAATTTTTTAGTGCAATTTCTATGAAATTTTCTCTTTTATTGATGTCAAAACGAGGCCAATTTTTTTTTTATGTTAGAAAATTGTCAACCTGATGGTCGTCCAGATTAATTTGGTAACTAAGATGGCTGAATGGTTTCTCCTAAAATTCTTAAACTTCCCTATTGGTCAATCAATCGGTCGACGGGTTCCATCGACTCTTTGAGATATTAACGATTTTAACTGTTCATTCTATTAGGCGATCGACCAAATAAATTTGGTAACTAAATCAATCAATCGGTTTAAGACAAATCATGTATTTCTAATATTCCACCTTTGATTATTACATTTATTAGTGGCATGTCCTCTAGTTTTTACTTCCAAACATTGATATCATATATACTCAATTTCATTACAGGATCCATTTAAGTTTCAGACTTGTTTATGTTATTTATTTTAATTAGTTTGGGTTAGTTTTAGCTTGGTTTGAGTATTATTTAAATTGGGTTTATGTGTCACCCATTGGGGAAACTAGGGTTACTTAGCTTTCTAGTATAAGTACTCTTTATGGGGAATATTTGATGAAAACAAATTTTACAGAATAAAACATTGCCTCTCTTGGTTCTTGATTGAATTTCAACTATTCAAAGAATTGACCAATATTTACTAGTGATTTTATACTTCTTTTGCTCGTCTTCAAGTGTAGGCATTGTGATTGGGTGGTTTATAATCTTCTTGCCTTGGAGCCAGTTTGCCATTTTGATAAGCTCAATTTCATACTCAAACTTAGATTAGATGGATCTTAGGTTCATGAATTCCATTAAGTTTTGTTAGGGTTTGCATTAAGGGTACTTAGGGATAGAGAGCTACTACACGAAGCCAATAGTAATCCATGATAATGGATAGACCCACGAGGCCTATTCAGTTTGGAGCAAGTGCTAAACAGAGATGACCCAGATCTCAGGAGGGAAGGACTCAAGGTAGAGTATACCATTTGACACATGAGGATGTGGGAGCCGAACCGAATGTTGTTGCAGGTACATTACTGTTAGAAACCTTACTAGTACATGCTTTGATTGATCCAGGAGCTCGTAATTCATTTATGTCATATCAGATTGTGGATAAATTGTATATAATGCCTTGTAAATTGAGTATAAAAGTTGACACGACCAAAAGATTGATGTCTTCTCCCAAGTGCAGGAGTGTCGAAGTAATAAATAACCCGGCAAGACCGGGGTCGAACCACAGAGAGGTTAATTGTATAAATTATAGTTAACAGCAACACAATAACAACAACAATAATAGTAGTAGTAATAATAATAATAATAATAATAATAAAGAAGAAGAAGTTGATGAGAACTTTGAGATGGAAGATTAACGTAAGGATTAAACAATGATAACAACAAATGTCAAGGTTAGAGGAT
>Ga0325405_1003170_pt1 | contig 16952 bp, 4 predicted proteins | sample PopdelMetagenome_21_FD_205663 | JGI IMG/M metagenome (GOLD analysis project Ga0325405, IMG submission 205663) | Populus deltoides microbial communities from Bellville, Georgia, United States - Xylem-Control-R2 | ecosystem: Host-associated > Plants > Phyllosphere > Stem > Wood/Secondary xylem...
ACACTGCTTCCTCTCCTCTCTCTTTTCCTTCTGTCGTTCTCCCCCCAGTGTTTCTGCCCCCACTGTCTCGTGCCCCCTTCCTCTTCTCTTTCTCTCCTGTGTTCTCTCTGTTTCGTCTTTTCTTTTTTCTGCTTTTTCGTTTCTTATGCTCACCCTCTCCTCTGTTTTCGTCTCCCTGTTCTGCCCAGTTCTTCCCCTTCTCTGCCTTGTTTCGTTTCTTACATTTCCCTCTGTTTCCTGTCTCTTTCCTTACCTCTCCTTTCTGTTTTCCCCCCCTGTTTTCTTCCCTTTCTGCTCGGTTCTTCTTCTGGTTTTTATAGCGTTATGGCATGCATATGGTAATGGCCGCGTGAGACATGCTCCCCTGAAACAGCTCCGCTATCTCTGCAAAAACGCTTCTCTGTCTCTTTATTTCCAGCCGTTTCTTTCCTTTTGAAGAAGACCATGAACAGTGCGCGCACTTCTTAATGAAACGGCGCCGTTTGCTGATTCAAAATGCATATTTCTGATTTGATCCTTGGATGTTTTTTGTAATTTTGTACTCAAATCCCTCGGAAAAATTGTAATTAGACCCCTTGATTTTAGTGCCTTTTCTGATTTAGTCCTTGGTTTTGGATTGTTTCAATTAAATCCTTAATTGACCATCAAACTTCAATAATTATGCAATTAAGCACATGATTTGACCAAATCAACTCTTCAAAATTATAATTAGACCCCAGAACTTTAATTTCTTCCAATAAAAGCTTAAATTGACTTGAAAATCAATTTTTTCTTGTAATCAAACTCTCCATAAATTCAATTAAACCTTAGATAAAATTTAATTAAGTCCATAAACATCTGATTTTAGACTTTTCTTTCTCAACTTGAATTTTATTTGTCAACAGGGCTCTTATCAGTAAAAAATATACTGTTAAATTTCAACATTTTGCATTTTTGAACCTTCTCAACCAATTTTGTCCTTTTTTTTTTAGCATTCCAATCCTTTTCTCGCTCCTATTATTTTTGGGATTTCTTTTAAATATTTTTTTATATATTTTTTTGTATTTTCTCATTTTTAATTTTTTTTTTTGTGAGAACCCAAAAATAGGTAACAACAATTATAATTATAATATAAACTAAAACACATGGTTTTAAATCAGTGTAAGTATTGAACACATTCATATAGTATCATGAATGTTTTGTTTTTTTTTCCTAGTTGTTACATGAAAATCAAGGGAAGCGAGATGAAAATATGAGAGGCAAGAAAAGATTGCCGAAATCATTTTGAGATATCACCGCCAACACATGTTGCTATGTGAAGACTACCTCAAGAAAATGATTCCAACAACACCAAGGAAGACCACTATTAGAGCTCGGAGAGGCCACATGTGTCACCTCAACGTGACAGCTTCCTCACATGTCTACATGCAGAAAATAATTTGTTTTCCCCGATTCTTTTATTTCATTTGAATTTAGTACTGGATTTTGGATAGTTTTTTATTTGGTCTCAAATTCTTTGATAACTCTTCAATTTAGTCCCAAATTTCATCTTAATCAATGCTAATTAAGGCCCTATTAAGACCTAACGAGGTAGAAAATAAGGAATGAGAAAAGAAGAAAACATATTGTCCAACCTAATTACCTTATTATTATCGTGTTCATAACATGAGTTGTGAGATTCGCGGGTTAACCTAGGTTGACCGAGGTCGATACAATATATATATAAAATTTCCTCCCTAATTATTTTATAATTCTTTACTTTAGTGATTTAGTCCCATGTTTCACCCAACTCGAGGTCAATTAAGGCCCAACCAAGGAGAAAATGAAGGAAGAAAAAGAAAAACCCATATTGTCCAACTAGGTTAACTTGTTATGGTCATATTCATTATCCAGGTCGTAAATTCTATAGGTTAACCACAGTCAATACAACATGTTGTTGTCTTTTTATTGCACTTTTTATTTGATTTTACGATTTGATCATTGTACAGTTTGTTGTTTCACGTTTAAGCTCGATAGGTTTAGGCAAAAGTTAAAATGAGAATTGTGTGAAAATATTTTTGGAACTAAATCACCATTTAAATGAGGAGACTAGTTCGCCTATAAGCTTGCGAGGTTGAATAAGCCACGCCAACTTTTTTTTTGCATTTATTAACGCAAATGATGATCAATTAATTTTATATGACACATGAGTCAAATTTTCAATTGACATTTCATATTTTTCAATGGCCACATATTTTTTATGCAATGATTGAATTTTGATTCGGCTCGTAGTGAAACGCAAGAACGAGACCTAGTGTTATTCTATTTGTCGATTTGTGGAATGAAAATGCTGTAAAATTATTATTTTTTCTTTTCCGCGTAAGCATTTCCCATGTACATGTAATATTTTGTCAATCTATAGCGTAATTAGAAAAAAAAAAAACTATTTGGCATAGGTATTTCATTATGTTTTTTTATTGTTCATTTATTGTTTGCTATTTTTTCTTCCTATTGGTTTATTTTATCCTTTATTTTTTTTTATTACAACAGTTTTCTTTTTATATTCGATTCGATCATTTCATAATGCGTTTAATTGAGATGGGCTCTATGTTTTGATTCAGTTGGTTGGTTGTGTTGAAAAATTCTTCAAATGTTAGGTTGACATTTGATTTTGCAAAAAATATTTCAACTTTTTTGTTTTACAAAGAACTTAACATCGAGAGACTATAATTGAAATTGAGGGAAAAAGTAGCCCTATTCTTTGATAGAGAAGAAACCAGGCATGGAAACCAAGAGGGAGGAGAGAGAGAAAAATAAAAAAGAAAGAGAAGAAGAATTGACAATCGTACCTATACTAGAGCTCCACCACTGCCACGCGTTAACTTGAAAGAAAGCCCTGTCGAGAAAATTGAAATGACATCAAGAAAGATTGTCATATAAGGTCGGAGGAAGTTGCACGCTACTCCCCAATATGGGAGCTCCTCTCACACACTGACATGTGTGCTTGAAAGAAAGCCCATAAACTTTTTTTACCCCTTCATTTAATTTAGTCATTGATTCTTTAATAACTTTTCAATTTAGTCTTGAATTTCAACCCATCTAATGTCATGCCCTTCTTTTCAATTCAATGCTTGATTCTATAATATATCTACAATTTAGTTCTGAATTTTATCTCACCCAAGCCCGATAAAGGCCTATCCAGGGGGAGAATAAGGGGAGGGAAAAGAAAGAGATAGATGGTCAACCGGGTAAGCTTATTATGGTTGCGTTCATGACATATGTTGTAAATTTAATTGTTTTAAATATATTAAACAGAGTCGATTCAATATGTCGTCGTTTCAATATTAAAAAGCTTGTCATCCTAATTTTTTTAGAAGATAAACCATGTTTTTATTGTTCATATAAGCTGTCTTTAGATCCCCCAAATTGACCGGATCACGTCATGACAACTCTCATATGATTTAATTTGAAGCTTGAGATAGACAAAAAATCAGCTTGGGAGGTTTTCAGATTACCCATTGGGTTGTGTTTAATGACATTGTTAAAGAGTTCCACATGGCTTACCTATTTTTTTTACATTTTAAAAAATATAACTTAATTTTTTCTTATACAAAACAAAGTTTGGACAACATCATCTTATAATTTTTTTAGTCAAATATGGATTTGACCGATTCAACTTGGTACTTTATGAGTTTACATCTGTTGTTTAAAAAACAATATGCTCACAAGAATGTTGCTTTCACCTTGAATTTGTATTCGTGACAGAGCGCAGCGCAGACAATAATCCTAGTAATCTAAAAGATTTTGTAACTATATTTTACCATCTATTCATTCTTATTCTGCAATTGTAATTGGTCTTATAATTTTCTAATTACTGTGTTTCTTCACCAAATTAAAAGAAACTTGAGTTATTGATTTCATTGTAGTTCTAGAGAGAACTGTTGTGGATTGTAATTGTGTTTTGTTTTTTATAGGTCCTTGTAGCATTTTCTTTTGGTCTCTATTTTTTTTTTAATTTCATCATTACACATTTTGTTTACTCAGATTTGGTGTTAATAATTTATTTCAATTATCTTTTTGTCACCGTGTCAAAAGTCTTATTAGCATTGGATTGATGCTCAATTTTATAAAAATACTGGATTTTTTTTAAATGTTCATGGGGTGCTTTTTTTTTAACATTTTCTTCTCCATGATTTTTTGCTTTTGTTTTTTGTTTTTATAGTTTGAAACTTTTATGTTTTGGTCCAAAACTTCATCTTTTTCACTTTTAAGTCCTTGAGTTTGAGAATGGAGAGAGAGAGAGACAGTGTGTGTGTGTGTGTCGTTGAGAAACAATAGAAAAGGGAGAGAGCAATCAATTGCCTAGATTTTGTGAAAAAAAAAGAAGCTAAATTTGGTGTCAATGCATTTCTAGGGATGGAAAAAAAGTGTCATTAAGGTGTTTTTGATATTGGGGTTGAAAAATATTTTTTATTTTTATTTTGTATTTTTAACCAATTTAGATGCGTTTTTAGTTGAAAAATGTTCTAAGGGTATTTATTAGGTTTTTTTAGATGAAAATAGATTTTTGGGTCTAGAAAACCCCAGCTCAATTTTTCAGCCACTTTTTTTATGGCTAAAATCTGGGCAAGTAAACGGCGTGTCGTTTGTTTCTTCTTAAAATAATAAATAAGTGGGTGAAATATCGTCTATCTTTAAGCAAAAAAAAAAAACCTAGGTGCATGAGCCTGGTATTGAAGGCCCACACGCGAGACGAGCCTTCTTTCTATTGAGCAAAGTGCACAGGCCCCATCTCTTTGGCCCAACGCCTGACCCTTTTTTTTTTATTTTTTTTTTGGGTTTTGATTGAAATACATTTTAAAAAAAATTAAATAATATTATAGGTTTCATGGGAATGTTAATGATTTATTTTCTCAATAATATATATCTAATACGTAAAAATAAATAAATAAATAAATTGATGATGAACATTCAATGAAAACAAATTTCATTTCTTTAATTTCTTTCCTTCAATCACAAGCAAAATATTGAGAGATATTATTTTAACAATTTTTTAAAACTTGTTTTTAAATCATGATAGGAATTAATTTAAAAAATAGTGCTTTCAATAAATAAACATGTTTTTGTTAAAACAATATAGTTATGTATTAATAAGAAAATACAGATTAGATTGACGAGATATTTTTCCCTGATAATCTTATTCATTATGTTTTCTACAAATATTTATTTTTATGATCGTTTGATTAAATAAAAAATTTCCTTTAAGAAAGCAAGGTTATTAAATCATGTTAGGGTTATGATCTAAATCACAAGTTGACGGGTTAACCTAATTTAACTTGAGTTAATTCAAAATATTGCCGTTCTAATATTTATTTTAAAAAATTATTAAATTGACACTTTTTAATTTTTTTAGAAAAAATAAAATAAAATTTTAGTTGAATAGATCGAATTGTAATTACATTTTATTTTAGCACTAAACTCAGTTTAGAAAAGAGGTTGACGGATATTCACTATAATATTTTACTAGGTGTAATAACATTATTGAAAATTTCTCTGCGGTAATTCGCCATTTACAACTGACTAATTAGTATAATAAATCGAGAAGCATGCACTTGTGGTGAATTAAAATTATATTTTACCAAGGCCAGTTGAGCTCAACAGTGCTTCCTCGCGTAGCCTTTCTTTCCCTCCATTTCCCCGTCAGTCATTTACTATTTATTTTATTTTTTTTCTCATGGGATGTCGGAAGTCATTTTCAAAACCTATTTTAATTTAGTTTTTTGGTTATTAAAATAAATGCCTGTGAGAATTAAAAAAAAATTAAATTATTGAGTAAAAATTGTATTTATTCAATTATCATTATTTTTTTAATTTTTGCATCTTTTTTCTTGACGATAACATGACTTTATTTTATTAACAATTAGGTTATTTGAAAAAAAAAACTTAAAGTAAATAAATTAAATATTTTTAAAAAATACAATGACTTTGATTTTTTTTTAAATGTATATCTTAAGAAAAATACTCCATATTTATTAATCATTGATTTATTTTCCTTCTTGACAAAAAAAAACATGTTTTTTTTTTAGCAGAATCATGGTTTTTCAAGTAATTAAAACCTTGGCCATGATATGTAAAGCAATTATCAAACCAAAAAACAAAAACAAAAAATATTTTATGTTGTTATATAAATAATAAAAGAATAATTAAATTTAGAAAATAAAAAAATTGTTTATAAAAACCTAACAAAACATATTTTTTATTCTCATCAAATATTCATGTATAATGTTTCTGAGAAAATGTTCATTTTTTATATATAATTATTCAAAAAATTGTAAATATTACCATAAAAAATCGAGCCTTATTAAAAAAAAAAACATAATTGAATATGTTTTACATATCATCGTAGTTATTTATCAAAAAAATGATTTGACTAAGAAACAGAGTAGTGGGGGGCCAAGATCATCAAGCTTAGTCATGCAAGGGCAGAGGATGGCCGAGGTGCGCCTGGGCTTGCAATGCGATTCTTATGTGCCTGAGTCTAGTAGGCTCAGCCACATGCTTTTTTTTAAAAAAAGGTAGTGAACGTCGCATTTTCTGCTTGAATAAATTACATTTCATATGTTGTAATGACTTTTGATAATTTCTATTTGTTTTTTTACTCTAAAAAAATTATTAGAACTTCAATAATCTTATTTTTTAAGCTAAAATACATTTTAATGATCATTAAAACTAAAAATCAATTCAAACAAATATTTTTAAACTTCAATCTACTATTTTTGATATTATTAGAGATCCGAATCATCTTTATTAAACTTTCCTCATCAAAACTAAACCATTGAAAACAAGATTGAGTTTGTGGTCATGTGAAACTTCTCTCTCATTTCCCAATTCTAAGGTTTTTTCTCATTTTTTATATGGTAGGTATTGATAAACAAACAAAAAAAAGCTTCTAGGGATTGAAATATAAACTTAAAAATACAAGGACCAAAATGTTGAAAGATACGCCTTCCGAACAATGAAAATATAATCTTTTTTTATGTTGTCAATTTCGGTCCCCTCTTTTTTTAATTGAAACTTGTAACTTTATTCCATGATAGCAATCTTTTTATAACATAGAAGTAATTTTCTTCGTAGCAAAAATGTGAAAGCATGAGAAGCAAAACAAAACCCGAAATAAAATTGAATAATCGATTTATAAAATAAAAACTTTAAAGATAAAAAAAAACCACCACCAGTTATGTGAACAAGGACATGTGAGAAACTCTAAGGGATGTAACTCAACTAGTAGGTCCTAAATTTGCTTTTCAGATATCACTAATTTGAATCTCACAAATCTCAGGACCACTAGAGGCTTACATGATTGTTAATTTTAGGGTTCGTCAGATTAGTCGAGATACACGCATACTAACTCAGACACCCACGTTAATCTAAAAAACAAGGATATGCTAGAGAGTGCACCATCTAACTAAGGTAAATAATCCAAATGTTTTTAAATGAATCCTATAATTGTATTTCATGATAGCAATTTTTTTGAGATTAGAAATAATCTTTGTTATTGCACACAAGTGAGAGTACACAAAGCAGAACAAGCCTCAACGTATAAAAATGTTCCAACATAACATGTGAGGACAAAAAAACAAAGAAATAAAGCTTAATGACCAAATAGCAACAAAAAAAAAATTAAGGACAAAAAAAAAGACATCAACCGTGACGTGAATAGGAACATTTGGGAGAGTGCATGTTCCAAGTTTTAGTTTATTGTGTAATTGTAATTAGCTTATACAGAATTTTGCACCGGAGAAAGATAGTGGGACAAAAGGTTTTCCTATTTCAGGGAAAGAGGCATATTGAATTTGATTTTACCTTATGTGTCGGGCATGGAAACCTCCAAAGGAATCCTGTCTTGTTCTTTGATAACTTTTATTTCGCGTCTCTGAATTCATCATCATATGGATGTGTTCGCTGTATGCCAGTTTAGACGCAAGTAGTGGATAAGAATTTCTTTCCTTTTTTTTCTATAGTGACATTGCTGCTGCGTGATGCTCAAAAAAGCTCCACTGTTCCTGTAACAATGATGATGATGGTTGCCATTGTTTCTATCATCATGCCAATATGTTGGTCATATTATGAGGTATCTGCAGGTTCATCAGAGTGGCTCATTTCTAGTTTGGATGTGGACTTCAGTGGAAGCTCAAGATTGACAAAAGTTTTCTGATGATAAGTTGTGCTTTTGAATTATACCTCTAAAGTCATGTCAACTTTGAGGGAAGCAAGGTGGAGAGAGTCATCGTCCGGAAGATACCCAGGCGGAGAGGAGATGGGCGAACAAAGATTGTAATGTACTAGTTCAATGAACTTGGAGGTGGCCGAATAGTGTGCTCTCCAAGGCAAACTAATCATAGCACCTGCGGACTTGGAGTTGAGCTAGCTAGGGCCTGGTGATGGGCAATCAGTTTTCTACTTCTAACATAGGTTTGTGCTGATAAAATGATAATGGACGAACATCTTGGGCACGCGTGCTATTCCTTGCTAAATAATTACAGGGCTTATGTTCTTAGTAATTTAGAACTAATTAAGGTCTGTAGAGATGAGCTTTTTTCTTTTAACATATGAGCTAGCTATTATAATTTATAACTCCTCTCTCCCTCTCTATATTTTTAGGAAAAAGAAGCTGTTAGAATTCTTGAGGGTCATTGACAGGATCAGCAATGGTAACAGTGCCCATAACAATTACAATATTAGAGCAGAGAGTGGGGTTGGGTTGGGGCCATAGAAAAGAAGAAAAAAGAGAGAGAGAATAATCAGTTGGGAAGAGAGACGATAGAAGTTGTGTGGAGTTGGAAGGCATGATAAGCTCTTGAGATTATGGAGTTTTTGAACACGCTTTGTGGCCAATGGTCATAAATCAATCATCATCACCACAAATAGCACCGCCAGCCACTTGCAGCCGCCCCAAAAGTAAACGATATTAGAGATTCATAATAGTAATGATACAGCCTTCTCTTCTCTCCTTTTTGTTTATTAATATTTATACTATGTACTTGCCACTAAAATATCAACTGACCTCATTAACGTCACCCCCGCACTCTCTTCCATTCTCTTTCTCTTTCGTTGGGTCAATGAGGAGTTCGATTGCAATCTAACATCTTTGTATATCCTACAAGGTCTACCAGATAGACGATAATCATGTACTTGACCATCTCCTCCTCCTCCTCCTCCTCCTCCTCTTCTTCAATCATCTCCTCTAACCCCACCTCCTGCTTCTTCTCCTTATGTCTTTTTCTTGCTCCACTATTTCGGTCCCTTCAACTTAAATGATGGTGATAATAATGGTCAGGAAAGACAGCTTTACTTCTCTGTCTGGCTTGACATATCCACTCATCATAATTCAAAGACCTAGAACCCCTTCGTCCTCCTCCTCGGTCATGTTCTTATCTCTTCTTCTAATTTTAATACTATTGCTACTGCCCCCTTGCCATGCCACAACTGTCTGCAATCAAGATGATCATGACTCTCTCTTGTTGTTCTTCTCCTGTTTATCTTCTTCTCCTTTGAATTGGGGTCATTCCACTGATTGCTGCCTCTGGGAAGGAGTTGATTGTGGTGGAACTGCAGATGGTCGAGTAACCAGTCTTTATCTACCTTTCAGAGACCTTAATGGCACCCTCGCTCCATCTCTTGCCAATCTCACGAGTCTTACTCACCTCAATCTTTCACATAATCGCCTGTATGGTTCTCTACCAGTTAGATTCTTTTCCTCACTCAGAAGCCTCCAGGTTCTTGATCTCAGCTACAACCGTCTCGATGGTGAAATACCATCCCTTGATACTAATAACCTTATCCCTATCAAGATAGTGGACTTGTCTAGCAACCACTTCTATGGGGAATTAAGTCAATCCAACTCATTCCTCCAGACAGCTTGTAATTTGACTAGACTCAATGTGAGCAACAACAGCTTCGCAGGCCAAATTCCTTCCAACATCTGCAACATTTCTTCTGGTTCCACGACCCTCCTTGACTTCTCCAACAACGATTTCAGCGGGAACCTCACTCCTGGATTTGGGGAATGTTCCAAACTTGAGATATTCCGTGCTGGTTTCAATAATCTCTCGGGGATGATTCCTGATGATCTTTACAAAGCAACCTCACTTGTACATTTCTCATTACCTGTCAACCAGCTCTCTGGTCAAATCAGTGATGCTGTGGTCAATCTCACTAGTCTCAAGGTTCTTGAGCTGTACTCCAATCAGTTGGGTGGCAGGATACCCCGGGATATAGGCAAGCTCTCCAAGTTGGAACAGTTGCTGCTTCACGTTAACTCGCTCACAGGTCCTCTGCCTCCATCCCTGATGAACTGTACTAATCTAGTAAAATTGAATCTGCGGGTCAATTTCTTGGCAGGAAATCTCTCTGACTCCGATTTCTCCGCACTCCGCAATCTTAGCACCCTCGATCTTGGTAACAACAAGTTTACAGGTACCTTTCCCACTAGCCTCTACTCATGCACATCACTAGTTGCAGTTAGACTTGCCAGTAATCAGATAGAGGGACAGATCTTACCTGACATACTAGCGCTACGATCTCTATCTTTTCTCTCAATTTCCGCCAACAACTTAACTAACATTACTGGGGCTATCCGAATTCTGATGGATTGCAAGAGCCTCACTACTCTCATCCTCTCCAATAATACTATGAGTGAAGGTATACTAGACGATGGAAATACATTAGACTCTACTGGGTTCCAAAATCTCCAGGTTTTGGCCCTAGGTCGTTGCAAACTCTCCGGTCAAGTGCCATCCTGGCTAGCCAACATCAGTAGCCTACAGGTCATAGACCTGTCTTACAATCAAATCAGAGGTTCAATTCCTGGTTGGCTGGATAATCTTTCAAGCCTTTTCTACTTAGACTTGTCTAATAACCTTCTTTCAGGAGAATTTCCTCTGAAACTCACGGGATTGCAAACACTAACATCGCAAGAAGTTATTAAACAACTGGACAGAAGTTATCTAGAGTTGCCCGTGTTTGTCATGCCCACAAATGCTACCAATTTGCAGTACAATCAGCTCTCTAACCTGCCACCGGCTATATACCTTGGAAACAACAACCTCAGTGGCAATATCCCTGTACAGATTGGCCAACTGAAGTTCCTTCATGTGTTGGATCTCAGTGATAACAGATTCTCTGGAAACATTCCAGATGAATTATCAAACCTCGCTAACTTGGAGAAATTGGATCTCTCAGGAAACCTTTTGTCCGGAAAAATTCCTACTTCACTCAAAGGTCTCCATTTCTTGTCTTCGTTCAGTGTTGCCAATAATGATCTTCAAGGAACTATACCATCTGGAGGTCAGTTTGATACTTTCCCTTGTTCCAGCTTTACAGGGAATCAATGGTTATGTGGTCAGGTTTTGCAGCGATCTTGTTCCAGTTCACCAGGAACCAACCATACTTCAGCTCCTCATAAAAGCACAAACATAAAACTTGTCATCGGACTTGTCATTGGTATCTGTTTCGGCACTGGTTTATTTATTGCTGTGTTAGCGCTGTGGATATTGTCCAAGAGAAGGATCATTCCTGGAGGGGACACTGACAACACTGAGTTGGATACAATTTCCATCAACTCTGGATTTCCTCCAGAGGGTGACAAGGATGCCAGCTTAGTTGTATTGTTCCCAAGTAATACTAATGAGATCAAGGATATAACCATTTCTGAACTCTTGAAAGCCACTGACAATTTTAATCAGGCAAACATTGTTGGTTGTGGGGGTTTTGGTTTGGTGTACAAGGCAACATTAGGAGATGGGAGCAAGCTGGCTGTCAAGAAACTCTCGGGAGACTTGGGTCTGATGGAAAGAGAATTCAGAGCAGAGGTAGAGGCACTTTCCACAGCCCAACATGAAAACCTGGTTTCCCTGCAAGGCTATTGTGTGCATGAGGGATGTCGCTTGCTTATATATTCGTTCATGGACAATGGGAGTTTGGATTACTGGTTGCATGAGAAGACCGATGGTGCATCCCAACTAGATTGGCCCACTAGACTTAAGATTGCAAGGGGAGTAGGTTGTGGTCTGGCTTACATGCACCAGATATGTGAGCCTCATATTGTGCATCGTGACATCAAATCCAGCAACATCCTCCTTGACGAGAAGTTCGAAGCACACGTAGCAGATTTTGGATTGTCCCGGTTGATTCTGCCCTACCAAACTCATGTTACAACCGAGCTTGTTGGAACTCTGGGTTATATTCCTCCTGAGTATGGGCAAGCATGGGTAGCCACTTTGAGGGGAGATATATACAGTTTTGGAGTTGTTATGCTTGAACTGCTGACTGGAAAGAGACCTATGGAGGTATTCAAGCCAAAGATGTCAAGAGAATTGGTTGGCTGGGTGCAGCAAATGAGAAATGAGGGTAAACAAGAAGAGATCTTTGATCCTCTCCTGAGAGGAAAGGGTTTTGATGACGAGATGCTGCAAATACTAGATGTGGCCTGCATGTGCGTTAGCCAGAATCCTTTCAAGAGACCAACCATCAAGGAAGTTGTTGATTGGCTCAAGAATGTTGGCTCACACAGAAATGAAAATAAGGGTTAGTGGAAAATGCTCTTCAACATAAATTAAACCAAAATGTACACTTGCACATAATATGAGGTTTTTTTTTTTCCATTGTTTTCTGATGTAAATGGATATCTGCCCCCTATCATATAGGTTTATAGACGTACAGATAGAAAAAGCAATTGCAATTAATGATAAGTTGTTAGCAGAGGAATCTACAAGTTAAGTTAAAGATGTAGTCATATGACTGTAATTTCATCTCCAATACAAGCAACCTATCACCTAGCACATAAATCAGAAACTTCTAGCCTAAAACACTGCAAACTACTTATGCTCATTCTTTACCCGTATCACTGCATTGTTTATAACTGAAACAATCTAGATTCATTTGCCTTCTATTTGCCACTGACCATAGTCATTTGAAAAATGTTGTCAATATTAGTTTTTTTTTCCAGTACAACAGATATATTAACAACCATGGAGGCAAGAGGGGCACTCCAATAACATATCTGACGAGATATAACGCATGCCTGGAGGAGAATTAGTCCATTGCACAAATGACAGATTGGGAGGAACCCATCTTGTAAACAATGTAGAGGAGGAAAAATATATTAAGTTCAGGAAGTTATGTTGGCTATGACACGTTAATCGAGAAAAGGGGAAGCATAATCACTTACCTTAATGAAACAGACTCATTGCTGCTTATGCCCTCGTCAAACATTTGCGAAGTAGGCATTAAAACAAGCAGGTAACCTGCTTAGGAAATGCCAACCGGGAGCATTACATGGATACAAGTTTGCAAGAGAAAGAAGTAAATAATGCAATGTGGTGCTCGAGAGCAGGAGAAAAGGAGAGAAAAGAGTGTTGATTGGTTAACGATGAAAGTCAAGTGTTTAGGTCATGGGAGAGTCTGTTCTTGACTGGTCTACCATTGTTGTTGCAACTTTGAGAGGCCATATATAGCATTAATGTTGCAATGCAATGACAAAGACAGCCATCTCAATCCCATGTTTCCATATATATATATATATATATATATATAGGCAGATTGCTACCTGAAGAAGAATTTATTCTTTGTTTTATGTTTTTTAAGGTGTATATAGTGTCTTTCATCCTGTTCGTTAGTATACGCGGGTTTTAAAAAAAATATATATGTATTTTTTATATTTTTAAATTGTTTTAATATACTAAAAAATATATTATTTTAATACTGAACACGTTTTTGTAGAAGAAAAAAGGTGGTTGGAAAAAGTCAGATAGCGAATGCCATGTGTCCCATAATATCACATTTATTTATTTTTTTTAATAAAAGGTGTCTTCGAATTTTATTAGTCGATGGTCAATTTCGAACAATCTTAAAAATATATATTATTTTTTTTAAGTGTTGAACTCAAGTCAACAAAATAAAATAAACTTTCTTTGGTATCAGCCAACCATTTAAGAATTAATAAAATTTTTAGTTGTTTATCTAAGATTTGAATTTAAATAATCAAAAACAAATTTCTTGACTATTATACCAACTAACAAGGATTTAACTAGGAATTGGATCAGATTTTTTTAATATTTATATTTTACTTATTATTTATCAGCTAAAACATTTAGATATTTATAAATTATTCATCAAATTTAAGGTATTCAATAGGTATCAATTATCTATTATTATTTATTAATCAATAAAAATAAAATAGTTAATATATATATATATATATATATATTTGAAGTATGTATATGTATATTATATGATAAAATGATAAATATTATTCATATGTATATGTTTTATATCAATATTAAGATATGTATATATCATATTGTATTAAAAAAGTCTAAACATTTTATAAATATATATTTTGAGTTAGGTTTGAGCGAGTTTCAGGTTGGATTTGACAATATTTATACCCTACTCATAATCCTTCAGTCCAAAAAATATACATCCATTCAAGTTAGATTAGTATCCATTAGGTTCAGATTAAATTGTCATCCCAATATTTAATATTTTTCACCTACCAAAAAATTGTGATTTCCTTTCTAAAATAATATGATTTCCTTATAAAAATATGGGAATATTCCTAACTGATAAATATAAAAAAATTATTTTTTTCAGAAAATATAATATACCTCTTATAATTTATAAGTCATATAATAATACTGTACATTCTGTTGGGAAAAATAAACATAAAATTCATATTATTAACAAGATTATCATTATATTTAGTTAACAACTAAGAAATTTTTATATTAAATATTACAATTTTATTATTAAATTAAAAAAAAACCTAACATTTTCCCCTTTCCTTTTCATTTCCATCTTACTACAATCTCCATCTCATATTTCATTTTTATTTTTCTGTTACAAGCATAACAACACATAGAATTAAATTGAAAATATACAAAATTTAAAAGAATAAAATGTCAGGTATATCTATCCACTTTTATAGTTACATGAGCTCCTCTAACCACAAATAATCTTGTTCATCATATGCATTAATATTCATATTATTTTAATCTCATCTACATAATTCATCATTATAATTATTTTAATCTCATCTACATAATTCCAATCATCACCATCTCATTAATACATACAAGATTTATCATAATTTATAAAGATTTATCATTAATTATTCAATTCTCCCAAAACCATATACATGGCTGCCCTTAAAGCCTCTTTTCTTCCATGATTTTAACTAATAACAATCACCGCGAACAAATTTAAACAGTGTCATAAACAATTATATGTTTTCTCTTAATTATTTTAAAAAATTCAAAGTATGCTAAAAACTCAAATAAAATTAGATGAAATAAACTCATTCATCTCCAAGTATAATCATTGTAATAATATACATTAATTATATACAATTAATAAGTATTTGCCCAATTACATAAATTCCCTAATACAACACAATTTGGTTGGCCATAGGAACCCTTTGCTACCATGATTCCTTATTCATTTTTCTATGATTTTATATTTATCACAACTTATTCCAATCTAATCACTTTAATTACTATTAATTTTGCAATTCCTCAAATTTTAACAATGAACCCTATGAGATTTTAGTCAAATCATCTAAAGTTCACCTAAACCTGGGTAGATGAGTTTAAAATACTTTAATTATTGATTATTTGAACTTTAAATGCCTCTTAGTTTAGTTCTCACTAACCCTTTTTATTCTTCTTTTTAAAACCCTTACTTTGACACTCTAACTCAACTTTTCTCTTACTTAATTATCTTTCAAATCTTATATATATGCATTTAAAACCCAATAACCCACTTATATTATCCAAAAAATTAGTTTTCTTAAAGGATTTTGGTGTAAGAACAAAAGAAAAAGAAGAAGGAAGGTTTTTCTCATGTTCGATGACTTCTCTCATAAAAAAGAGAGATGTAATTTTTATTTATTTATAATTCTGTCACTAGTTATGCTCCTTTAGTATTTTTAGGTAAATCTTTCGGTTTCCGGTGTAACTTGATATAGAAATTGACTAGAATTCAAAGTTATTAAACCTGATCCAAGGATCAACTAGACCAAGGGGTTAGGTCTCAAGTCACACGGGTTGACCGAGCCAACATGAAAAAATTAAGATATATATATATATATATAAGGTTTTAATATCCCACATGAAAAGGTTAAGAAACAATTCATATTGATGTAGGCTATACATGTTATAAATAATAAAGTTTAAAAGATTATTTCAAAAGACTTTTTTATCTCACATTAAAAAGATATTATTTTATCATTTTAAGTTGAAGTATTTAAATTAAACAAGTTTCTTATCTCATATTGAAAAAACACAACTTTCTTCTTGTGAACATAATACACATACTAATATGCTTTCAATCCCACATTAAAAAAAAAATATTTTTTTAATATTTATATAGTAAATTTTGATATAAATTAGTAACAAAAAAAAAAAAATGATACACTCGTATACTTAAAATTAGACCGAGTAAGAGAAAAACACTAATTTTTCCATGCACGTGAGACAACACCTATTCTTATCCTGGGATGTGAAAAATTGTTTTTGTCCCTCCATTAACTAGAATCACTATGTTTTTTTTTAATTGTTGCCCCTCCTTTGATCAAAACCACATACTTATCCTGCATTTCCATCCCATAGATTTAGTTTTCCTGCTTGTTATAGAAAAATGTTCATCTAGCGGGTCAAATATTTTTCAAGTCAATTGCAAACTAGAATCATCCATACTCTTCTACTATTTTTTGAAACACTTTATTTTCAATTCATTTTATTTTATTATTTTAGAATTTGCATGGAAATATGATGGAATTTTTTTTTAAAGTGTTTTTTTTTATACATTAAAATAATATATTTTTATTTTTTAAAATTTATTTTGAATATTAGTATATCAAAATATCTAAAAATATTAAAAATAATAATAATTAAAAAATTAAAAACATAATTGTACCGTAATGTCAAATATAGCAT
>Ga0325405_1003171_pt1 | contig 16950 bp, 14 predicted proteins | sample PopdelMetagenome_21_FD_205663 | JGI IMG/M metagenome (GOLD analysis project Ga0325405, IMG submission 205663) | Populus deltoides microbial communities from Bellville, Georgia, United States - Xylem-Control-R2 | ecosystem: Host-associated > Plants > Phyllosphere > Stem > Wood/Secondary xylem...
TATATCGTGGGTGCTATCTTAGGACAAATGAAAGATAAAAAAATCTTATGTGATTTACTATGCAAGTAAGACTTTAAATAGTGCTTAAATGAATTGCTTCACCATTGAAAAGAAATTACTTGCGGTATTGGCATACCTGTTGCTTTTTTTTAATAATTATGCAACATTAAAATATCTTATTTTTAAGAAGGATTCTAAGGCTATATTGGTATGGTGGATCTTGTTACTCTAAGAATTTGATATCAAAATCAAAAACAAGAAAGGCATAAAAAATGTTTCGCTGATCATTTGTAAAGATTGACAATAGAGTCAACATTTGTGTAACGACCCGACTTTTTCAAGGCCAAAATTGATGGAATTTTTTTATCGTCTAGTTTCTGGATGTTTTTCACCATATCATTCTTCAGATTTATCATTGCATTTTGTTCATTAACAAGGCACAATCTATGTAGGATAACGTAAATCAACTTTCCCATAAAACGGATTCTCAATACACGTGCCCATCATATTATATTTCCATACTCATAGGTTTACATTACATCATATTGACATGCTCATAAATTCACATTCTTGTTCTAGTGTCATTAACATCATGAGTTCATACAAAGTGTCGAACAATAAGTTACATAATTAGTACTTTTGTTATCCTAACCTCATGTAATTTCACAACACGACATCCTCATTAGATGAACACCTCATATGTATTGTAATATCCCACATTGGTGGGTGAGGGTTTGGTAGCTGACTTTATTAGTAGTGCTGGTTGCTAACATGTTGTACGCGTTTTGGGGCGTCAGGCTCAGAAGTGGGCTCGCGTCACCAGGAACAAACCATGAGGGCGGTAAGGCCTAAAGTGGGCAATATACATCATGTTGGGTCGGGCTGTTAGCCACCGTCAATAATTCATCAATTACCGAGGCTAATTACAATACTCAAACTCGATCATTCATCTCGAATACTGTTAGCCAAACTAACATTATTCTCTGTTTAAAGCATAACAATTGTAGTTCTTTCATATACTTAATATATACAAAACATAGTATACATGAACGCATCAATTCTTGAAACTAACTCATAATTCTCAAATCTGGCTATCCTCTTTGGATGCCATTAGCCAAAGCCATTTCTATTGATGGGAAGTCTATTGTAGAAAATGAAATTGTTACATGCATTGAAGTCATTTCTGACCGGGAAGTTTATTGTAGAAAATCAGCAACGAAAACTGGTTCCCTGCTAGCTACACAATACGGTAGCGAAGCTGCTTCGCTGTAGGCCGCACAATTTGGCAGCGAAAATTGATTCGCTCTAGGACGCACAATTCAGCAGTGAAAAATGTTTCATTGCAGGCACTTTAATTTCGACAGTGAATGCTACTTCGTTGTAGCCAACACACTTTCAGCAGCAAATGCTAATTCGCTACATGCAACTCAATTTTGGCAGCAAATTGCAATTTTGCTGCAGTCAATACACTTTCAGTAGCGAACACTGATTCGCTGTAGAACAATTCAACTTCAACAGCGAATGCTAATGTGCTGCAGCCAACACACTCTTGACAATGAATACTAATTCGTTGCAGACAACTCGATTTTAGCTGTGAATCACAAATTCGCTGCAGAACACACTTTTGGCAGCGAACATTGATTCGCTGCAGATAACTTAATTTTAGCAACGAACGCTGATTTGCTATAGACAACTCAGTTTCGGCAACAAATCACAAATTCGTTGTAGACAACAAACTTTCAGCAGCGAAATTGCAATTTGCTGCAGATAACACAATTTCTGCAGCAAATGCTAATTCACTACAGAACAACTCAACTTCGACAGCGAATGCTAATTCACTGCAGCCAACACACTTTCGGCAGCAAATGCTAATTCGCTATCAACAACTCGATTTTGGCAACGAATCACAAATTCGTTGTAGAACACACACTTTTGGTAGCGAACGCTGATTCGCTGCAGACAACTTAGTTTCGGCAGCGAATAACAAATTCGCTGCATAACACACTTTTGGTAGCGAACACTGATTCATTGTAGATAACACACTTTCAGTAGCGGACACTGATTCACTGCAGAGAATACCATTTTGGTAGCGAATGCTCATTCGCTGTAGACAACACAATTCAACAGCGAACACTGATTTGTTGCAGAACACACACTTTTGGCAGTGAACGCTGATTCGCTGCAGACAACTTAGTTTGGGCAGGGAATCACAAATTCACTGCAGACAACACACTTTCAGCAGCGGACACTGATTCGCTGCAGACAACACCATTTCGGCAGCGAATCACAAATTCGCTGCAGGACACACTTTTTGCAACGAACGTTAATTTGCTGTGGAGAACTCAATTTCAGCAACGAATCACAAATTCCCTGTAAAACACACACTTTCTGCAGCGAAAGCTAATTCCCTGCAAACAACTTAATTTTGGCAGCGAATCAGAAATTCACTATAGGACACACACTTTCAGCAACCAATGTTAATTCACTGCAAAGAACTAAATTTCGGTAGAGAATCACAAATTCACTACAGAACACACACTTTCAGCAGTGAATCCTAATTCGTTGCAAACAACTCAATTTTGATAGTAAATCATTAATTTACTACAGGACACACACTTTTGGTAGTGAACGTTAATTCGTTGCAGAGAACTCAATTTAGGCAGCGAATCAAAAATTCACCGCAGAACACACACTTTCGGTAACAAATGCTAATTCGTTGCAGGCATGCAATTTGTCATTAGGTTCAAGCAATGCCACATGATTATAGTATGAACACACATACATTTTCAATTCCAGCGTATAATCTATCATCAAATCCCAGCAGAGTTACATGATCTTAACATGAAGACACACATGCATTTCAATTCTAGCACATATCTATCATCAAATCCCAGTAGAGTTACATGATTTTAACATTAACACACATATGCATTTTCTTACACAATGCATTCTGGCCAACCTTATAACTATGGTCGACCCTCTACCATGTTTTGTTCTTTCTATTTTATTCAATTTTTTCTTTGTTAGATATTCTGGAAATTGGCCTCATTTCGTCTCTATTTCCTTATCCTCTTAGTTGATTTTGGTTTCCTTCATAGCTAGCATAAGGGTTTTAGGTCAATTTTCTTAGGGACTCCATCATTTTCGATTTTGGGTCTCAATAACAAGGGGGAAAGGGTTACTATATGACCCTTACCTTTTGAATCTAAGTGGGTCTGGCCAGTTTGGTAGTATTCCTTCTCTCATTCTCCTAGTTCTCCCCCTTCTTCTTCCTCTCTCGGTTCTCTTTATTTTGTCAGTTATTTCCCATCCGTCACAGCCCTTTCTCCCTTCCTCTAAATAGCTATTCAGCTTTCACTTAAGGTCTCAACTATCTATCTCTCAAACATTCAAAGGGCACTCTCTGCTAGTTTGGTTTAAGTTTTCATTGGGAAGGAGGAAGAGGAGAGAAACATGCAGTTGCTGCAGATAACTTTGGGAAGAGGAAGGGTCACCTTCTTTCTCTCTCCTTGCATTTATACTCCCCATTAAATGAGGTGGGGGTGTTTGGGGTTGGTTTAGATGTGTTCTTGTCCCTGTTATGGTTTGTCCAAAACCGGTTTTACCCCCTCTTAGCTCCTTAAGACAATTTGATTTGTTTCCTAAACTTTTTTTTTTTATCAAAATGTAAGTATATATAGCAGATCAAAAAAATATACAAGGTTGGAGAACCATTAAGTTCATATATAGGATTTTCAAAAAGGGAATAGACTCCCTGATAAACCAATTACATGAAAGCCAAAGGAATTACAAACAAGCTGAAAGAATTAGTGACAATAGTTAGAAGAGGAACCAAATTAAAGTGACGGTGCCTAACCTAACACATGGCAAAAAATAAAACAAAAGGCATCATGAGTCACGACAACCAACTGGAGCAGACCCTCTATAGAGACAACCATCTTGAATGCCAACAGAGAAGACATCACAAGCCATCACCGAAGGATGGACACCATCTAACCAACATTACAACCCCACCCGAGATAAGCCGTCATCAGCAGCAAATGGACACTGGCAGCCTCCAAAGAAAAGAAAGGAAGAGCATAAACCACAACAGAAATACCATCCACCAAACCAAGGAAACCATTTCCAGCCTAAACAGGAAGAGCTAACTCAAGGATCAAACCAACCAACAAACAAAACAAACACCACCATGATTGATAATCTATTTATGAAAATGCATAACCATATAGAAGATGATCTGGAATTTGCGAAGCACAAGAGAGATAGGATTACAAGAATTATCCTTTTAATTAGACTTAGTTGCTGTTGATTCAGAAATTGGCAGCGAAAACTTTTATTGTGATGACCCTTACTTGTTCAAGTATTATCGTGATCAAATATTTTGAAGATACATTCCTAATAATGAGGAAGTAGTATCATTAAATTTTATCATTCTAATGCATGTGAGGGTCACTTCTCATTAAAAAAAAATGACTACAAAAATCTTACAATGTGAATTTTATTGCCCATTATGTTTAAGGACTCAAATGCATTCTGCAAAACCTGTGAAAATTGTCAAAAGTTAGGATCAATTTTAAAATATAACATGATGCCTTTAAATCCTATTCTTGTCATTGAAATCTTTGACTATTAAGGTATAGATTTCATGGGACCATTTCCTCCATCATTTGGTTTTTGCAGTAGATTATGTTTCAGAATGGATAAAAGCAATTTCAAGTCAAAATAATAATCACAAAACAATGATCAAATTTTTTAAAGATAATATTCTAAGTCGATTTGGAATCCCTTGAGCCATAATAAGTGATGGTGGAATATATTTTTGCAACAAACCATTTAAATCTTTAATGAAAAAAATATGGAACCACCTCTTATCATTAAAGAGGACAAATAAAACTTGCTAATAGGGAGATCAAACAAATCTTAGAAAAAATAATGAACCTTAATCGGAAAGACTAGTCTTTCAGACTTAATGATGCTCTTTGGGCTTATCGAACTACTTTTAAAATATCATTAGGTATGTCACCTTATAGGCTAGTATAGGGAACCTTGTCACTTGCCTATGGAACTTGAACATAAAGCTTATTGGGCTATTAAAGCTTTCCATTCAAACCTTGATGATGTTAGCCAACTAAGTAAGTTACAAATAAATGAACTTAAGGAAATAAAAAATGATGCAAATGAGAATTTAAAAATGTATAAAGCAAGAATCAAAGCGTTTCATGATAAGAAAATCTAAAGAAAATCATTTGATGTTGGTAAAAAGGTTTTGCTTTATAATTCTCAACTCCACTTATTTCTTGGAAAGTTAAGATCAAGATGGAGTGGTCCATTTATTATGAAACATGTGTATACTTATAGGGCATTTGATTCCAAGAATCTAAAGAGTGATAATGTTTTCAAAGTGAATGAACATTGTTTGAAAGCATACTTTGATAATTTTCCTAGTGAAAATGAATCCTTTGGTATGAATGATCTTGTTTATAAGCAGTGATTACTTTTTCTCACATTGTTTTTGTGTTTCTTTTTTGTGTGACTTTTTTTTCTAGTCCATTTCGAACCTCGATCAAATGAAGGATATCTCAACTCCATGACTCTCATGTCAATTTTTTTAATTTCCCATGATAACTTATATCTGTTTATATATTTGTTCAATTATTTATTTTTTCTCTTTTCTATAAATCTCTTATCCACCTCTCATTTGAAAACTGGACAACACTCTTAAGAAATTAAAAGGGTATTTTCACACTTTGCCTCGAAATACGATAACAAAAATTTATTATACTTGATGTGAAAGATTGAGGTTGTTAATTAACCATGGAATTCCTGAAGATATTTATTGTATAATTGAAGCAAAAGTTCAATTATTATGTGAGTCTTCCAATTCTTTTATTTCACTCATGCCTAAGATAGGTAAAAATACTTTTGGGAAGAAATGCCATGCAAAACGATTGAAAGTCTGTAATAAAAGTGCTAAATGGACTTCTAATGCATAATGTCATTCTTTAGAAATGATATTTATAAACTGTGAAGATAAAATACAATTCATTAAGGATGACTTGGGTAAGGAGTCTTTAGATAATCTTTTATTGACTCTTGAGATGCATCATTAATTCATGATTTTTGGGCCCATTTTCATAAAGAATATGTTAGATATAGTCTTGTGAATCTGACTACAAAAGACCTTGTTTGTCAGTTTTTAAGAAAATTGGATGGGAAGCCTATCCCTGACCTAAAAGAGCATTTAAGCCATTCTTTAATGTAAAACTAAGGGAATATGTGAGCCACATTCACAACTACTTGTACATATAAATGTTCTGATACAAATTAAAAAAAAAAACTCTAGGTAGCCTATCCATATAAGTGATATGATTGCATTTCCTTTTCCATGTCTATAAAATCTTCTCATCTTTCCTTTCATTTTTATTTAACCTATACATTTAATGAGTATAGGAGAGTGTAGAAATAGTAGGATTCTCAACTCATAAAATAAAAATTATTTGTGTTTTCGGTGGATCTAGTCTTGAGAAAGAAAAGGAGTTTTTAGAATCAACAAATCATCTTTGTCAAGTACTATGATTAATACTTAAAAGTGCATTTTTATCAAGGTTTTATATCCTCATTTTGCACTTGAAGTATCAATAACTCCTTAACTAAAGCATGTTTTATAATAATAAGTCTGATACTATAAGATACCTTTAATTTATGGTAAATGTTCATCATAAATGCAGACCTATCACATAAATCACATGATTAATAAGTTTAACTACTGAAATTGAGAAGACAAAGAGAGGGGCAAGCTTAGAAAAGAGATACTGACTCAGTCCAAACTTGAACACCATTCGGTTATTGGATCATAACTGGATTTGTAGAACTTGGATTTAGGTCTGGTTTATATGTATGGAAAGCTAAGACATCGGCCTAAAACTTTCATGAAGAGTCCAAGATTCAAAAGGACTGTTTTCAAGTTCAAATTGTAGCAACAATGGAGAAGTCAGAATCTGTCTTGCAGCCCAGACATTGTTCAGTGTTCAGCCCATATCTCAAGTTCTACAAATCCAAATGTATCGATTCTTTTTTTGTTGGAAAGCTGAGACAATTTCCTAAAACTTTCATGAAGAATATCTGTTTAAATTCTGATGTTGGAAATGATGTTTTGTTCAGATAAGAAGATAAGGATTGTCAACAAGTTAAGATGTGGCCACCCACTCAACAATTAGTCATCATATCAATAGTTTCAAATTTTGGCCTATAAAAGGAGGCATTTAGGCATCTCGGTTTTTAGATCAAGATCATATTCTTGCTCTCTCTCTTTATATTTTTGTAATGCTTAAGTTTTGTTTATATTAATATCTTATATATGGTTTTCATTTCCTTTCCTTTACTTAGTTAACTTATATCTTATTTATGTTCTTATCTTGTTTATTTATGTTTCTCTCTTTCATTATGTTTAGCTAAGTTTATTATGTTAAGGTGAAAATATTACACTAATGGTGTAAGAATAAGTATAGTATAAACTCAACATGGACTTTAATGTTTGATACTAACATGTTTTGTATTTGTTATCTTGTTCACTTTTAATACTTTACTTGTTAAATGGTTAATCTAGATTTATGTTGTATAACTCTTGGTACAACAAATACTTGGCACTTTCATAAACCTTGACAATTATTTTATCCTTGTTTAATCTTTATATCAATATCACATCTCAAAGCTCTCTTCAACTTCTTTTCTATTATTATTTATTTCTTTATTTGTAGTTTATACAATTAACCTCCCAGTGGTTCGACCCCAGTCTTACTGGGTTGTTTATTACTTCGACACTCCTACACTTAGGAGAAGACATCAACTCTTTGGTCGTGTCATACTAGCTAAGAGGATTATTTATTTAGTATGTCGCACGTCACCCTCGCGACATCCATTTTGGCGATTTTTCATTTCTGTTGATTGGTTTGTTGGGAGTCGCCACTTAGTATTTCATTGAGAGTTACTAGGAAACCCAGATCTACTGGTCTTGTCAGAGATTCACGGGTAAGGGACTGGTTGTGGTTAGGGAAGGTATTAGCACCCCCTAACGTACCCTACCTGAGGTAAGCTGCTTCATGGCTTTGATGTGTTAAAGAAGTTTTAAAAATTATCTTTTCATCGGATATTAGAAATATGACTTATATGTAAGCTCATAATTCTTGATCGTGAGCAAATCAAAATATTAAATTCTTCTTTATTCTTTGCGATTTTATCATAAAAAAAACATTCATAAAAAATAACATCCATAAAACAAATATAAACACACATTCACTTTTACTGTATATTTTTTCTTTTTTCTTTTTTCACATCCACACTATAGATTATAAAAATTTAAAAAAACTAAATAAAAATTACATTAAACAATTTAAAATTTACAAAATGGAGTCCAAAAAATTCAGGAACAGTTCTGGGATGCATTCTGGGTCCGCCGAAACAGTAGCGGCGCGTTGCTCCACACGCCCCCGCCACTGGCGGTGCGTGGGTTCATGTGCCGCTGCCGATAAAGACAACAAAACTGGTGGATCAGGAACGTCTTCTTCTTCTCTATCTTCCTACACTGGCGGTGAGGGTCACCACACCTGCAACAATAAAAAAACGCACAAACAACCCTTCTTTTTTTCTTTTTTCGTTTCACCTTCTTCTCTGTTTCAGGTGGCCATCGGTATGTCAAAAGGGCGGCTGACGGCTGAGTTTCTATCGTGTCTGCATAGCTGCTAGAGGCCGGCGAGAATGGTTGGGTCAGTAGAGAGTCGGGAAGTGAGGCTGGATTTGGGATTCAGCCGTGTGTGGGGAAGGAGTCGGAGGAAGAGGGAGGATCTGTCGGCTGAGGACTGGAAGGCGGTGTTCTCGGCGAGGAAGAGGAGCAAACAAGAAGGGAAGGTCTGCGGCAAAGGGGTGTTGGTTTTTGGAGACCGGTGTGCAGGGGGGAAATGGAGTTGCTGTGTTTGGGCTGTCCAGGTATGGCTGGCGGCAAGAACGGAAAGGAAATGGTGTGTGAGCAAAAATCCCAAAGTAGGGGAGAGCGACGACATTGGCTGGTTCTCTGTTGGGGGAGATCGAGAGAGGAGAGGGATAATGGGTATCTTGGGTTAGCTGGGAGAAGGAAACGGCATTAGGCAGAAAATAGGGAAATGGCGTTGGGAGGCGGCTCGTTTGGAAAAGGAAAATGTGTGGTGGTCGGGCATGTGTGGGGGATGGAGAGGTTGGTGCTGAGAAGGGGAAGCCTGTCTTGTGGTCGGTTGGAGAAAAAAAAATCCAAAGCAGGGGGGCGGATGTTTGGTTAGAGATAGGTTTAGGTTTAGGGTTTTTTTTGTGTTTTTTTTTCAAAATTGCTTTTTTTTTTTGTGTATGTGTTGGAAACTCCTATTTATAGGTAAAAATATTGTTTGGTCTCCAAACTTGGTCCCTCAACTTTCTTTTTTTGTAAATTTTGATTTTGCTTAATTTTTTTGTATTTTTTGAAAACGAGCAATATCAACGTCGACTTAAATGAGAAAAATAATGATTTTAAAAATGACGCGTGAAAAGTTGAACGCGTTTGAAAGACCTTTGAAAATTTAAATTCTTTTTTAGACGACGCTGAAAATGCTAAAAATGATGCAAATATATTAAAAACATATTTTTTTGAATTTTCATTGTTTTTCATTATTTTTGGATTTTCTAAAAATTTTATCAAAAAGATGAGTCAAAATTTGGGTAACAATAGATGCCTCATCTTTACAATGCTTACGAAGCAAAACTCCTCAATGTTTTGCATAGTAAGCTTTGTAAAGAAAAGAAAAAGAAAATGATCTTAAAAACATGGAGAATGGTCTCATTGTAATGAGTGACCCACCCAGAAAAAAAATGGTCTCATTGTAATGGGTGACCTACCCAAGTGGAAGAATGACCTCATTGTAATGGGTGACCTCCCCAGATAAAAAAACATGGAGAATTGGTCGCGTTGTAATAGGTGACCTACCAAGAAAAATATTGGTCTCATTGTAATGGGTGACCTACTCAAGAAAAAAGGAAAGAGTGGTCTCATTGTAATGGGCGACCTACCTAGGTGGAAGAATGACCTCATTGTAATCGGTGACCTACCTAGATAAAAAAAATATGGAGAATTGGTCGCGTTGTAATGGGTGACCTGCCAAGAAAAATATTGGTCTCATTGTAATGGGTGACCTGCCCAAGAAAAAAGAAAAGAGTGGTCTCATTGTAATGGGCGACCTACCTAGGTGGAAGAATGACCTCATTATAATCGGTGACCTACCTAGATAAAAAAATATAGAGAATTGGTCGCGTTGTAATGGGTGACCTACCCAGAAAAATGTTGGTCTCATTGTAATGGGTGACCTACCCAAGAAAAAAGGAAAAAGTGGTCTTATTATAATAGGTGACCTACCCAGGTGAAGGAATGGTCTCATTGTAATGAGTGACCTACCCAGATAAAAAAAACATGGAGAATTGGTCGTGTTGTAATGGGTGACCTACCCAGAAAAATATTGGTCTCATTGTAATGGGTGACCTACCCAGAAAAAAAGAAAGAGTGGTATTATTGTAATAAGTGACCTACCCAGGTGAAGGAATGATATCATTGTAATAGGTGACCTACCTAGATAAAAAAAAAATGGAGAATTGGTCGCGTTGTAATGGGTGACCTGCCCAGAAAAAAATGTTGGTCTCATTGTAATAGGTGACCTACCCAAGGAAAAAGGAAAGAGTTGTCTCATTGTAATGGGTGACCTACCCAGATAATTAAAAAAAACATGGAGAATTGGTCGGATTGTAATGGGTGACCTACCCAGAAAAAGGTTGGTCTCATTGTAATGGGTGACCTACCCAAGGAAAAAAGAAAAGAGTGGTCTAATTGTAATGGGTGACCTACCCAGGTGGAAGAATGACCTCATTGTAATGGGCGACGTACCCAAATAAAACAACATAGAGAATTGGTCGCGTTGTAATGGGTGACCTACCCAGAAAAAATGTTGGCGAGGGCTCAAAAGCGCACTTGAAAGGAAGTAGGGTTAGAAATGCAGTACATGAGAAGTGAAGCTCAAAGGCGCACTCAAAAAGAGGTATGGTTATAAAATGCACTACCCAAGAGATGGTGGCTCAAAGGCACACTCAAAAAGAGGTATGGTTATAAAATGCACTACCCAAGAGATGGTGGCTCAAAGGCGTACTTGGAAGGAGGTAGGGTTAGAAAACGCACTACCTGAGAAGTGAGGGCTTAAAGGCGTACTCGAAATGAGGCAGGGTTAGAAAACACACTACCTGAGAAATGGTGGCTCAAAGGCACACACAAAAGGAAGTGAGGGCACAAAGGCGCACTCGAAATAAGGTAGGGTTAGAAAACGCACTACCCAAAAGGTGATGGTGGCTCAAAGACGCACTCAAAAAGAGGTAAGGTTAGAACACGCACTACCTGAGAAGTAAGGGCTCAAAGGCGCACTCGAAATGAGGTAAGGTAAGAAAACACACTACCCAAGAGATGGTGGCTCATAAGCGCACTCGGAAGGAGGTAGGGTTAGAAAATGCACTACTTGAGAAGTGAGGGCTCAAAGGCACACTTGAAATAAAGTAGGGTTAGAAAACGCACTACCTGAGAAATGGTGGCTCAAAGGCGCACACAAAAGGAAGTGAGGGCACAAAGGCGTGCTCAAAAGGAGGTAGCGTTGGAAAATGTACTACTTGAGAAGTGAGGGCTCAAAGGCGCACTCGAAATGAGGTAGGGCTAGAAAACATGCTACCTAAAAGTTGATGGTGTAACACCGATCTGATAATCTTGAAAGCAATGTATTATGATTTATATGCATGTATACTTACCTGAGAAATGTAGGTCCCCATTTCTTCATGGTGTCTTTCTTTTCTCAAAAGTTAGAGTGTTGGTAGTGAACTCCGATGGCTTTTTCGCTCTTGCTTATTCGAGTCATCTCTTGTGATTTTGACCTCTAGAAAGGACTTGATATCATCATACATCTTTGTCCTCCGCCCTTTATCTCAAGGGTTGCCAATTTTGGTTGGTATTCTTCTTAGAAAGGGAATCATGGAGCCAGCCCTACCAGGTGTTTTTGATTGCTCCGTAGCTTGATCATGCCCCCAAGTGTTAATTCGGGTTTGGGGATGAGGCTATGTGAAGGAAGGTTTGACAAGGAGTTGTTTTCATGCAGAATTTTTGGAATTTCAAAGCTATTCCAGACATAGAAATCATTTTGACATCGATTCAAAGCAAACTCATTCTGAAGAAATTCAAGTGATTCCTATAGAGAAGTTTTCAAAAGTGATGAAAACCTTTTGTTTGGCTTTTGGTGAAAAATATGAAGTGACACTTGGTTGGTCAAAAAGGTTTAAGATTTAATTTGAGGGTTTCAAAGAACCAGTCTTCAAAGCATTCATTTTATTTGCATGAATGATGATTTGGTTTGCATGAGAAAGCATTGCTTACCGATCCAGATTACTTGCCTTTGATCAGAAAGGGCTTGATTAGGCACGTAATGTAGGCTTGGGCTCTTTGTTATGAAGAAAAGGATATTTGTAGGCTCAAAAGGTGTTTAAGGGATTTCAAGACTAAGGATCACTTGTGCTTGTTACCTGACCTTTTATCTTTTGAATTGTCTTTCCAAAATGGTATATCGTGCCCCCTAGTATTGGGCTTGGCTCTTTCTCTTTGTTTTTGTTTTCTTCATTTGGTTGAGCATCTCATTTTTTTTTTGCCCAAAATTTTTTTGGATCCTTTGGATTTTTCTTCATGCCCCCAAGCTTTGTTTGGGCACCTTTAATGATTAAGAATTTTCTTTTATGCCCCCCAGTATTGTTTGGGCACTTTCAATCGTTGAGGTTTTTTTTATATATCTCTCGCACTTGCCCCCCAGTGTGGGGTGTGATCCTATCCAAGGTTATTTGCAAAAACAAACATTACTAGGCTCAAAACAGGTCTGCAAATGATATATTTTAGCATCGTGAAAGAATTATCAAAGAAGGCCTTTCCTCATTTCAAATGCATGCATTTAGGATTGCTAAGCCTTGCTTTCATGTGAGTATGCAAAGTGATTTCTCATTATTCATTCAATCAAAACTTGGCTTTTGGAGTCACTTCATGGTGTTTTTTTTCCTAGGTCTTTCAGGTTTATAGTTACCTTTCTAAGGAATCATTTGAATTTCTAGAACTCGTTTGTTATTGATAAACACCAACATGATTTCTGTTTTTATAATAAACTTTGAATTCCCAAAAAAATTCTTGTGAACATGTGCGACCATGCATAGTTTTGGAAGAAAAGGGAAACACACTAAAAGACTCTTGGCGCAATGGTTTCATGCTTAAAGATTATGCTGATGTGGGACAATAAATAATAAGAATTAAAGCAAGAAAAAAAAAGCTTTAGAGAAAGAAAGAAGCTAAAAAAAATAAGAAAGGGGATTGAAGATATGCAAAGTCTGCAATATTTTCATTAATCATCAAAATTCCTTAACATTTAGAAAAGTAGGGTATTAATACTAAAACCTTAACTAGAACAAGCGATTGGGCTTATGGCCCACTAAATAAAATACCGAACAATAATTAAATCAAACCCAACAAATAAAGCCAAATTAATAAACCTCAACTAAAACTTCATATAAATTAAACCCAAAACATAAGTTAAAGCCCAATCTCTCAAATGTTTGGGTTATCCTCCATCGTCTATGATCATGCGCGTGCATAAATAATATTTCGGGTTCAGTGTCCCCATCAATTCTCCTGGGGTTGGAAGAACTCAACCCCGTTGAGTATAGGCCAAAGCAACTCCGATAATGCTCTCAAAGATAAGGATCAAGCTGTTGTGATGTTTCTCTGATAATCCAAGTATAGTATGAATCTGGTCGTCGAATCCATATACTAGGATTTATTGAAGTTCACCATCCCTGGTAAAAACCACTTGTGCATTCAAAGTAGCATTAATATGTTCCTTTTATGCCAAAGATATGGATAATAAGGTAGTGGTATCAAAAGAAGCATCAGGGATAGGTTGTATTTTATAAATACCTAGGTCTTTCATGTTAAAAGTAGAGTTAATATCAAAGTTTAATGGTATTTTAATGACATAATTATTTGATTTAATCATTGGCAACACTTTGAATGGTCTAGCACTACTTGTAATTTATGATCAGTTTTCAAAGGATATCGTTCAGGTCTAATCTGTATCATGAAATAATCTCCAACATTAAGTGCATCATGATATTTAAGTAAATCAGCTTGAAATTTGTATTGTTCATTACTTGCTTGAATTTGTTTCATGATCTCAATATGCAAATTATGAACCCTACATGGTAACGACTCAACTGACTTAGACATCCTATCGTGAGGAGATATAGGAAGGTGTTCTATAGACTTCTCAGGTTTGTAACTATGAACACTAAATGATTGAGGGTGTGGAATGAGACAAACATTGTTTGAAACCTGAGTAGATATGGTATGAAACAATCAAGTAAACTAGGATTATCTTCATCTTCCTCATCACGTGCATGAGGTAAAGGGTCAGGAAACTCAACATGTTGCTCTAAACTTATGATGTGCTAGACACTAAGCATGTGGGATGAGGAATCAGGTAGTTTAGGAGGACTAATATCATAAGACTCTTCTAAGACCATACTTATCTCTATATGCGATTCCAATGAAGAGTTCCCTAAAATTTCCTCTACAGTTAAAGCAGACATATTAGACTCTTTCTTAACCTCAGTCTCAAGCTCACGTGGACTCATTGTGTTAAGTCCCTCTTCTTGCAATCCTCATCATCTAGGTCACTAAAATCCTCAAGATTAGGCTCATACACTTCAACACTACAATATTCTTCTTTACCTATACCTTATATTTTTGGATGACTAAAGGTTTAGAGGTACAATCTAAAGAGATATGACCAAAACCTAGACAATTAGTACACTTAACCATTGAACTCACCTTAAACACTTCATTAACAACTCGTTTGCCTTTATCTTTCTTATAAAGTTGGGAGTTACTAGGATTAGGTCTGTGGGGTGGAGCACCTAACAAAGAATCACTACTTTTGAATTAGGACCTAATAGGGATACTATAAGAGTCCTGACGATTCTTCCACTGATTCTTTGTGACCAACGTGTAGTCTTTAACTAAGGTATAAGCTTGGTCAAGGGTAGATACACCTTGAAATACAACTTCTCTTCTAAGAACATCTTTCAAGCCTTTATATAATCTACGCAAAGTCATGGCTTCATTCTCTCTTATGGCACATCTCATCATGTAATCGTTAAACTATGTTATATACTCATTGATAGACTTATTCCCTTGTCTTAGATTATTCCATTGGTCTAAGAGTTTATTCCTATAAGACTGGGGTAGGTACTTCTCGTGAAGGTCTTAAATGGTAAGTGTAAATTTAAGCTTGGACACTAGATGATCATGACACAAAAGCATGCAACACTCATTTAGAAATGAAATTGAGATCACAAATGGTTCTTGCAAGTGAAATCACAATATAAAAATCCTATCTTCTTCTTTTTTCTTTTCTTTTTTATTTTAATGTGGAGATCAAGAACAAATTACACCAATAAAATTATAAGCATGTAATGTTAAACCTTTAAATGTAAATGATTAATCAAATACAATGTCAAGGCAAAGACTCATAATTATTAAAGAGGACAAGATAATAGATATCAATGATAAAAAAAAGGTTAATGAGCAAATTAACGGATAAAAAGTAAGGTGAGATTTTTTTTTGAATTTTCTGGGCACAAAAGTAATATTAATAATAACCTTAAATGACAAGTTAAAAACCAAAAAAAAAATTTAACTCCAACAAATATGGGAGAGTGATTCACTAACTAGAGTGCTGGGAGGAAGCTGGAATTTGCGAGAACTGACGTGGCAAACTGGATGAATTGACTGCTGACATGGCAGATGACGTGGCCAGTTTGCTTACGTGGCGGGTGACGTGGGTGAATGTTAATTTCGCTGCAGACAACTCTATTTCGGTAGCGAATGTTAATTCGCTGCAGCCGACACAGTTTCGGCAGCGAATCACAATTTCGCTCTAAACACCCATTCGGCGGCGAATGTTAATTCGCTGTAGCCGACACAGTTTCGGCAGCGAATCACAATTTCATTGCAAAACACACAATTCGGCAGCGAATGCTAAGTCGCTACAAACGACTCAGTTTCAGCAGCGAATGCTAACTCGCTACAGACGACTCAGTTTCGGCAGTGAATGCTAACTCGCTACAGACAACTCACATTTTAGCATGAACACACACCTCACATGCTGTAACAATCCCAGCATATCAACTATCACTAAGTTCCAGCAGAACACACACACACATTGAAACCATCAATTTCAGCATATACTCTTTTAACAATTTCCAGCAGGACACACACATTGAAACCATCAATTTCAACACATAATCTTTCAATAATTTCAGCAGAACACACACACATGCATGCTGGCCAACCTTATAGTTAAGGCCAGCTCTCTACCAAAATTTGTTATTTCCATTATATTCATTTTTCTTTGTTAGATGTTCTGAAATTGGCCTCATTTCATTTCTGTTTCCTTGTCCTCCTAGTAAATTTTAGTTTCCATCACAACTAGCTTAGGTCTTATGTCAATTTTTCTTAGGGTCTTCTTATTCATTTCCGGTTTTGGGTCTTAAGGAGAAGAGAAAGGGAGTGTAAATCCCGAAAAAAACCAAGGCTGGATTAAATTAAAGAAAATAAACTAAACTAAAAAGAAGTGGGGGTAAGAACCAATACACTTAAAGAAAATGGGGCCTAAATGCAAATAAGAATAATTATAGAGCATAAATACTCATATTCTCACCAAAAACAGATCTGCAGCTACGTAAAGAAAGAAAAGAGGGAGTTTTTATATCTATTTTTAGAAATTAAGAGAGAAACACCAAAATTTCAAGAACCCATCCCAGATTGAGGGTTATAGG
>Ga0325405_1003173_pt1 | contig 16945 bp, 14 predicted proteins | sample PopdelMetagenome_21_FD_205663 | JGI IMG/M metagenome (GOLD analysis project Ga0325405, IMG submission 205663) | Populus deltoides microbial communities from Bellville, Georgia, United States - Xylem-Control-R2 | ecosystem: Host-associated > Plants > Phyllosphere > Stem > Wood/Secondary xylem...
TTTTATATATGTGCATAAAAATGATTTCAAAGAATAATAATTGAGACTTGCTATAACAACTATAGTGAGTTTTTACTTCAAAAACAAAACTTCTCATAAAAATATATTTTTTTCATAAAATGAAAAAAAAAATGCAAGGATAAGAAAATTTGGTTTTTGTTTAAAGTATACATTTTTCCTTTCCAGTTTAAATCATTATATTTTTTTGTGGGTATTTGTTTCTTATTGTTGTTACTTTTTATTCAATGAACTGCGTTGCTAATAAAAAAACCATTTTATTCTTAAAAAAAAGAAATAAAGACAATTTTGACCAAAAAACCTCATATTTTCCATAATTTTATTTGTTGGTTTGCATGTCAATATCTATTTTTATTATCATATAAACTATCAGAATTTTTCAATTTATTGACGAATATTTTGTCGGTGATTAGACACTGAGTTCGTCAGAATGACTTTTACCGATGAGCTCAAATACAAAAATATTTTGTCAGAAAACTTATCATCGATGATTTATGGTCTGTCAGTGAGTTCATCAGTAACAAAATTATCTATGGATTTAAAGACGGACAAAACATGCCAAACCAAAAAAAATTACCCATTTTAATATTTCGGTATTTCCATCGATAACTTTACAGATCACCAACAAAAAAAAAGCATTGGTAATGCCAACTTTGAGTTTTTAATTTTAATATTACTGATGAAATAAAATCATCAGTGATTAAATAATGGCACATAAGCATTTGTAGTAATTCTTTATCAATTATTTGGAATATACAGATGGATTTAATATATCGGTAAGACCACCAGTAATATTTTTAAAAATACTTTTTAAAACAAATCTATAGAACAAAAGTAGAAAATAACTAAAAGAAATCAAATTAAAATAAAAATCAAATATTTATTATAAATTTAAAAATTTATAAGTTCAAATACAATTAATCTATAATAGAAGAGTTGGAGAAGGAGGAGGAGACGAGTCTTCGCCGAGACCATGGGGCCAATAAAAGAGAGCACATGTATCACCGATCTGTGATTTTATCTCCATTACTAATCGATGGAGTTCGGTCATCTCCTCAGCATTGAGTAATTCTATCTCGACAGCAAGATAGGCCAACCGAGCTTGAACTTGTTGGTCTAAAATCACCTCGAACTCTGGAGTTTGAGTGCTTAAAACCAATTACGAGCATTCAATGGTTAAAACACTTCGGGTTGTTCATAATTCCTCAGCCATAGTGTTTGAGATATCGAACACTTGATTTTTATCAGATCTATTGAACTATCCTACCTCCAACCATAAATCTAGATTGAGTTCTAGATGAGTTGAAAGATCATTCATGCATCTCTCCTTCAACCAGGTGTTAAATGTATCCTAAAAAAAAGTTAACAATTTCAAAAAAAATATTAATTTAAGAAGAGAAATTGTTGAAATCCAATATACCACCAAGTGTTGAGCTCGGTTATCCACGAGATGAAGCACCATTTTTTTACTGTCATCATTTCACATGTGCATTTCTACAAAAAGCTCCATCAAACTTGGTTTGTGTCCAAAAACCGTAGTCTACAAAAGGAAACTATTGTTAGTTAAATATATTTATATTAAAGAAAAAAATTTTAAAAATGGATGTGTTAAAAAAAGAATCTTACCATCTATTTTGCATGCAAAGCAAACAAAATGAATCCACTAGTGTGTGTAGTAATGAAACCGTGAATTCGCCAATTCTAGTTCTTCGAGCTGGATTGTGACCATCACATGAAATGCTCGGACATTACATGTTGAATATATTCTGCCCAAACATCCTTCAGGATGTAAGAAGGTCTAAAATTCTTCTAAATCGTCATGTCATTCTAGCCTGAAAGCTCTCTTTCTTTCATATTTTTTTTTTCTTTTGCGCATTGTACCAAAAATCACGTAGCCTATATGATACAAATGAATTATCTGTTAATAAGTGAAATCGAAAATTTTAAAATTTAGATTAAAAAAATTATCTTGATTTCAATCTTAGCTAATTGTAGTATAATTCTTCTAGACCCTCTTGACAACAACGTTGTTTGCTCTATCCCAATAAAATTTTTCCTTGCATCAATCATAGGTTTCCATTTAAGATTTGTGAAAATCTAACTTCGTTGAAATAATGGCACTTTCATCGATGATTTCATCGCCAATATTATGGTTTAGATAGTCATAATATTTGTAAACCTGAAATTGCATTCGTTAATTGAAATTAATTTTTCCAAAATTATTAACACGTTCTTTATTTTTTAGTAGTGGACGAAAGGAAAACAAACTTATATTGAAAGGTTAGACTTTTGCTGGGCATGATACTTCCTAGTAAATGGATCTTGCTCTGAAAGGACCCCTCGTTGGTGTGGCGGCAGCACACTTGATGAGCCCGCATTGATGGTAGGTGTTTTTCTTCTTCTAATGACTCATTATCATTAGAAGTGTTGTTAGAAGAATTAACATTGATCCTATCCATGCGACATGTTATTGACTTTCTCCTATGCATTTACACAAATTAAAGAATTAAGATGCCATAAAAAATTCCTATTATAAAAAAAAAAATTCAACAATACCTCCTTTATATAAGAGACTACCTAAAATTTCTTTACTTGCAAATACACAACAATTTAAATTTGATTGCCACAAATCAATTGATTTAATTCAATTTTTTTCCTTGACATGAAGTAAAGATTTCACTCAACTTGTACTCAACCTAGTTTTTAAATTATTTTTTTAAGTTTTTTTTATTAATACATATATTTATTATAGAGAAACCTAATTATTGAATCTTTACTTTTTAACTAGAATTTTACTTTATAAATAGCAAAGCTTTTTTTTCTATAATTAGGTTATATATACAATTACTATCATAATAATATTATATAGTATATCCTATAAAAATCAATCTATATTTATAACTTTAACTTGTAATTGAAATTGAACTTATAATTATGAATATATGATAATTAATTATTCTTAACTAAGAATATTTAAAATTTATTAATGTTTAATAGAATATCATTAACTAATTATAATTAAAATCAATCCTATATATTTAATTGAAATTGAACAGTAAAATTAAAAACAAATCCAACTAAAATTCAACACCATTGTTCTCATATGAAAAAATAAATTCAACAACAACATCAATACCATTATTAAGAATAGAAAAATAAAAAACAAAAACAAATATAATGCAAAAAAAAAACACAAAAAAAGGAAGAAAAAATAAAGATCTTGCTTTAATTTCATTGTTAATGAAGCTGAGAAGAGAAAAAACAAACAAATTTATAAAGTATGTTAATTAACAAATAAAACTATGAAGAGAAAACAAGAAGAAGGAAAAGAGAAGGAGTTGAAGAGAGAAGAGAAAGAAAAATAGGGACGTTACTGTTTTTTGCAGAAGAGAATGAGAAAAGAAGAAGGAGAAGAAGAAGAAGAAGAAGAAGAAGAAGAAGAGGCACGTATGTTATTAAATTAGGGATTCTGGTCTTCTAATTTGGGGCTTTTTTACCAATGGTTTTACCGATGGATAATTAACTATTAATTTATGGATTTTAATGTATTTTTAACATTATTTATCTATGATTTTGCCTAGAATATTTAATTGAAATTTCCAATTTATTTGAAAATATTCAGAAACCCCCCAAGTATCATCAATGACTTTTCAGCCCGTCGATGATTCTGTCTAAAAGGAACAGTAATTAACAGTGTCATTAAGAAGTGAACGATTCCAAAACTCTCGAGAAAATATCGATAGACATTAATCATTGGTGATCTTATATATAATGAACATCAGAATAGTATCATTGAGAGGTGAACAAATCCAAAGCTATTTGAAAAACACTAACAAAAATTAACCATCGGTGATCTCGTATGTAATAGACACCATGAGCAATGCCGTCGAAAAGTAAACAGTTCCAAAGGTCTTGGGAAAATATCGATTGTCATTAACTATCGGTGATCCCGTATGTAATGGACACCATGAACAATGTCATTGAGAAGTGTTCTCAAGCTCTAGGGAACATGCTGATGAGCTCAATCCTTTGGTGTATCAGTTGGTATTTTACATTTTTTTAGTAATGCCATTAGAATAAAAGAGTTTTTGTGATCAGATTGTATTTGTATTCCTTATCTATTCATCCTGAAAATACTCAAAATCACAATAGCACTCACAACACAATAACATCAGTTCTATGTATAATAATAAAATCATAGAAAATAAATGTTTTCCTATCATGTAATAATAAATTGATGTCATTTTCATTACATTAAAGTTAATTTCATCCAGAACTGTTACATTATAGATAATTTCATTACATATTAATCAAAATTGTCTTCTTCTTCTTCAATTTCATCTTCGTCATCTTCATTGCAATCTTCTATATAGATTTCATCACTATCATCATCTTCGTCGATTTCTGTATGTCGAATGGTTCTCAAAATATCATTTAACTCCTTAATATCAACATCAATAAAAGTCTTCTCACTAACATAAAAATTTGAGTTTTCTTCTAAGTCGGTAAACAGACTAACTCGATATGGATCAACTAACTCATCAAGTTGTAAGACATAATCTCTCATAGTTACTTCATTGTTATCATCCTGAAAAACCTATATATGACTCTTGGATTTGATTTTTACTATGGATAATCAATCAATACTCAAACGATCCTTTCTAAAGGAATATGTGTATATGAAATTAACTTGATAGCATTGTTTGACGAAAATAAAGACATCGTTGATGTTTCAGAGTCTGGCCTTTGTAATAAATTTGACCAAATCATGATGGGGATCTACTCTCTATCAATGATATCATACCAATAAGATTTAAGTAAAAATAACTCTATTCTGATCGCTATGATATTTCAACTCAATAACCTTTTTTAACTTCTTATAGTAGTTAACTTTGAACTCATTAGAAGTTGATCATTTAACATATACTCCATTATTATATGTCTTTTACGCTGACCATACTCTTCAATATGAAAAAAAAAAAAGGTTCATGGATGAAATACCTATTATAACACTTCATCTTTCTTTTTTTTAAGGACTCAGATTTAGTAAATTCAAAGTAAAACTAACATTCCCACCCAATTGATAAATCTAGTACATAAATTACAATCATTAACAGTTAACAAGAAATGTGTATCTTGAGAAATAAGAATAATTAAATAGTCCCTACATGTGTTATGAACCACATGAAAAATTGTTCATCTTGTAATAAAAAAATTTTAAAATTTAGTCAGTTGTGAGTTTTTGGATAATAAAAATTGATGATGTTGCCTATAAGGAATTCAACAATTTATCAGTTTATAATAGTATAAGAGATAAATTATTTAAAAGTAACATGTTAATTATTATATTTATTGAATAAAATGTTTCAGTTCATCATAATTAAATAACACATATTTATGTTAATTATTATATTTATTGAATAAAAGGTCTCAGCTCATCACAATTAAATAACACATAATTATATGCGTGTCTGAATTCAATTTTTATTAAATATCTTCCCCTCATGGTATTTTTTTCATACAAGTTGTCTAGGATGAGAAAATATTAACAAGTTCTTCCTCGAAGGCACTTCCTCACTGTTGTCATGCCTTGAAATGCGGTGTATTCTTGTTCTCAAGTGAGGCTCGAAATAGTACGAGATAAATGTTGAGATCTCCTCAACAATATAAACCTCGCATATCAAAGCCTCAATATATGCCTCATTTTTTTAGTTTTTTCTTAAGATTGAACAAGAACCTACATAGAATCAAAATAATGTTTTCAAATTTTAAAAAAATGAATTTTAATTATGATGTATGTGTAATATCTAACCTCTCGAATGGATACATCCATCTGTATTGGATTAGGCCTCCAATTTTTACCTTAACCGATAAATATATAGGTAAATACTTCATTGAGTCGCAAAACGATGGAGGGAATATCATCTCAAGTTTGTAAATTGTCTGCATGATATTTGTTTCAAGCCTCTTTATGTGTTGTGTTTGTAACTTATTGAATCATATATCTCTAAAAAGTGATTGATCTCAGTAAGTGCATCACATATCCCCTATGACCAAGGTTGTCAAAAATATATTTTTGACACGGCACAGAAAATACAAAATAAACTTTGATCGTAAAATCGTAAGTAAATTTTTTTCATATATAGTTTAAGCACCTTAAAATACACGGTTCAAATAAAAATGAAGCATCTTAAAATACATGGTTCAAATAAAAATTCATACATAATTTAAGTAACTTTTCATTAACTAACAAATAACAAATTTAAAACAAACAATCTACTAGTGTGTAATGTAAACTAAAATTAGCTTCATTTTCACAAGAAATACAAACTTTATCCATCAGATTAGTGTTACCTAGAGGAGGTGGAATGAGGATGGCATCATCATCTCCACAAAAATATGCTTGAGGCTTAAAAGCACCTCCCTCATAGAAACCAACTGAATGTTGTTTCCTATCATTTGAAGAGATAAGCACTTCTTCTTTGGGTGGCTGGAAAAAGCAAAATGAATGCATACATTAAAGATTCTTTGGAATAATGGAGTCTTCACTTCATTCAATATTAGGAAAAAAAAGGTTTGAACATCACCTTTGCCTCCCAAAAAAGAAGAGACAACACCGCCAGATTTATATAAGATATACAACAATGCCAAACAAGAGCCTAGGTGCTTTTTCATGGAAGGAAACAATACATTTATCAGCTAGAATAACAGATAGCATATGTAAACACTTCTTAGCAAATTCCTAAGAAAATTGACCATTATGAGAATGAAACCATTAAAACCAACTTCATGTGCCAAGCTACTAAAGTTGACTGGTCTAGTGTCAAGTAAATCACAGAACATATTGGTTGTCATTTAAGCTAACAAATCTTATCCCTGTGCTAAGATCATTTAATAAAAGCCAACATGTGAAAGACATAAGAAAAGGAAAATCCAGTCATTAAGTGGCCTAAAACACCTTTCAACATATAGTAACTAGATAAAAATTATGAGGGATTAACTCAAGTTTGATCACTTAATAATAGGTACTTGAAAATACACTAAGGAAGAGAAAAGGAGCAAGGACTCATGCTATAACAAAAATAAATAAGTAAAAGCAACAAATATGCTTTTCCCTAGAATCAAACAATCTCTCTTCTGAGTTCAACACAGATTTTGCTATAAAAGGTTTTACTTCTTGGGTATAAGATGTTCTGCAATGGAATTTTGCCAAAAAAAAAAACAAGGAAAAGAGACTTTTAAAAGAAGCTCAAGAGGAACAAAAATAAATTGGGGCAAGCACATCTAAAACAACTTTGAATGCAAGATAAAAAATCACTAATAGTTATATACCTACTTCACTAACGGGGTAAAGAAGAAACTTTTATCGTTTGCTTTGTGTATTGCTCGATTGACTTTTGATAAAAATTATCAGGAATTTTTTTTAAATCCCACGATTTAGATGCACAGATAATGTGAAGAATAAGAGACAGGATCTAACAACAAAAATAAAGCAGGATTGAAAACCAAAATTAAAGAAAAAAACATACTCTGGACCGAAAATCAAACCGAATGTAGTGTATGGACCATGATTATGAGGTTTACTGGAAGGAGAGTGTAGCGAATCTGACATGATTTAATTTTCAAACACAAATACCCTTCATTTCTTTCACCTGCAACCAAATTAAACCGAACCAAAGAGAATTGAAATCGAACCAGAATATCAAGGACAATAACAATAACAATATAAAATCACGAATTAAAACAACACTTACTCTTTCCAGTAACCGAGCACAGCTTTGTGTATTGGGATTCCCGTGAGCTAAGATGGTAGAGAGAATGGCAAGATGTTGGGTCATGCTCTTGCTACAAGTAACTATTTCTAAAGGGATGATTTTTTGAGAGAAAGAAAGAGAGTAGAAGGCGTTAATTTTTGAGAATCAGAGAATGTGAGATTTGGGGAAAAGGGAAAGGGGAAAGGGGAGTTTTTGTGAGACAAACGGGATGGAGAGGAGAGGACTGAGAAGAGTCGGTCAATAATTTTTGTTAATTTTGTCAAACTCGGTAAACTCGGTCCCCGAGTTCCCCGAATTTAACCGATTTTGACCGAGTTTGCTGCTTTTCGAGTTTTCTACCTGATTTCACATGGTATATCTGTGTTGACTCGTAAAATCGTATGATTTTACGAGTCAACTTGCAAGTTTGACAACCATGCCTATGACAATAAATCCTAGTAAGCTAGTTGAATGAGTATTTGTATAAACACGTAACAGTCAAACACTTCATTCCATACAATTTGTAATCCTCCAAATTCATCAATCTAGATATATTCGAAGCATATCCATCAGGAAAACTCAGACTCTTAAGCCATTGGTAGACCAATAGTTGTGCATTCTTACCTAAGGCAAAGTTGGCTTTGGGCTTTGTGACCCGTGACCCATAAAAAACCAACTCCATATTTTTATGGTGACAAAACAAAGTATATTCATTCAAATCTTCATGTTGTCCTTTGTCTTTCCTTTCACATCCATAACTGTGTTAAAAATATTTCCAAACATATTTTTTTCATTGTGCATGACATCAAGGTTATGATGGAGGAGATTGGTCTTCCAATAAAAAAGCTCTCAGAAAATACTTCGCTTTACCTAATTATAAATGAACTAAAACCAGAAAACTTCTGCTTACTGGATTGAAAACTAAAGACAATGTCATCGTACTACGACACCATGTCATATAATTCTTCGCCTGATTGTAGAGGTAATGCAACATCCCTTTTAACTCTACCGACAAGAACCACTATTGGCAATAAAAAATGTTTTATCGTCATTTATTAATGTGAAGGCCTTGTTATTTTCCTTACAGTATGGACATACTAATTTTTCATGCATGTTTCTACCAGAAATCATTCTATACGCAAGAAAATCCTTGATAGTCCACATCAAAACTACCTTCATCTAAAAATTTTGTTTCATTGATACATCATAAGTCAAAGTCTTAGATGACCACAACTACTTTAACTCATCAATCAATGGTCAAAGACAATCATCTATATTATGACCAGGACTATTAGGACCGATTATGACCGTAAATAAAAACATGAACTCTGGCCTTATACACATTTCCGATGGTAAGTTATAAACCATAAGTATCTCCGGCCAACAAGAATAAGGAGTAACAAATAACTCGAATGAATTGAATTCGTCTATACATAACCCAAGATGCATGTTCCTTGATTCCATTAAAAATAAGGATGCACCATATTAAAATATTACAAACCTTCATCATCGAAAGAGTACATCATCACTCCATCTATTGTGTTATGTGCTCAGTGGTCTGTGGACACATGAATAACCTTTGCAGTCCAGGTGTGATTGAGAAGTATTTAAGTTTTCTATGTGTAATAAAAGTCCTTCAACTGCTAGTTTTAGGTTTACAACGAGCACGCCCACATGTTTTGCACTCAGTCAACTCTCTATTTTCAAGGTAATACAACATGCAGAAGTTTGACACATGTTGATTTTCTAGTATCCTAGGCTGAGTGGTTTTATCATGGATTTAACATAATAAAATTTATCTTTTAACTTATTCTCTTTAGGTAAAATGCTTTTCTTTTATTCTACAATTCTATCATAATCAGTCTCACTCAACCTATGATCTGACTTGATGGTGAACATCTATTCAATTACCAATCATTTACTGTTATTTATGCACTCATCCCATAATGATTTGTTGGAATCTTTCAAAAGATAAAAAACAAAAAATGATCGCGTCTCCATTAGGTTATTCATCTATGATTAGACATTCATCTGCATAACCCTGATTCATTCTCATCGCATCTATAATCATATTCTTGTAAGGATTACCATTGTCATCTACAAATCCATGCACATTGCTAAAACTAGAAGTTAACACAACCATCCTTTCTATCATGGTCTCGTAAGGACATATGGTTCTTCGTATGCAAACTAATATACGTATTGTTTTCATGAACCTTTTATGTAGAAGATGTATTATTACAACATTTGGTTTGATAAACTTTTTATTCTTATATCTCTTACATGAACATCTAATATCACCTCCACTAATTTTTCTCAGATTAGATAGTGTATAATTAATAAAACCCTTAACATCATTACAATAATCTATCATATGCAACCTTTTAGGGAAATCTTGATACATCCATAAACGATTATCCATTACTTATATCAAACCTATATAAAATATTGACGATAACATTTATTAATTAATTATGTAAACTAAATAAATTAGCTAACATTGGTTTAACTCAAACTTATTTAATTTGTTTTAATAGTACTCTTAATCCATTATCAATTATCTATATAAATCCAAATTCCTATACATTTACCAAAACTTTCAAATCAATAATAAAATTGACAAAATAAAAAACAGGCCTGTTAAATAAGCCATTATTTACTTCATTACAAAACACCTAAGTTAAAAATTCAAAATAAATTTCATCAATTTATGAAAAAATAAATTTTTTCAAAATCTCAAACAAACTCTAACATGTACAAATTATACATTCATACAACAAATTTATTTGAGAAAAACTATATAAAAAAAAAAGTAAACACCCAAAAACAAATACATATACTACAAAAATATGCAATAAAAATTAAATTCAAACAAAAATGGGTAGTTTTTCTTACTTGATGTGGAGAGTCCTCAATAAAATTTGAATCAGAATAAGGATGATGACAAACTGAGTGTTGCGGTGGCCAAATTTATGGAGGGAGGTTAATTTGTGATAAAATAGGGGGTGCTATTTGTTGCAAAGCTGGGAGGAAGAAGAAGAATAAATGGGGGAAGGAAGAAGGCAATTTCTTGAACAGAAGGCAAAGTTGGATAATCGTTGGTTGAGTATTCATTAATTTCACAAATTTGACACACAATTTCTTGAACAGATTTTATTTGACCACTCTTTTTTAATTTTAGTGCCCTAACTTTTTTAGCTAAAAATGCAAATTTGGCTTGGAGGTCATGATCTTCCGTAAGGTTGTACATGCCTCCATTAGATGTATGAGGTTAAGTTTTACCTGGTGCCTCACACGTACCTGTGGTGTCGCAATTTTGAGCATTTTCAGCTAGCAAGTCTAGGTACTCCATTGCTTCATCAGGGTCTTTATCTTCAAAAGTTTTATTGCACATCAATTCCACCATTTGCCTATCTTTAGGTGTTAAACCTTCATAAAATTGTGAGACCAATCTCCATGTTTCAAAACCATGATGAGGACAGGTATTAAGCAAGTCTTTATATCTATCCCAACACTTGTAAAATGTTTCTTCTGGTTTTTGAGTGAAAGTGGTGATTTGTCTTTTGAAAGAATTTGTTCTGTGAGACGGAAAAAACTTCTTTAAAAACTGTTGTTGCATTTCATCCCAAGCACGAATGGATCCTGACCTAATATTTTGTAGCCATGTTTTAGCTTTATCTTTTAATAAAAAAGGAAAAAGCTTTAATCTGATGGTGTTTATGCTACAATTTAAGTCATTATAGGTGTTACAAACTTCTTCAAATTCTCTTAAATGCAAGTATGGATTTTCTAATTCTAAGCCATGAAAAGTGGGTAAAAGTTGAATAATACTTGTCTTAAAATTAAAATGAAATGCATCAGGAGGAAAAACTATACATGATGGTGCACTTGTTCTTGTTGGATTCATATGATCTTTAAGTGTTCTCACACGATTATTCTCATTATTCTCATTATGAATTGACTGGTTATCTTCTTCGGCCGTATTTTCTAAAGAAAATGAGAATTTCCTAGAAAGTTTACCACTTAATGTACGTGTCCAAACTCTCATGCAAGTGCAAAAGAAAAGAAAAGAAAAAGAAAAAGAACAAAATTAGAAAAACTAATAAAAGTAAAATAAAATAAAAGAAATATAAAATTTATACAATACTTACCTCCCCGGCAACGACGCCAAAAACTTGACACGGTCAAAGAGTTGATGTCTTATCCCAAGTGCAGGAGTGTCAAAGTAATAAATAACCCGGCAAGACCGGGGTCGAACCACAGGGAGGTGAATTATATAAATTACAAATAAAGACAAAGATTTGAAGAGAATAATAATAGAAAAGGAGTTGAAGAGAGTTTTGGGATGTGATATTGATGTAAGGATTAAATAATAATAAAATAGATGTCAATGTTAGAGGATCCATTAATGGTATTTCAATTAAATATAATATAAACTCTTTTTATTACTCAATTGGAAACCACACACAAAGGAGGTTCCAATCGGATGATTTATCATTATTAGCTCATTATAAATTATTAACATAATCATATTAATCATCTTATCTAAGAAATACCATACTTATAAATATCATCAGACATTCATATTGCTAGCTTATGTTAACAACAAATCAAGTTCCTATCATAATAACGATGTCTGCCGAAAACTATGAAGGATCAAGCATTTGATGTACCAAGTGTTATACAACACAAATCTAGATTAACCATTTACCAAGCAAGGTATTAAGAATTAGTAAGATAAAAAGATAAGACATGTTAATAACAATCTTTCTTGGATATAAACATTGAAGTCCATGTTGAGTTTATATTATACTTATTCTAACACCATTAGTGAAACCTTTTTACCTTGACATAACTAACTTAGCTATACATAATGAAGAAGAAGAACATAAATAAACAAGATAAGAACATGATTATGATATAAATTAACTAAGTATAGGAAAGGAAATAAAAAAGCATAAATAAGAGATTAATATAGCACGAAAGAAAACTTGAATATTATAAAGAGAGAAAGCAAGAAGATGATTTTGATCTTAAATATAATATGAATAAATACATGGCAAATGTCTCCTTTTATAGGCTAAGATTTAGAACTATTGATTGGTAGGCAACCATTGATTTGGTGGCTGGTTTTTGACATTACTGGCTGCTGGTTCTTGATATTGTTGGCTGGCCAAAACATCATTGCTAACATTAAAATTTGAGCCCTTTGTTCCATGAAAGCTGTGGGCAATTGTCTCAGCTTTCCAACAAAAAAAACCAGAGCTCATTTGGACTTCTAGAACTCAAGATATGAGCTGAAAACCGAACAGTGTTTGAGCTACAGGACAGGTTCCGACATCTCCGTTGTTGCTAAGATTTGAACTTGAAAACGGAAGAATTGAGTCTTAAACTCTCATGAAAGTTTTAGGTCTATGTCTTACCTTTCCATCCATATATAGTGGACCTAAATCTGAGTTCTACAACTTCAGTTATGATCAAATAACCGAATGGTGTTCTAGTTTGGAATTGAACCAGCATCTCTTCTCTTAGCCTAATCCTCTTTTTGTTTCTTCACTTTCAATAATTAATCACATTAATCAATCCTTTGAATTGTGAGATATACCTGCTTTCAAAACAAGTATTTACCATAAATTAAATATATATTACATTATCATACTTGTTATTATAAAACATGCTTTAGTTAGGGAATTGAACGATACTTTAGTGCAATACGATGATATAAAGCCTTAATGAAAATGCACTTTTAAGTACTAATCATTAACCTTACTTGACCCAAGTCAATCCAAAATGTCATTGTTAGGTTTCCTAAAATGTAAATGCAATGTAAATAATAATTTAATTTTTTTTATTAGAGTCATAATGATTTTATTAGATAATCTAGAGTTTGAACGAAAATTACCTAAAGATTAGATCTTTCTTTTTAAGATTGATCAACTTCTTTAAAGCTGAGTTGTCACAAATCACAAGTTGTCCAAGTGTTCAATCATTGATAGTAATCCACTCAAATCACTAGTGAAAAATCTCATAAAACCGTTTTAGAAGAGAGGGTCATTATTCCTATAAGTGCTAGTTCTTTCTTTTGTGTTTTCAAGTGTTTTTCTGTATCGTATATTCTATAACATTTGTACAACTCATAACTTACAAAATACGAGGCATAACATTTTATTTAAAAAAAAAACTTAATAACCTATAAATAGAAAAAATATCACATATGTTATTTTATGATGGATTTAGAAATTTATTCAACCAAGTCCTTGCTTGATTTTTCTAGGTCTAAAATTGTAATCTCTTGTATTAATTACATCCTTATCCTTAATCTCTCAAGCTGAGTTGTTGCAAATTATAAGTCATCCAAAAGTCCAATCTTTAATAGTAATCCATATGAATCATTGATGAAAAATCTCCTAAAACCCTTTTTAGAAGAGATGGATTGTTATGTCTTTGAGTGCCAGCCTTTTCTTTTGTGTTTTCAAATATTTCTCTATATCATATTAACGCCAATAACGAGTTTTTTTTTTGTTGGAATGTGGACAACCAATAACTTTCTCTCTCCTCCCTCAAACCAAATAACTTAAACGTGAACAAAATAAAATTTTAAACCCAAATATATAAGTGTCAAACTAAAAGAACCAAAATAAAAATTGAGAAAAATCTCAAGGCTTATTCCCCCAACATAACACTGCATGAAGAGTGCATGGGAAAAAAAAAGACATTATTTGTCACCCACTTTCAATTTTGATCCCTTTATTTTTATTTTATGTTTTCATAAAATCGAGCTTTAAACCAATGTCAGGATGTTTCTTTTTATACTATGACAACTCAATGAAATGAAAATTAAAATAAATTATCAAACTCAATACCTAATAAACACAATATAGATGAGTTAAATTAAAAAAAATCATTATTACAATCCATATTAAATTCACACATAATCCACAATTTGTACAGTAAAAACATTTTTTATGTTTTTTTTTAACGAGATGATTATTTGTGTTAAAGAAATTGATCTCTTCCAATGCTTAATATTCTTATTTCATAAATTCCCTTTCTGAAATCATCGCCCATTGATTTGAGTTGGATCCCATCTAAGTATAAATTTGTTCTATGATTTATATGCCGAAATATAAATGAATGAATTATTAAGATAAAAAAAATTAAAACAGAAAGAAAGAAAAACTATAAAGGAACCAACCTCTCATAAAATCTTACCTGAATTAATCAACAAAACTATAATAAGTGTTTAATTGATAAAACTAAAAGTATAGATGTGTAATTGACAAAAACACTAAAATTTAGGGTTATAAATTGAAATTTATTTATAAAATAGAAACTAACTAGACTGGTGGCCCGTGGTATGCCCCCGACCAAGTTATTTTAAAAAAAATTCATAACATTTTAAAAAGAGATGTTTGGATGATGATAGTGTTAATCTAGTTTAACTTGTCTAACATGCGATCCAAGATATAAGATTGAATAAATTTGCAAAATGAAAAGTGATAAAAATAATAAATTTTAAGATCCAATAACTTAATGTCAAAGTATGAAAGCAAAAAAAAAAAAAAATCAATTAAAAAAAAGAAATATTAAAGAAAAAAACCCGAGCCAACATGAGTTAAATCTACTAACCCGCAAAATATGATATGAGATCAGAATTAAAAAAAATTAAATCTTTAAAAGGACCTAGAAAAAAATACCAAAGCTCAATCAATAAAAAAAGCAATGAAAAAAACCCCGAACTAACACGTGTTAACTTGAAAAACTTGCACCTAGGATGACCCCGCAGAAAAAAAAAGTGGAAAAAATCACAAAACTCAAGAGCCAATAATTTAATGCCAAAGAATAAAATTGAAAAAAAATTAATTTAAGAAAAAAAAGGTTGAAATAAAACCTTATTAAACTCAGGTTAACACAACTAAACTAACTCGTAACCCGGGATATGAGATGAGGATAACCTCACAAAAAGAAAAGCAAAACAAATAACGAAACTCAAAACCCAATAACTCAATTTCAAATGATGAATTTGAAAAATAATCAATTTTAAAAGGGAATTCAAAAAAGACAAACTTAAACTAGGCTAATTTTTGAAATCAGTGGCCCAGGACATGAGACCAAGATTACCCTATAGAAGACAGACATGAAAAAAAAAACAAAGCAAAATTTTCAATCATAAAAAATTAAAAATCAAAATAAATAACAATTAAAATAATGAGGACCAAATATAATATAAAAAAATAAATTAAAAGTAATTATGGATTAAATTGAAAAACAAAATAAATTAAAAAATTAAAAATAACAATAAAAAAATAAGGACCAAAATTGGATAAAAAATTAAATAAAAAATAAATCAAGTGAAGGATAAAAAAATAGAAATCAATAGAATAAAGACTAAATTGAATAAAAAATAAAGTAGAATAAAATACTTAGAGATGAAATTAAAAAAACAATAAACTTTAAAAAACACCTAAATTAAAATAATAAGAACCAAATGTGATATAAATAAAAACAGGATGATACATTTGAATTTTTAAAGGCTCAACACGAACACTAAGACCTAGAAGAGAGAAAAAAGAAGAATAAGAAAAAACTCAACAACTAATGAACTACCATGAATTTTAATACACAAGCCACAACAACTATGTCATCATTAAATGAGTCGGATGACATGAGAGTTGATAGTTTTCGGTCATCATATGGCTCCTCACATGTTGCTAGAAAGTCGCAAAAAATGCCTCTGCAAGCTTTTTTTTATTAATATATATAATTATTAAACAACCCTAGGTATCTAAGTAATAGAAAAAAAAATACCATAATATAAAGACAAAAAAATTCATTTCAAATTAACCTTATTTTTTTATTTTAAGGTTCAATTTATCATGTAAAAAAAATATGAAAAGATAAAAAAAAACTTTTTATCCAAGTTCAATAATTTTTTACCTTTAAAAATATTTGTATCATTTAGCCGTGCCAAGAAAATAATAAAAAACTCTTAAACAAAAAAATAATAGATATTTTTTTATTTTTAAAGATAAGAAAATCATTTTATTATAAGAAAAATAGACAAAATTAATATCAATTAATTTACTAATGACTACTTAATCCCAAGTAAAAAATGATTTTACTTTATTATTTAGATATCTGGTTTTAAGTAAATACAGTGTGTTAATCCATGG
>Ga0325405_1003175_pt1 | contig 16939 bp, 13 predicted proteins | sample PopdelMetagenome_21_FD_205663 | JGI IMG/M metagenome (GOLD analysis project Ga0325405, IMG submission 205663) | Populus deltoides microbial communities from Bellville, Georgia, United States - Xylem-Control-R2 | ecosystem: Host-associated > Plants > Phyllosphere > Stem > Wood/Secondary xylem...
CTCACAGCTCACAGCTCACAGCTCACAGCCCACCACTGCCCTGTCAAAGACGACTCACGGTTAAAAATAAAAGTGGGCACACAAGCTAGCATCAGGCAGGGAAGACCCCATCATCTCTACTTTACTTCAGTTTCTGGCTCTTCCAGATATAATGTTTTTCTAGAAGGGTTTGCTGTAAATGCAGCAGCTTGGTTTAACTTAACCTTCTTTATCTTTTAATTTGATGGGGAAGAAGGGAGGTAGCTCATGGTTGACCGTTGTGAAAAGGGCTTTTAGATCTCCGAGTAAAGAAAATGACAAGAGAACTGCTGGGACTACAGGCCATGACCAAGAAGAAGATGAAGAAAAGGTCTTTTTCGCATCTCATTTTATGTTATCTGTTGAAAACTTAATATTTTTTCGTTTCCTCGCCGGTTTTTGAGTTACAATGGCTGACTCTTTTGAGGGCTTTTCGTCTAGCAGAAGAGAGAGAAGAGGAGATGGCTGTTTAGGAAACCTACGAATCAAGAAACGGGGACACAACAGATCCTATCAAAGGCAGGAAATGTCAACGCCTCCACGGGTGGTGGTGGAGGTGCACCGACAGACCAGGTGTCGGCAGCTGCAGCAGCTGAGCAAAGGCATGCAATTGCTGTAGCTGTTGCCACTGCAGCTGCAGCTGAAGCTGCTGTAGCCACTGCCCAGGCGGCCGTGGAGGTGGCTAGGCTCACTAGGCCTTCTTATCACCCTAGAGAACGTTCCGCTGCCATTGTCATTCAAACCGCTTTTAGAGGATACCTGGTAATTATAACCAACTACTGTATATACAGGTGTAGATGCTAAAAAAAATTGTTCTTTCTTGAATAGAAAATACTGAAGGAATCATTCATGAATTATCAATTCTTATCATGATTAGGAGAGATTATAGGTGTTAATTTGTGGTGTGTGTGCAGGCAAGGCGGGCTCTTCGCGCGCTTAAAGGGCTAGTGAAGTTGCAAGCTTTAGTGAGGGGACACAATGTGAGAAAGCAGGCCAAGATGACCCTGAGATGCATGCAAGCTCTGGTTCGAGTGCAGGCTCGAGTACTTGACCAACGCATGAGGCTTTCACATGAAGGCAGCAGGGAATCTGCATTCAGTGACACCAATAGCGTGTTTGAATCGCGATATCTTCAAGAAATTTCAGAAAGAAAATCGATGGTAATTTGTTAGACTCTTTCAAATCATTTCTTAGCATTTCATTTTGGTCATGCTTTGCTGATTCTTAATTCAAAGCAATAACAGTAAGAAGAAATTTTCTACTAATTAATGACTCTCTCGATTTTATACTTCAAAGTTTTGAGAGTCTAATGTAATTCAGCATCGAATCAATTTTAACAGTCAAGAGACGGCAGTAGCATTGCAGATGATTGGGATGATCGGCCACGCACAATTGAGGAAGTCAAGGCCATGTTGCAACGCAGGAAAGAAGTTGCATTCAAGCGTGAGAAGGCCTTATCTCAAGCTTTCTCTCAACAGGTTCATTTCTTGCACATTTCTCTGCTGCCCTGTTTTTTTTTTTTTTTTTTTGGGGGGGGGGGGGGGGGGGGTTTTTAGCAGTTCAGCTTATAAGCTAATTGATTCGATTTTTTCAAACCCGTATCAAAGATATGGAGAAACCGTAGGAGCCCATCAATGGGCAATGAAGGTGAGCTCCAAGAAAGATCACAATGGCTTGATCATTGGATGCCTGCAAAGCCGTGGGACAATAGCAGCAGAGCACGAGCCTCAACTGATCAAAGAGACCCCATCAAAACTGTAGAAATTGAAACCTCCCAACCTTGCTCATATTTAGCTCCTAATTTTGGAAGAACGAACCAAAACCAATATCACCAACACCAGAGATCCGATTCAATAAACAATGGTGTTACACGCTCGGCTCCTCTTCCACTCCATAGAGCTCATCAAAATGCTTCTCTCCGCCACTCTCCTATTACACCCTCCCCGTCAAGAACTAGGCCTCTTCAGGTTCGTTCAGCGAGTCCCCGATGTGCTAGAGAAGATAGAAGCTGTAATTCCTCTCGAACACCGAGTTTAAGGTCCAATTACCTCTATAATGGCAATCTGAATCAACATGGAATCAGGGGTGGTGCTGCTAGTGTTAGTAGAAATGCTAATGCTACATTGCCAAATTACATGGCTACAACTGAGTCCGCCAAGGCTAGATTGAGATCACAGAGTGCGCCAAGGCAAAGACCATCAACACCAGAGCGAGACAGGGTTGGGTCTGCAAGAAAACGGCTTTTGTATCCTGTCCCCGACCCTTACGGTGTCGGGATGGGTTATGGTGGTGTTGGTTACGGGCATGGTTTCAGGAGTCCCAGCTTTAAAAGTGTAAGTGGTTCACATTTTGGTGGATTAGAACAACAATCTAACTATTCTTCTTGCTGCACTGATACCTTCGGTGCTGAGATTTCCCCTTCTTCAACGAGCGACCAGAGAAGGTGGTTGAGATAATTTACTAATGAAGTTGGTGGGCTAGCTTAGAGTGAACATGTTCAGGTTTTTGTGACTCAGAAGTAGTCTGGATATAATGAAGAGTTTTTGATAGCTGGAGGTTGGAATTTGGATTTTTCTTTCTTTTTGATAGCATTTCAGTTTTTGATATTTGTTTGAAGTTGTAATGTATTGGTGAGGCGGATTTGTTAAGGCCTCCTAGTTGGAACTTGTTCAAGAAAATTCTTTACCTTTTTTACAGTCAATCGACTCACACCACTTTGAATCAGAAGTTTTTTTTTGTGTTTCGAGGGTTGTTTAGGAAATACAAGATATAAAGTTAACAATTGTTTTAAAACAATAATAAAGGATAAAACAAATGCTTATATGATTTGCATTTAAATTATGTATTAGGATTATTATAGTAAATTAAGGATATGTCATGATAGTTCTAAAGTGTTGATTTAAGTTGTCTGAAAACTAAAAACTGAAAACTGTAGGACTAGACACTTGGATTGATATAAACTAATAAAAATCATAACATGAAAATCATGGCATTTAAATTGATAAAGGTAAAGTAAATAATGGAATGGAAAGATGGATTCACGTTTGAGAGGGATAACTGGAGTTTATACATTTATAAGGAATGTTGGAATCGAATTGATCATGAGAACAATGATTGAATTAATTAATCGATAAGTTGAAGTATAGAAATGATTAATTAAAAAATAAGAAATCAAAGAATTCTTGATTTTATGTTGAATATCTTCTAATGATCATGATAATAATTGGTTATATTACAATGTTGTTTGTTTGTTTTAGGTTCAACTCCGACATATCAGAAACAATAACTTGATACTATATATTTTTTTCTTTTTAGCTAGAAGTAGTGATTAAAAATATCAGGACATCTTATATCTTTTGGATCTGTAAATAAATAGTTTATGAATTTATAATACATGATTTAAGTGCTTTTATTTTCTTACACTGTAGAAGTTATTTAAGTTTTAATGTTTATGATTTTATTAAGATTTGGATGTCGTTTTATTTATTTCATTTGCAATTGTGTTTTAATACTAAAAGGAGGTGTCATATTTGAAAGAATATGTGAAATTATTTTTGAAATAGTGATGTGATGTGATCCAAGATGATTAAATTCAATATTTAAAAAATTATTTTAGAAATATACAAATGTTTGTTGATAATTTGAGATGTTCTTGATATAGAGAAAAATGTACTGAGATTTTAGTAGTGTTCATATGAATATTTTGAAATGTGTACGTAAAGAAAAAATAAATTTACCTTGGTTTTAAATGGACCATGACTTGTTTATTATGTATTAACTTGATCTAAAAAATAATAAATGTTACAGAATTAGTGGGTTAACATGGGTTAAACTTAAAAAAAAATAGTTGTTTTTTTGTTAAAATATTTTTTTTTTTAGTTTTATCATCCAATATTGAATTATTTTATAGTTGGACTTCGTAGTTTTATTCCATTTGATTTTATTAATATTTTTTTATTGATATAAATAATTATTTGATTAAATAAAAAAATATTTTAAAAAATAAAGTCATTAAACACAACAAATGAATGATTTATATTGTCAGATTATATATATATATATATATATATATATATGATAACAATAGTTGCTATTTTTTTAAATGAGAAAATGGTTCACTCCACGTATTTGCGAGCATGGGAGGGCCATGATCCCTAAAACCCCTCCATTAATGGAATACAAAAATAAAAAAAAAAAATCCTAAAATTCACGGTGGTAGGAGAAACAGCATGGGTTGATGTATGATAGCCTTAAGGTGATTTTGCTTGGTTTTGGAATCTGGAGTAAAAAATCATGTAGCTTGGAAGATGGATTTGTTGTTTCCTCCTTTTTGTTCTTTGTTTTAAGATGGAGTTCGTCTGAGATAATGATAAAAAATTATTTTTTAAAATATTTTTTATTTTTAAATATATTAAAATAATTTTTAATATTTATACCTCAAAACAATTAAAAAAATAAAAAATTAATTTAAAACTTGAAAAATTCATATAAAAACACTACACGCATCACCAAACACCTCAATTATAGTGATGCGTTGTTTCTGTATTCCTATTATACCGTAATTCTATAGTAATAGCCTTTTGGTTAATTTATTTATTCGGGGTGGTTTCTAATATTTTCAATGGGGGTAGTGAAGAACCCCTCCATTTATTTTAATTTATTGTCTTCTCCATTTTTATGATTTTGGATAGAAAGAAATAACTAATAGCAGAACTCCAGGAAATAATTCATTTATTAAGTTTATTTTTTTTTGTTTTAAAAGTGTTTTTAAAAAAATTAATTTTATTTTTGCTTCACATTAATATTTTTTAATATTTTTAGATTATTTTAATACATTAATATCAAAAATAATTTTAAAAAAATAAAAAATATTATTTTAATATATATTTTTTAAAAACACTAATATCACCATTACAAACACTTCCAAACATCCTGCAGAGAGGTGCGTGTTTAAATCGTTTTGTAAGCTATCGTTTTCTCTCTAAAAAAAAAAGCTTTGAGCTACCAGCACTCCCAGTCACGCGCAGCACAATATGCGGAGGGTGTTATTGTCATTTAGAGAAGAGGAGATCCTGCTGACATCGAGCCAAGATGTCGTGTCGTGAAATGCGAAGTAGTGCACTGCTATTATAATATCCTCCGTCACACCAGATCAAAAGGCCGTTTCCTACTTAGGGTCTTCTGGAAGAGATAGATAGAGAGAGAGAGAGACCCAATCTCATTTGAGTTTTTCGGATAACAACTGCGAAGAAGAAAATAAGCAGAGAGAAAAGTCGCACAGAACAGAAAAACCACAAAAGCTTAAAAAAAGAAAAAGAAAAAAGAAGTCACTGGTACGCTGCTAATTTTTCCTTTTTCCTTCTGTCTGGTTTTCTTTCACTCCTTTATTGCTCTCTGCCGCAAAGTTTGTTTCCTGTATATAACGCTTTGCTCAAATTCGACGGTTTTTTTATCTTGAAATGATTTTTTAGCTTGTTGATTTGGAATCTGCTACCCATGTTATTTCAATTTAGGGTTTTTATGCTGATTTAGGCCAGTCTATTTGTAGATTTGTACCAAGTAAGTAGGGTTTAGGGTTTGATTGCTATTCCTTGTTGTCATTCTAAATCTTGCCTTTTATGTTTAGTTTCTGGCTGTTCTGGGGATTTTTTTTGTTGTAATTAGAGTAGGATTTTTGAAGTCTGTTTATGTTTGTGTGTGAATTTTCTTGAATCACCCTAGAAATGTTGACCAATTAGAGATAGAATAAGACCTCGTATATCTGCTTATTGATTTAAAAGTTTGATTATTTGTTGTGTTTGATTACGTTATATATATATAACGTAATCAAAATCTTGGACCATGCACCTTGATTGGGATTAAACAGTTTCTGATGAAAGCTTATTCCTTAGAAATATATTATACTTGTAGTTCAACTTTATGCATTTTTGCAGCTATCAAGCTCTTCTTTTCTTTTAATAAATAAAAGAGAATCATAATGAGCAAGACAAATGCAGATTTTAACTTAATTCAGCCAAGTAACGCTATACTACCTATGGAATCTGAGTGGTTTTTCTGTTCCTGTTTTTGTCTTTGTCAGGATCGAATGCAAAGGACAATTAGGTTTTTTATTTCATTTTCCTTTCATCTTTGGAGAACTATAGTTGCTCTGTCCATGATAGAAACTCCACAAAATACTATAACATACTCCACAAATACTATAACATACTCCAGAAAATGCTATAACTACTCCACAAATGTTAAAACATGCTCCACAGACCACAAATACTATAACATTTTTTTTATTGCAAGTCGTTTTGGCCCTACATTTCTGTAGCTTCCCAGCTCTAATCTGGACATGGAGGGTTTTTCAACTCTGCTTGTCAATCTCACCTTACTTCTCCTCTGGAACCCGCCCATATCAATATTTGTGCATTATGCACATTCTTGCAGGTTCCACACGTTTTCCATGATGATTACTTAAACTTGCAGTTAATTTAGGGGCAATTTAACTGCAGTTGTTGGATCATAAGACCTGGTGTGTGAAAAAGTCATGGCAGAGGGCACAGAAATTGAGGAACGAGTGGATCTTGAAGAAGACAATTATATGGAAGAGATAGACGATGATGTTGAAGATCAACTAGATGAGGATGGAGAAGATGATGCTGGTGATCCACATGCTGAAGAAAATGTTGAAGAGGAGTATGAGGACTCAAAAACTGAAGGCAGTCAGAAAGATCAATCTCCAGAGGCAGATAGAATCGTTGCCAACACTGAACCTGCAGAAGACGAACAAAAGCCCACTGCTTCTGTTAATGAAGAGGAAAAAGAGAAGCATGCTCAACTTCTTGCCCTTCCTCCCCATGGTTCTGAAGTTTTCATTGGTGGTCTTCCCAGGGATGTGATTGAAGATGAATTGAGGGATCTTTGTGAACCAATAGGCGAAATTTTTGAGGTCATAATTTTGTTGATTTGTACATGAGATATATTGGTGTTTCTTTTCTTTTTGGCATTGTTCATTTGGTTTTTGTATTGGCATGTTTCAGATAAGGCTAATGAAAGATAAAGACTCTGGTGAAAGCAAGGGTTTTGCTTTTGTAGCTTTCAAATCAAAAGAGGTTGCTCGAAAGGCCATTGAAGAGCTTCATAGTAAAGACTACAAGGTACTCATGATTTGGTGCAGCAATTTAATTACTCGTGATATGTCGTTATTTTTTGTTAATTTTTTTTTTTAATGTTAACTAACTTTGTAGCATCACCTGCAGGGAAAAACCTTAAGGTGTTCAATATCCGAAACTAAAAATAGACTGTTTATTGGTAATGTTCCAAAGAACTTGACGGAGGATGAATTTAGAAAGATAATCGAGGAGGTCGGTCCTGGGGTGGAAGTTATCGAGCTTATAAAGGTGGAATTTGGAATTGAAAAGTTCTCTCACCTCTCAATTAGATAGTGACTACTTACTTTGCTAATGCTATGTCCCTCTTAATTTCAGGATCCTCAAACTCCTACTCGTAATCGTGGTTTTGCTTTTATATTGTACTACAATAATGCCTGTGCTGATTATTCAAGGCAGAAAATGTTAAATGCCAATTTTAAGCTTGATGGCCATACCCCAACTGTCAGCTGGGCTGATCCAAAGGGCACACCTCCTGATCATTCTGCTGCTTCTTCCCAGGTAAATGCCAGAAGTAGTTGGAAGAAGCTGAGACTTTAGATGTTTAAAAATTGTCAAGATTTTTTTCTTTTGTGTATTAAAATGCCTATAGCTAAGTAATTCATTAGAGTCCTTGTCATGTCTTTACCATCAGCTGTAAGTACTATCTTTTTCATGTTTTAAGTGCACTATACATCAATCTCTCAAAAGTGTAAGACAAGTGTGAATTATAGGAACTCCTGAAACTTGTATGTGAATAATAGGAACTCCTGAAACTTGTATGCAATGCATCAATCTCTCAAAAGGGAAAGACAAATAAGGATAATAGGAACTCCTGAAACTTGTATGCAAGAGTCCGTTCATGCTTACCTTGCTTTTTAACATTTGGAAGATGCTTTATCCACCTGTTCTGTATTAGCTGTTTCTTGTTTTTTTCTAATTTTTTTCCCCATAAAATAGATCTTTTTATACCTAACTTGCTGAAGGAAGGTGAGGGATCTCTTTGCTAACTCTATGAAAAGTATTGATGTTGAGTCTATAAGATCAATCAATAGTTGATGGAAGAAAGTTAGAGAGAAGTTAAATATGTTAGCATTTCATGTCAATAATAACAGTTGATCTTACTCTATCGAAATTTTATATTTAAATCTGCAAGAAACACAATATTGAGCTGTGAATCAATTGACTCTCTTGGTGCTCAGTCTGTTCGTCTTGAGTATGTAGCCTAAAATATTGCAACTAATAAGAGAGCATCTATTTTGGATAGGTCAGCATGTAACCTATGAATGAAAATTTGGATTTGGTCAATTCTTTAGGTGTTGATTTGCATAGGCTATTAACTTAATGCTTTGCTTTTTCAAATTCATCCTGGCTACAGTGATATTGCATACTCAACATGTGTTGTAATGCTAGTGTTCTGAGAATCAGTGGATTGTTCAATGGTGACACTCTTACTCGCCTGTTAAACTCCTTCGTTCAGCAATTTTAACAGTGACTTCGTCACTCTCTTTATGTTTGCCATAATGCCTAAGTGTATTCTCTCATAGAGTACTTGGTGGAAGCTTCTAATAAATTGTGTTTAATGGCATACCAATATCTTTTATTTGACTGTTCTTAGTATTCAATTATCTTCTTAAGTTTCACTGCCAAATTAGAACTTGTAGGCGTATCTGGTACCACTTTAAATTGGCAAGAACTGAGAGACCTTTAAAGTTGATTGTTGCTATTTAGCTAGAGTAAATAAGTCTTGATCTTTATCTCTGGAAGAGAGTTTTTCTCTTTTGCTGCCTTTCCTGTGTATGCAATAACTTTTTCTGTTACACTTACAATATGTATTATGTTTTGGATTCCCAGGTTAAGGCTCTGTATGTGAAAAACATACCTGAGAACACATCTACTGAGCAGCTGAAGGGACTCTTCCAGCGCCATGGGGACGTGACAAAAGTTGTCATGCCACCTGGCAAAGCTGGAAAACGAGATTTTGGGTTCATTCACTATGCTGAAAGGTCAAGTGCATTGAAGGCGGTCAGAGATGCAGAGAAGTATGAAATTGATGGTAATTTTCACTCCAATCTATGTGAATGCCTATGGACGGTGTGTCAGCTCTTAGTGAATTAATTTAGATTATGCTAACACAGCCATTAAGTGTTATATATCAGGGACATAAATTGATTAGCAGGGTATATTACTTAAAACAAAAGTAGTATTACAAAGAGGTTTATTGAGAATGTTTGTTTGGAGTCTTAGGATGTTTACAGATGATACAATTCTTTCTCTGGATGATGATAGGTGAGGTTCTGGCATCTTATCTTTATTGCAGATTTTAAAAATGTGCCTATGTTGTAGATTAACAGGATTAGAAGTGTTGTTTGGGAATTCACTTAGAGCTGGACATCACTGAGTTCTGTTCTCATTCCAGATGTGTCATTTTAGATTGGCATTTAAAATATTTTATAGTTCCTCTTGATGGAAGTCTGTATCTGTCCAAGACCCTAAATGGATAGAGGAATAGAATTGTGCCTTCTCCCCCTCTCTCTAAAAGGAAGGTTGTTCTTCTTCAGGCTTGCTTGTCTAGTTCCTGGTACTATTTATCCCTATTTAAATCTCGTGATAAATAAAGCAGGATGCCTTCGTGGCAAGTCTATGTAATCAATATGAAGAGGTTAATGCATGTATGTATCAATCTTATGGCATGATAGTGCTTTTAGGTGCTTAAAATTAAGTGATGCATGCTTATCATTACACAAAATGAGTACTTTGGTTAAATAGAATGTGATTCCACAAATAACATGTTCAATGAATTTAACTGCAGGTCAGGTGTTGGAAGTTGTCCTTGCTAAGCCTCAGGCTGATAAAAAACCTGATGCTGCTTATCCTTACAATGCTGGGGTTCATCCAAACCCTGTTCCCCTTCCTGCATATAGTGGATTTGCTGGTAATCCATATGGCTCTTTGGGAACTGGATTTGGTGTTGCTTCCAGTTTTCAGCAGGTATCTTGGTCATTCTGACTTTCGATTCAGTTCCTGTAGAATCAAACTTAATCTTATGTACTTGCATTTGCATTGCAAACAGCCAGTAATATATGGTAGGGGTCCCATGCCAGCAGGGATGCATATGGTGCCAATGGTTTTACCAGATGGTCGAATTGGCTATGTCCTGTGAGTTACTTTTTCCTGCTGTTACTTTTTTTGCAAGCAAGATAGATTTTAGATGGATTTCCAACCATTGGTTTGCTGTTGTGGTATTCTGCAGTCAGCAGCCTGGAGTACAGATGCCACAGCCTCGGCCTCGAAGAGTTGATCGGAACAATGGTCCAAGTGGGCCTGGGCGAGCTGGTAATAGTAGCGATGATGGCAATCGGGGAAGAAGGTACCGGCCTTATTAGTTGGAGGTGTATTGATGTGTTGTAGTTTTTTCGGGGAATTGAGAATCATTGTAGTTGGATGACTTGTTCTGCTGAACAAATAATAGAGCTATCACCTATTCCCTTTTGATCCACCTCACAACTCCCCAGAATTAAAAAAAAAAAAAAGAAACAAAAAATTGGAAGTAGAAGGATGTTAGAATAGGCCTGAAGTATTGTGACTTTGATGTGGTTGGAGACAGTTGACGGTTAATTGCTGTTTTATTTGTTGGCATTGTTTTATGGTACCCAGCAAGCCACTTTTTCAGATCCTAGGTGCCAGGTTCCTGTAGTGTTCCGTTTCTTGAAATTCCTGATTGGTGTTAGGTCAAGTCTGGATCGTTTCATTTTCTGCCTTTTGGATAAATCATCGAAATGTTCATGAAACGTCACAAGGATGTTGGCATGTTGCTGGGGTTTTTTGGTTTTGGCTTTAGTTTTTGTCCCGTGCTCATCAAGTGCAGGCACATTGTTGTGACAACAAAGCGCCGCACATGGATGCCCTCCATTGAAGTGGCTATAATATAAAATTTTGTTGGGGGTGGTTTTAAGTGACAACATTGAAGCTTGGCGTAACAGGCGTTCATTTTCGCAAATTGCCCCAGGTTTGATAAGTCGAACGTGGCTAGGCTGTGGATGTAGAGGCTTGAGAAAAATCTATTTCTCACGTTCAACTGGAGGCCTAAAAGTTTCGGGCTGCACAACAGGAACAGCCCTCTCCCGTGCGCAGTCTCATTCCATCATTTCCACATGGAGTTGAATCAATTTTAGAGGAAGAAAGCAGTTCATGGCTTCGAGCAGAAAGTGGGAAATGAGAAATCGACCTCTGCTCATTTCAAAGTTCTAAAGTGAACTGCTGCAATTATAAAATGAACCACCTCTGCAGCAAGCTTATGTTTGTCGTGCTCTACCTGGACGTGAGTCTCTTCAACTGCGGAACTGCAAATAGATGATGCAACACGCACAGTCCAGGTCTGGTGTGCAAACGGTACAAGCTCATAAAAAAAAAAAAAAGAGTTAGATAATATAGCATCTACTGGCCAAGGCCACTCTAAACAAGACACAGTTTCACTCAGTCAAAAGCAAAGAAAGAATATGAGCACCAAATTCAGCATGAAACTGGAATGAAGGAGATACCAGGAGCCAAGAAAGTCTGCTTCCAGCCTTCAACCAAATAGTTCTTTTGAAGAACTCAACACCTGGCACAGACTTAAATCGTTGCTCATAAACTAAAACAGGGACCTCGCACCTGCTGGTTTGTAATGAATAAGACGTACTCAAATTAAAGTGGTAAATACGCATGCCCAGCTGGGAATGTGAAATATCCATGAAAGTATGTTTTCAGCTCGCAGAGATAGATTAAAGGCACAGAAGAAGTCCCTTCCGTCGCGTAACAGGATGTTTTTACCCAGAAGAAAAGACTGCTTCGTTACGCTTCAATTCCCTTGACAAATATTGAGGTTGTCGAACGCGAACGCGGACGCGGACGCGGACGCGGGTAATCTTATAAAATTAGTTCTAATATTTTAATAAATCTTGAAGAGCGAAATTAAAATCAACCAATATCAATTTTGTGTAAAACTATTAATTTGATTTAATATATAATTCTAAATCTTTAACAATCATGTTATTTGCATCCAATAATTAATAAATATAGCGGAAACAATTAATTAGTCTCTAAGCAACATTATGCAAAACCTAAAAAACTAATTTCTCTCAATAATAAAGAAAAATATCTCAATTTCTGTTTTCTGTAAGTCTTTGTCTCGATGAATAATCACAAACATATTTATAGATAAGCTAATATCCCTTCATCGAGTGGTGGGTTTAATTGTTTAAGTTATCTGAATAGTTATAAATATCTCAATTTCTCAATAATCTTAAGCAAAATAAATATTTATAACACTTAATATATTTAATATTTTTAAATTTTTAAACTCGTATAGAATGTGAGCCGTTTGAGGTCTTTTAAAGATATGTATGCAGTATGCTTACCATTTTGAAGATTTTTTAATTTAATTTAATATATATGTATATTAATATCATGTGCTATTTTTTAATTTAAATATTTTATTTTAATACATAAAAAAACAAATACAAAACAACATTTTATACTAGAAAACCCCGTTATTGTTAGAAAATTCAATAATTGAAAGAAATCAAGAATTGACATGAAAATGTGTTTAAGCAATCTATATTGTTAGGATCTTTAACTTTAGTTAATAATTTTATAATATTGATTTTAAAACCTCATTAACCTCTTTTTTTCTCCCTCATTGACGTAATTTCAAGTATTAATTCTGATTAATTAAAATATAATTATAAATTTATATAGAAAAATGATAGTATCAAGTGATGGATTCTTAATTTGACGTGTTTATATCACCTCAAAAGAATAAGGGGTCACATTTTTGAGATCTGTTGAATAATTACTATCAACTTTCAAATGAAACATAATCAATAAAAAATTAATATGAATTAAAAATGATAAATTATTATCACTAAGTCCTTATTATTTAAACCATTTATCTTCTAAATATTAATCTATCAGCGATGCTTATTTTTTAAAAGAAAAGGAATGGTTTCGTGTCAGCACTCTGTCCTATAAAAAATTGAAAAAACATATATAAAGAAAGAAAGAGAGTTGGCCCAAAACAGGGTTAGGCCCGTGCTCATGATCTTGATCCCTTGGGCCCATGCACATTGATTCGGCTCTTGCGGCCTAGTTTTTTTCTTAAAAAACAAATAAAATTGGTGTAGTACATGTCATCCACTCCACAAACGAATTTGATCCTGCCTTGACAACCTTTGGCGATCTAATATCGTCCAAATCGAGGATAACCAATTTTGACCTCGCTAACCCTCCTTTCTTTTTTTTTTAATCAATTTTCATACACATCCCATAAACTTTCAAAGATCCATTTTTAACCTGAAAAGAATTTTCAACAGAGAATGTCTTGAAATAATGTTCTCAAGAGGCCTGATGTAATAATGAAGAAATTAAAATCTGCATACCCAGATCTTAAATTTAAGTAAAAACATGTATTTTTTATAAGAATTTAAAACAGCCAAAATTTTATATGTTTATCTAAACTTACAAATTATGTTTTTTGAAAAGATAAGATTTTCTTGAATCTAAATAAAAGAAAAATCTTGAAATATACTTTCTAAAAACATATATTTTCTTGTATTGGTCTACTCATGAAATTTAAATCTAAAACACCTGAATTTTAAGGAAACGATTCCCTATTAATGGCATACCCGAAAGATCCATCTAGTAACATCGGCCTTCCATGGACGAACACAAAGTGAAAAGGAAAAATAATATATGGTCATCTGTGACATTTTGAAACCAATTAAGTAAATCCACGAGACTAAAAAGCTCGATAATCATTATGGAATGATTCGTCACAAATTGTGGCTACTTGTGTTTTCCCACTACTCTGGAATATAATGTAATATAATATATAGTATTATCTTATCGTTGATTACGTGAGTTTTCTCAGCATATTAATACCCGACAGAGATAGACAAATGACAACGATGTCATTATATTTTGACACGAAGAAGGAAGAAAGGTCAAAAATAAAAACAGTAAAATCTAAGATCCACAGAGCCACGTCAACATCCAAATGTACTGCCACATCCAGTGATACAGTGCCACCACATACAAAATTAGGCAACAGGGACCTTGACTGGGTACCTGTCAATTGAGTCAATCCACGGGTTACCCTTTGACTCACCAGCTGGAATCTTCCTCAGTGCTTTCCAAACCGCACTGTTGCACTTGAAACCCGACCCGAATGCAATCTGCCATACCCGGTCTCCCCCCGAGACCCGACCCTTTGCCTCCGCGTAAGCCAATTCATACCACAAGGAACTACTCGATGTATTGCCAAACCTGTGCAAAGTCATTCTCGATGGTTCCATGTGCCAATCGCTGAGTTGCAAATTCTTTTGCATCTCGTCCAAAACAGCTCTACCGCCAGCATGGATGCAGAAATGTTCAAAGGCGAGCTTGAAATCAGGTATGTAAGGCTTAACTTTAGCTTTCAACAGCTTTCTTCTAACAAGTGTGACAAAAAACTTGAATTGTTCGCTTAAAGGCAGCACTAAAGGACCCAGTGTAGTGATATTCGTTTTCAATGCATCGCCAGCTACCGCCATTAATTCACGAGCTAACGACACCCCGACATTTCCTTTACCATCCTCTCTTTGATAGACACATCGGTAGTTTTTATCATCTGCTCCTTTGTGGATTCGAACCGTGTGGACCAGCTGGTACTTGGACCGGGCACGCTCCCGTGCCTTGTTCGAGAGAAGAACAGCAGCAGCCCCCATGCGAAATATGCAGTTGCATAATAACATTGACCTATCGTTACCAAAATACCAGTTAAGAGTTATATTTTCAGTGCTTACCACGACAGCATACGTATCGGGGTTTGCTTTGAGTAGATCTTTAGCGAGGTCAATAGAGATAAGCCCTGCACTGCAACCCATGCCACCAAGATTGTAACTCTTGATATTCGTTCTAAGCTTGTAGTGATTCACTATCATTGAAGACAGAGACGGTGTGGGATTAAACAAGCTGCAATTCACGATAAGGATACCAATATCTCTTGGCTCAACTCCGGTTTTGCTAAAAAGAGCATCTAGTGCACCAAACATGACCGATTCGGCCTCGTACCGGGCTTCTTCCATAGACAAATTAGGTGGCTGAGACGATAATCCTCTTGAGATATATGTTTCTTCGCCAAGACCGGACCGGGTTGATATCCTTCTCTGAAATCGAAGAGTCTCATCGTCAATTGTCCCGAGTTCTTTTGCCATTTCTAAAATTGTCTCGAACGACGTTTTACGCTCGTCTTCCCGTTTGTAACATGCAAAGTCGACTAGATACACTGGCTTGGACCGTTTAGTCCAAAAGACTGCAAGAAGAAAGAGCAAAATGGCTGAACCGGCAAGTCTTGTGGTCACATCGAAGTCATGAAGGGATTGGGTCCTCCATAATTCATAAAACCGGTCTAGTTCTAGATCAGTGAATTGAACAAGTGTGGCTATAAATAAAGGTACAACTATGAGAAACATGAGAATGGTAGCAGGGTTACAAGAGTAGCCATAACCTAACATGACGTATTTGAGCCTAACGGACTGTAGAAAGTCCGGCAAACGTTGACGGATTTTGATAACGGCGGAGGAGTTCTTAAAGGCCATCTCCGCTGTGAGTCTCTCCTTATCCATCTCTACACAATCCATTTTGTGTGTACGTGTGAGTGTTTCTCTCTGTTTTTGTTTTGCTTGTTTGACATAAAATGGATGAGAGGCATTGCTTATTTATAAACAAAAGTCTATAAGAAGCTGGCATAAATCGGATTTTTTAAAAAATTATCACATAAAATTAAAAATTTTAGTAAAATAATATCATTTTAAAACATTTAATGAAACAGCACATTTTTATCTTATCACACTTCAAAATGATGATATTGTCGCGTTTTTAAAATACGATAACTGTCAATTGATTAACCAGTTCAATATAATTATTTAATCAATTGATTATTTAACATAAAAATTATAATTTTATCAAAATTATAGTTATTTGACATAAAAAAATTTAGATTAACTCATCAATGCATTAAAATGTCTAATTCATAACTCAAAAAATCAACTATATAGCATATTGATTACAGGAAAGGTAGGATGATATTCTTGAATTTATGGTGAGTGGTAAAAAAAAAAAAAAGAGGATGGAGAGCTCAACAACCACGCATGGGAATCGATAAAAGCAATGAAAACAGCACATCCAATTGTGAGTCCAAAATTTCCTAACCTAGATTAGGAAATATTGGTTACTGTTTTGTTATTGGAAGTGGGGGCAATTACTGTCCCATGTCCATGAGAGAGTTTTGTCAGCAGGGAGTCTGAGTCTCTCATTTATTCCTTTTCTTTTGTGTTTTTTATTTACTTTTTAGGGTTTTGTGAGCAAATTTATAGGAAATCACTACACTAATTTTTGTGAGCAAAATAAACATGACAGGACGCGAGATAGAAGTTCATGAGGATCGATCGGAATCAACCTGCTAAACAAACATGTCTGAAAATTGTTCACAGCAACGAGTCAACGTGTAAAAAATAGTGAATGCAACAGAAAACAAGGCAATAAGGTGAAGGCCGAATGGGAATGTGAAAGGAAAGGAAATGGATGGGGGCTATCAGATCCAGGAGAAGGGAAAAGAAAGCCATGAATAATAGGGAGGATGGTGTCTGGCCTGTTCGGGGAACAATAAATAAGAGGGTCAGACAACTTTTCTGCTAACTTTTCAAACTCAAAATCCAACTGTATTTATTTTTATGTTCAAATCGTGTTTTCTTAGATAAATTATTTTT
>Ga0325405_1003178_pt1 | contig 16936 bp, 10 predicted proteins | sample PopdelMetagenome_21_FD_205663 | JGI IMG/M metagenome (GOLD analysis project Ga0325405, IMG submission 205663) | Populus deltoides microbial communities from Bellville, Georgia, United States - Xylem-Control-R2 | ecosystem: Host-associated > Plants > Phyllosphere > Stem > Wood/Secondary xylem...
CCTTTATCAGAGCAGTCACCAACTTCTGAATGATGAACGAACCGCTCTCTAACTTTCGAATTCTTGCTGCTTCAACTTTCATATGCTTTATTAGTGGTATTTTGGCTTATTATCACCCTTAAAAAAAAAAAAAAGTCAAATAACACAAATAAAAAAAATGAAATATCATAATTTAATGCGTTTAACATGACATTTAAAAAAACACAACATATATCAAACTCTAAACTAAGGTAGCGTTTGTTTACGCAGCTACGATTGTGTTTTAAACAAAACGCAGCTCTTGCATGTTTGGTTAAAAAAACAGGTTTTACTGTTCATGGACCCCAATTGTTACTGTGTTCCAAACATAGGGTTTCACGAAGCAGCTTCCCGCTGCTTTTGTTTCAACAATAAACAATGGCGCGCCTAGAACCACTATTCTTGCGCACTGTTCATGCTAATTAATTAGCATGAACAATGTATACTACACTGTTCCGGTCGAACCGGTTCCGGTTCAAAACTCAAAATGCATTGAATCAGGTTTGACCTAGTAAAATAAAAAATATTTTTTATTTTTTAATTGTGTTTTATTTGAAAAATTAGTGTTTAACATTATTCAATGACATTACATAAATTAGACAGAGATCGCTTGATGAAGTAACATTTATAAAATTTGATCGCAATCCCAATTTTGTTCTTGATTATATTTTACCTGATGTTATTGCGTGCTTAGTCCTTGTCGGATGTATTTTATACGTGATGGAATTGTAGATAGTTTAATGGAACAATAAAAAATATTTTATATAAAGTATTATTTATTTTTATGATGTAATAACAATAGTTAAATCTATAATATTTAAATTAAAAACCATCAATATTAATATATATTTTTTAAAATTATTTTATAACCTCAATTTCAAAAGCATTATTAACCAAACACATTAAACTACTTTTTGTTCAACCTCAATTTCAACCACAGTTTTAACCAAACATATATAAATACCAAATCAACCTCAATCAAAAGTATTTTTTATAAAATAACTTTTTTCAAACCACAACCACAACAGCTACCACAATACCAAATACAATTCATAATGAACGTAAACTTGACCAATACTCTGCTCCAAAATCTTAATCATAAAAACTACCTAATCCCTAACCCCAAACTCTTATTACCTTTATAACGATAATTAGTTTTTGTAATAAGCAACATATTAATTTTGACTTTGTTCACCTATAAATACCTAAATTTAAATTCTAAAAAACCTAAATATGGTAAATGAAAAAATAATGAATATTAATAAATTCTCAAACAAGAAAACCTCCAACAATATTAATATAATAATTATATTTAATCTTGTTGTCTTCATTCACATATCACTTGTAAAATTTTGATTTGAAATTCTTAACAGGTGAACAAAAATATTCCATTATAAACTTGAAAATTTAAATATTCAAATCTCAATCTAAAACAACTACTAAAGCAATTATACTAATTTACTAAAATACATGTAAAATATAATTTAACGAAATAACAGGACATAATATACTAAGAACATATAAGCAAGGCTATCTACACCAAATAAGTGGTGTAGATAAGATGCATAATAATATATTAGGTCATCATCATCAAGATCATGAAGATCAAATCTGGCTTTTTAACTCTCTTATAACAACAAGCCAACCTAATATTCTTTGTGTGTGTGTGTGTGTGTGTGTGTGTGTGTGTGAGAGAGAGAGAGAGAGAGAGAGAGAGAGAGAGCAACCATAAATAAGATGCATTGTTTATTGATGAGAATCAATAAACTACACTAAATAATTCATTAGAGATGTCAATTGGCCAATTATAAGGCCATGATCCAATAAGCTTAAAGAGACATTCAATAGGTTTATTCAAGATATTTTAGGCAAGTCAAGCCTTCAGAATTCAACTAGGAATGATTAGGTTTTAATTAAAATGATTTGTACAAAAGTTGGACAAGCTTAAGTCGGTTTTGGGCGTTATTTTTTCTTATACATTGTTTTACATTAGCATGTGTAACATTTGATCCAATCATTAGATTAGGCTGAACGTTTTATAGAAGTGTCTAAAAAGCCTTGTTTTATATAGGGTTAAAATTTCATAGTGATCATACATCACAAAGGTCTTGTGATAAGGTTTGAAAGCAACTGTGCAATAATTACATTATTTTCCTAGTTGGTTTAAGATTTTTTTTCCTATTTAGATTAGTACTCTGTTATTATTTTATAATATTTTTTTTCACCTATTATAAAATAGGATTATATAGCTTGTATTTAGGTTTTTATAGGAGATTGGATTATTTCATAATAATATTTTGTGTGTGGCAATGTCGCTTATACTTTTAGTTCTTCATTGAATTTTTCTTCAACTTATCAAAGATCAATTGTCTTTGTAGTATTCTTTCTTTATACCTTCAATTTGTGATTCATTATAATCATAGGGTTGAGGTTTTTTTTATTAAATTAATTTTGGTGCCTTGGTGATGAGAATCAACAAGCATCACCAAAGGATCCATTAGAGATATCAATTAGGCCTATTATATGGTCTAAAACTAAGAAGATCTGAGAAAATTTGATTAGGTAGATTCAAGACTTTTATATTAAAAAGTTTTAAATCTGCCAGCCTGGATAATGGTTGACTAATCTTGTTCATATTCCATAGTTAGTCTGGATCTTTATGTACTGTTTAGGCTGTATTTGAAGTTACGGGTGAAATTTTGCTATGATTCTAATTGGGATGGAAATGAGAAATCTCAATATTTCCATCCATATGTAATAGGTCTGGTAACTCATTCATACGAGAGAGAACAATGTATCTAATTTAAGGCTTGAAATCTGCCAGCAAATAAGGAAAGTCAAAAAATGATTGTTTTATATATTATTTGTGGGCTTCTATAAGGAAATGACTTAATTACACGTGCAATCCTTGTTTGCAAGGATTCCTTATGCAACAATAATCCTTATTATTCAATGACATTAAAGGTGGTTTTGAGCTTTTTTTTTTCTAATACATAGTTTTACACTAATAAGTATAAATTCCAATTCAACCATTAGATCGGGTTAATCTTTTTCTAGAAGTTTTTAAAGGATTTTTTTTTCAATAAGGTTATAATTTTATAGTGATTAGACATTTGAAAGGCCTTGTGATAAAGCTTATAATCTAATGTGCGAGATTTACATTAGTTTCCTAGTTAGTTTATGATTTTTTTTCTTATTTTATTTAGAACTCTTATTATTTTTTTAACATTGTTTACGACTTTTTTTTTTTTACCTATTATAAATAGGGTTATTTAGCTTTTATTTAGGTTTTTATTTACAAACTTTAATTTTAGAATAATATTTTATGTGTGGTGAAATTGCTCATACTTATGGTTCTTCATTAAATTTTTCTTAGACTTATCAAAGATCAATTGTCTTTATGACATTCTTCCTTTATACTTCCATTTCATGATTCATTATAATCATAATGTTCAGGTTTTCTCATCCAATGACTTCTGTACCTTATTTCAGGTAATCATTGTGTTGGGTTCTTTATCATAATATGATCTTTGCTTTCTTGGGTTGTTTCTTTCTTACATGTGTGTTCAATGATTCTTATCCTTCGGGTTTATATCACTTAGTTCAAGTAATAATTGTGCTAGGTTCTTTATCGTAATCTAATTTTAGCTTTATTAGGTTATTTCTTTCTTGCATATGGATTTAAAGGTTCTAACCTTTCGGGTTCGCATCATTTATCCTATATTAATTTTTAAAAGTAACAAATACTTATAGTATTTTGAATTTGTTATGCATGTGGCTCATACTCCATATCCTCCTATAGAAGAATATGCTCCTGGTCCAATGTAATGATTTGACATGTTTTACCCAATATTAAACCACATAGTCCTTTTCTAGAGTCACATTATGCACCTTTGTAAACATCTTATTCCTCTATACATTTTGTTGTGATATATAAGTTTGATGGTGGCTCAACCAGTCATAATTGTTGTTTTTACCTCTACGACTTATAGTGCGCAACACATTGCTTATATCAATTTCAACTAGGACGTGTTGTTGGAAGTTAAATTCGTATCACATAATTGGAAAATGTAACTCAATCACCGTAAAGAACAATAGGGGGATCATTGATGTTCAAATATCATTGCTTTTAGTACAAGTAGTAGCAGTAAATGCCATGTCATCCTTAAAGTAAGGATTCTATAATACCTATTAGAACATCCATATTCATGCTCCTTAGTTTAGTTAGATTTTAGATAAAATGGCTAAAAAGCCATTTTAGCTAGCTTTCTAAAAAATATTATCATATTTATGCTCTTTAAAATAAAGAATCATGAATAATTTACTATTATTATTTGAATAAATAAATAATTTTTTTTAAATTGCTGGGAGTAGTTATATGAGAGCATTAGACTATGTGTTAGATGGATGAACACACTTTAACCTTACAAAGATGAGGAGGAATCACATAAACCTCCAACTTGCAAGCAAGTTTAGTTATAGAATGTGCACACGCGCTATTGCGGCGTCAGGATCAAGGAGTTGCAATCTAGTTGTGTGGTTCAAGGTCACTAGAAGACCCGAATGGACTGGCCTTATCTGAAATTACAGGTTAAGGGACTAGTTGTGGATAAGGAAAATATTAGCACCCATAACGCACCATACCTGAGATAAGCTGTATTGTATGGTCTGGATATGGTTTAAAGGTGGTAATGGGTTCCTAACTAGTGGTTCATCTATGGCTCAAAATGAAGATTTACGCTCATGAATAAATTTGAGATTTTAAATTTATTATGGGCTCGTATGCCCGAGTAAATTCTTATAGGAAGAATTCATGCAGGTTTCATGATAGGGTTCACCTATTCTGGAAGACGAAAGTGTTTTCCATAAATCATATATTATGGTGAAAAAATATTCTCAATTAATTGGTGAATATCTAAAATAATTATGAGAATTTTCTAGTCAACTCCTAGTACTTAAATACCAGCCTACTGGTATGTCCAATATTTTTACCAGAATGTTGACTATTAATTTTTGAGAATTAAATTTTTAGGGTTATTGAAATATTGGCCAAATCCTTAAGGAATTTTCTAAATAAACAATGCTAAATCTCTTTTTCCTCCTTTTTATAAATGAAATGCAATTTTTGTAAGGATTGAATTATATGCAACAAACAAAAAATATTTTTTTTATAAGGCCATATTTGACGAAAATTCATTTTTTAAAAAAACCAAAACTGTCAAAATAGGTCTAGAGGGTGTTTGCCAAATACACGATCTTAAACCACAAGGACCTTTAATAAAAAGCATTGCTAACCAAACATGATCTTAACCTTTGTTCTAATTTTAACCCGACCGAGTTGACCTAGTCGAGTTGACCTGAAATATTTGGTCCGCATAAACTAAATAAAAAACATTGATTTGACCTGAAAGCTAAACCAAAAATAAAGCTAAAACTTAAAGCGAATCAAACTTAAAAAAAAACACAGAAACACAAAAATCTTTGACACCAAAAATGGATCAAACATAGAAAAAAATTAAGAACAACTCAAGACCTCGAAGAACATCCAAGGTAAACCAAGCAACATGGATCCCAAATTAGACCGGATACAATTAAAACAAAGATATAGACATGTTGTAAATCATGTAAGGATCTGTAATCTAACAGTCATTCACTTTAATTATAAAAAGAATCAACACGATTTTTTCAAAGTGGAACAATCATTCACTTTAATTATAAAAAGAATCAACATGATTTTTTCAAAGTGGATTTCAGTTTAAAACTAAAATTCTAGGATTAAAACCCTCAAAAACTTATTATTGATACAAATAAACCTTAGATTATTTACTAATCAAGTTGCCCGAATGGTTTAGTTCAAAGAGTTGAACAAAAAATCCAAATCATGAGGCTAAGATAATGTTCTTTCTAAGAGTAAAAAAAAAAACCTTAAAACCTAAAAAAAATACCCAGATATACCCAACACTATCAAACCCTAGAAATGGACTTCTAGGCCTCTAAATAAACTACTTTTGATTCTCACAAACTACATTATCAATACCAAACATCTTTGAATCCAAAGAACTAACAAATAACATCAAATCATTAATAATATGCATAGAGTTCCAAAGTTCGAAACTATCAAAGCCAAACAACAAATATATTCATGCTATTTGGATTCAAAACTTGATATTTTTAACATCTATATGCCAAAACATACTAGTATGAACCATGAACTTGCACTAAAAATATCAAATTGATCAATATACTTTCAAAATCTTTAATCCACAAACAAAAGCATCTTACTGTTTTATTACAAAACAGATTCAAACACCAATCAAGTTTATACTATATGATGTTATTTACATGCTCAATTGTCTTAAATCAATCATAATTGCATTGTTTCATAGCTAAATTATCACAATTGAAACAAGATACTCAATTAAGAAAATTAAATCCAAAATTCAATGCAAAGCATAATTGATCTAATTTCTATATAATTGATGTTATTCTATGATCAATTATATGAAATCAATCATAATTATATGAATTTGTTGCTAGCTTATCACATTTGAAACAAAATCCTCAATTACATCAATTAAACTTAAAATTCAACACAAACTCTCATCGATGTAATTTCTACCTAATTGATATTATTTTCATGCTTAATTGTATAAATTCAATCATAGTTGCGCAATTAATATCTAATTTATTACAATTCAAACAAGACACCCAATTACGACAATTAATGTCAAAATTTAATGTAAAGCCTAATTGATCTAATTTATACCTAATTGATGTTATTTCCATCATCAATTCCTTGAAATCAATCATAATTGCATCATCTCATAGATAATTTATCATAATTGAAATAAGATACCCATTTATGAAAATTAAATCCAAAATTCAATGCAAAACTTAATTGATCTAATTTCTACCTAATTGATGTTATTTTCATGCTCAATTACATGAAATAAATTCTACTTACATCCATTTGTAGCTAACTTATCACAATTAAAACAAAATCCTCAATTACAATAATTAATCTCAAAATTCAATGCAAACTCTAATTGATCTAATTCTACCTAACTGATGTTATTGTCATGCTTAATTGCATAAAATCAATTCTAGTTGCATTCATTCATAACTAATTCATCACAATTCAAACAAGATACCTAGTTATGATAATTAATGTCAAAATTCAATGCAAATCCTAATTGATGTTAATTGATATTATTTTCTTGCTCAATTACATTAAATCAATCATGATTGCATCATTTAGTATCTAATTTATCACAATTGAAACAAGATACCCAATTACAAGAATTAAATCCAAAATTCAACACAAAGCCTAATTGATCTATTTTCTACCTAATTGGTTATTTTCAAGCTCCATTGTATAAAATCAAATCCTAATTACAACATTTTATCCTAAAATTCAACGCAAACCCTAATTAATTTAATTCCTACCTAATTGATATTATTTACTTCATCAATTGCACGCACTCATATCTAATTAAATCCTAATTTATCTCAGATCAACAAACCATAATATATATATATATATATATATATATATATATATATATATATATATATAAAGTTAAGAGTAACGTGGGATATTTACCTTGATTTATCGAATTGGGAATGGTGGCAATGTGGTGGTTATGGCTAGGGAATGATAACGACATTGGGGTGGTGGTTTTCAATTAAAAAACATTTGAAGTGAGACTTTAAGATGAAGAGATGAAGTGTTTTGGATGTGATAAGGTTGAAATTTATCGATTCATGGTGGTTTTTGAGCTCGAGATGGTTGGAAATGGTGGAAGAAAGGTTGTGCGCGACAACTATTCTTTGGGGGGAGAAGAAGAACTGTATGCTTTTATTTTGTAAGATGTCAAGGTTTGGAAACACGATATCTTAAGTTACCACGCTTCTTAATTATGACATCTTTAAATGAAGCATTTTCTAATCACGACTTTTTTAAACATCGTATTTGGAAACTGCAACATGTACCAAATAATTCTATTCATCATATTTTATTTTAAATTATGTTATTTTGTAAGTTTTTTTTTTTGTAAACATTCCTATTTATATAAAAAAAAATTCACTTTATTAGCCCTCTTTTCATGTTCAGTTTTTTTTTTTTCAAATTAATCATGGCAGCTAGGAGTTTGCATGCTAATTACAATTAATTATTTATTAACCAATAAGCTGAAAATTCACTCCAAAAATCATTATCTTAGATTAAATTGTCAATATTTTGCTTTTAAAAAACAATGAAGATTATTAATTAAAATCCTATTACAGCAACGCTTTACGCGTAAGGCAACATGCTTTTAGATATTTTACAGTCGATGTGGGGTATTGAAATATTTCATGATATATCCATAAAAGAGAAATTTTGAACTTGTAAGAGAAAATCTGCCTTTGAATGATGCATATGCATAACTTGAAGAAAATATAAATAATTTATGGTATTTTTATCAGTTTCTATGCCAAATAAATTCAACTATGGGTGAATCTAATAGGTGATTTTAGTAGAAAAATTTAAGTTTTATAATGTGTGTGAAAAGGGGGGTTGATTTGTGAAGAAAAACAAAGTTTGGGGAGTTTTATCATGATTTTGGAAATTGAGGACTGAATTGTAAGGAATGATGTAAGTTGAATACTGATTTTGGGACTTTGTGAGTGGATTTTTGGAGTCTGTTAGTGAGATTCGGTGCCATGAAAGCCATATCTTTTCTTTCAGTAATTTTCTGATATGATGTGATGTGATCTTTTTCTTCGAGGGCATCAAACTTTACTTTTTACGGCTTCTTCATTTTGATGCAGAAATTGTAATGATGAGTAAGGAGTGGGGGGTAGTTTGAGCTTCGTTAATTATACGTCAATTATGACATTTTTAATAAAAACACCTAATTGTAACTAAACCAAATTTATTTTAATTTTTCTTTTTTTTCATAATAAATCTTATTAAATTATTGGTTAGAGTTTGATTAATTATGAAAATGAAATTGCACATGTATCGAAGAGAAATTTTTTTTTTTTTTTTATAAGTTGAGGTGTTCGGATCAGTTTACGTCCATCACGACTAATCCTCGGACCTACTAAATGCCATGCAAGTCCAGTTGACAGGTAAGAAACTACAGGAATTACAAATATACACATAAAAGTTTGAACTTAGGATGCAGAATCAAAAAATTCCTTACCAGAATCGCTAGGCCGCTAGGCCACGAACCTGAGTGCGAAGAGAAACCTTCTTAATTATACATGTCTTCAGCATATGTTAATTAGAAAAACCTTGTTTTTGGAAAAAACATTTCCTTTGCCTATGTGGGATAAATTATAATAAATCTAAAAAAATTCTATTTTTTTTTTAAAATAGGTCATTTGTTTAACAATGAAGAATTAAAGAGGAAAAATCCTGAGGGGTATAATTTAATTAGTCAAATCATAAGTTTGTTTCCCAGACATCACTAGTTTGAGTCCTATAAATTTTAGGGTCACTAGAGACTTACATGGTCGTTAACTTTAAGACCTGTAGAATTAGTTGAGGCACGTGTAAGCTGATGTGTACACTCATAATTAAAAAAAAATTGAAGAGTGTGGATTTTAATTAATAAGACTTTGAATGAGCACTCGAAATCAAATGATAAAAAAGGAATTTGAAGTCTATGTTTTACTCAAGTAAAAAAGTACAAAACTAAGTTTTTTTCTCAAATGACAAACTCAAAATTATCTTTCTCGCATGGTGACAAGAATAACTGTACTATTATTTTACACCCTAGAAGCCCTAGCTGAATGCACATCGTACTCCTGAAGAGGTCTCGACCTTATTAGTCTAGTTTCTTTCTCTCTTTCTCTCTTCTTTTTTGAAGCCCGAAAGCCATCTTGACGTGATCAATTGGTCACAGCTCACATGGCCAGTAATCTTCGTAGATGGCACGTATGAGGAGATGCATAACATCGCATGCACGTAAAATATTTTGTACCTTTTCTTTTCTTTTCTTTTCTTTTCTTCCATCAACTGTGAATAAGTGGAAGAGATGATGAGCTAGGTTTCCCAGACAAGGGAATAATATATTGAGATATGCGTGTGGTAGAGGATGAAGGAGATGAGTGAGCAGTGATAACCAGTAGCAGAAGGGAAGGAGAGAATAAAAACAGCAGAATCCAAAATGGGAATGAATTATTGAGGAAATAAATGCTTTCGCTGTCTCCCACAAGTCCTGCAATAATCTCCTCCAGCAGTCAAACAAGCAATGCCCATCATTGTCTTTGTTCAACAGCAAAGCTCACGCAGTTACGTTATCATCTCCCATTCGATATCAGTCTTCTTCTTTTTTCCTTTTTCAAAGAAAAGAATGGCATTAGCCTTTTTTTAAAAATTGACAAAAAAAAAAAAAAAAAACTTTTGTGAAGAAAGAAAGAGTTTTAAGAGCATCCCTTGTATATCACTTGCTTTGTGTTAAGCGTAAAAAATATTGCTTTCACCTCCCTCTCAAAGTACCTTCGTTTGCGTGGTATTTTACGTACAAATTGAATCTTTTGTTTTCTCTGATAAGAAATGTTTATAGCCAAACAAGCACCACACCGGCAATTAAGGGCATCCTTTATAAACAATATGGTCAGGGAATTAGTCATGGTAGGATTGAAGGAGGGCAGATTAGTCTTTTAATATTTTAAGCATAGTGAAATGACTAGATTATTCTTAAAAGCAAAACAAATTAAACATATATCTAGTGGTTTTTTCATATTTTTTAAGAGCATAGTAAAAATGACTCAATTATTTATAAAAATAGAAAATTTTTAACTGGTGTAGAAGGTTTTTTTTTTGTATTTTCATCTATTTTTTTAATTATTATCAAGTTGACTAGGAAAAATTTTGATATTTTAATAAATATAAAATATTATTTTAAAAAGTTAGCTGACATGTGCAATGCTCATGCTTTTGGGGTGATTCATGAAGGGGCATGCAGTGACTATACAGTAGCTTTCAGGGATATGTTTGATTTATCATGACTGCCCTTCTATTCTTAGGTGACGTATATGACTAGAGGATCTCTGGCATGACATTAGTAGTCTTTCCCTCAAACTCTCCTCTATTCAATTGCCATGCATGACCCCTCAAATTGTCAAAGCACACCTTCAATTTGTTTTTCCTTGAAATTTTGTCTTTTTTTATTACTATTTATTTTATTTGAAATAATTTATAAAATTAGATTTTTTCTCAATTTCATCCTTCAATTGTTTCATTTGTTAGATTTGGTCCTTATTCTTTTGATTACTATTTGTTTTATTTGAGAAATTTTTTAAGATTTGTTTTTTTTTATGATTTCATCTTCGTTTAGTTTTTTTTTCCTATCAAATTTGATCGCATTCTTTTGATTGTTCTTTTTTTTTTTTTACTTTGACAAATTTTTTAAATTGATTTTTTTTCAATTTCATCCTTCAACATTAAATTGGTTGGGAATTAAGTTTTTTTTTTTTTATTTCAAGGATTGCAAGTTTGGAAGATTCACCCGTGTTTGTTGGTCAAATTTTTTAAATTGATATTTTTTTTTCTGATTTCATCTTTCAATATTAAATTGTTTGGGAATTGAGCTTATTGATTGAGCCAAGATCTAGGATTTCATGAATTCCAAGTTTGGAAAATTAACTTAGATTTAAGAGATTCATTCAAGTTTTCTTAGTTATTTTTTTTTTGGCTTTTTTTAAGCTTATGGTTTTTTAATTGCATCCTTTAGTATTTATTTAATTGGAGATTAGCTTCGATAATTTTTTTTCTATAGGATTCTTGACTAATTTTAAAAATATCTTAGATCTTTTTATTTGTCGTTCTTTGTTAAATTTAACATTTTTAAAAGAATTTTTGTTTTTGAATTAAATTATACTAATTAATTATATGTAAGCATGAGATGCTCACATCATGATATTTTATTTGGTTTGCTTTCTGAGTTGTTGCTTTGGCGGCACGTGTAATTTTTTTTAGTGTCGTCATATAACATTTTATTATGGTGTTAGAATTATCTTGGTGAGCTCTTTTTGGTGGTGGGGACGGTATTCATGGTGAAACAACAATGAGCTCCCATAAGCGTTTCTTTCTTCTCCAACGGTGACTTATTTATTATCAATTTTTTTTGTTCACTCTATTTACTGTTGATGTTTTTTTTAATAATATTATTAAATTAACCGAACTTATGGCATCTAGTAAAATCAATGATCTGTGTCAGATTTTTCTTGTTTATTTAAAAACACTACTATCACTTAGACATCCTTTTCTTATGCTAGAAAACATTTAGGTCAGCATGCAGCAAAACGCATGACATTTAGTGCTCTAACTCACAATTAATTATATAGCTTTGAAAGAAATCAAATATATATATTCAAAGATGTATTTGTCTCTAAGTTTAATTTTGTTATTCCTATATAATAACATGACAAGAAAAATATAAAGAAGATTATTAAATGCTTTCAAGGAACATTAAGTTAATAAGTTAAAAAAAAACATAAAAATGCATCTTTATTCAGTTAATAGAATTAAGATGTTGAAAATAACCTTACAATGTTGGATATTTTTCAAACATTAAGTTAGCATATAATATTTTATGATAAAATCATTTGTATTCAAAGAGCAGGAAAATTAATAGGTTATCAAACAAAAATCATATATAGTATTTTAGTTATTTTAGAATTATATTATTTCTTTCTGTATAAAAAACAATAGAGTACAATGAGTATGACTATTTTATAGTTAATCATATTGCATACTTTATTTTTTATGCAACATCTAGTATGAAAGATATTCTCCCTTTGTTTCTTAACTTGTTATTCACAAACCTGGAAATTCAAAGATCACCTTATAATTAAGGATTCACTATTAATAACATATATATTTAACATCCTTAACATCTTCAAGTGTTGACAAGCTTTCACATTCAGATTCATCACTAGCAGACTTTATTTCGTTATCATCTCTCAATATCATAATCCTTTTATTTGGATACTCTGATGCATAATATCCAAGTCTTTAACACCTAAAACACTTCATCTCTCGTTTATGCTTTTGTTGAACATTTTTTTTTCCTTTATTGCCATAACATGCTTTTTAACATATGAGGGTTCACTAACTTTAGGTTATGTTATTGGCTTTGTTTGTGCATTACTCTATCTCTTAAAATTCAAACTTTTAATCAGGATCTCAAATAACCACTTAGTCTTACACTACCTTTTCTTTTCAATTGTTTTTCCACTTTTATAGTTATATGCACTATATCTTTAATTTCTAAATAATGTTGCAATTCAACCACATTAGTAATATCTCAATTTACATCATTTAAAAATCTAGTCATTATAGCTTCCTTATTTTCTGAAACATTAGCTCTAATATTTTCATCTTTTTAAAATACTCATCAACAATTTTAGAACACTGAGATAAAGATTGCAATCTATGATATATTTCCCTATAATAATGATTAGGGATAAACCTCTTCCTCATAATTTCTTTCATCTCCTCTCATGTGTCAACAAGTCTTTTTCTACTTTGCCTCCTACCTATAACAAGTTAATCCCACCAAATAATAACATAACTAGTGAATTCAGCTATAACTAGTTTTACCTTCTTTTCCTCTGAATATTGATGACAATCTAATACAAATTTCACCTTCTTTTCCCAATCCAAATAAGCCTCTAGATCATTCTTTTCCTTAAAATACTGATTTTTTAAAGTTTTATACTACCCAAATTACGATATAAACCATCGTAATCATCAAAATTCCCCTCTTAGCCAAAATCACCATTTGACCAAAATCTAACACCAAACTCTCATTAGTTGTGTCTCATATAAGGAATTTTGGTGTGTATGAGACTTTATTACATGATTAACTACATCATCATCCTTATCATCATCGAAGTTTTCAGCTACACTTTCATCTAGAAAAAAAGTACGTAGACCTTTTAATCTTTTTTTCTTTAAGACTAGGAACATCTTGTCTCCTAATCATCTCAATACTCATTTTATCCATCTTTCCCATCAAAGCCTTCATCATTACCTCCAACCAATCTTGTATTTTTACAAAATCTTTTGCCTTTAATTGTGTTATGTTTTTTTTTATGACATTGTAAATACTTGCAATGAAGGTTAATATTACACTTGATTTAATATCATTCTATTCATGTTTCAAACAATTCAATAAGGCTTTTTACTCTAATAATCTCATTAAGCCCTTTTGCCTCATTATTTTCTTAGGTTTTTAAGGTAACTTAGCAACTTATCAAATAACTAGTCAAAACAATGTAATGATTTTATAATAATGAAGACTCAAGAATTAAGATACATACAAAAGTAATAATAAAAAAAAACTAGAGGATAAATTTATGAACAATAATGTAAATTCATATAAAATATAATGATGATGATGCAAACTTCTTGATCACGTGGTCAAACAACCCCCAACAAAATAGATAACAACCCGAAAGGCTAAAAATCAGATTTGATAGAATCTTGACCCAGAGGTAACTTTGTACCTAAGAACCAAAGATATTGGAAAAAGATTTAGACCCATAGATAACCTTGTAACTAAGAGCCTTAAATATATGAATGATGCTATGAAGCTAGATAATCTTTGATAAGTTACTGTACAATATTTGTGTCTGCAAAGAAAGGTTGTTTTACCACAAATAAATAAAAAAAAATTTTACTTTTATTCTCCAACTTGTTGATGGAATTCGCAGCTAAAAAACATAATATCATCTCCTTTAACTAATCTTAATGGATCATTTTGGGTTGTAAGCTAATGTGCTTAAACTAGTAATCAACTAATATAAATCCAACAATAAAATAAACCCTTAAACAATGCTTAATAGGCCAGAACAAACCCAAATTAAAAATAATTATTCAAAAATAAATAAATAAATAAATAAAATAGGATAATAAAAATAAATTCTTCATGTCAAAATTCCTCCATGTAGCCTGAATCTTTAATTTTTACACAATCTTGATAAATTTTCAATCATGACTTCAAACATGTCGTTCCTTTTCTTCTAGATGAATTAATGGGTACACCATATATGGTTGGAAAGCTTGTGATGTCTAGTTTTCAACCCAACTTGAATCTCACCAAAAGTCCACCTGTAGCTCCAGATATGTCCCAAACAGTACACAAAGGTCTAGTTTGATAGATTTGACAAGATTTATCTAGTAACTTCAACCCTTTAAAAGAACATGTTTTCAAACTCCATTTGACCTGAACATTTAACAAAATATAGGTCCATGTGTCTAGTATCTCCCTGTAAAATTTCATATTCTTTCAATATATGGTTTAAGAGATATGTCTGATCTCGCAAAACTGGTCTGCAAACATTTTAAGACCAAATTCAAACCTGACTTGGATCATATCATCCTCCCCTTCTTTAAAAAGAATCAACCTTGAATTTGTATAATGGAAAATTTATTCTAAGGTCAACAAATCAGTACCAAGCCAAAGAACAACATTATTATCAAAATTAAGAAGAACCTTGTTAGCAAAGAAGGTCCCTTTGATATACAAACTCTCCCTTGATATACTTCTTGAAGAAGGAGGATAACAAAAAAAAAAAAAGGTGCAATAGTTCATGGACAACCGAGTCAAGCCGAGATGTTTATTGTAAGTAAACTTTGAAACCATTTGAATATTTTTTGTACTAATGTTTTTTTTATCTACATCTTTGACTTTTTTTACGAAGAAAACATATAATGATGGCATGCGTGCCAAAATCAGAGAGGACCTTTCAACCCATTCAGAATGCGATCCAAAGTTGTGGTTGGAGGATAGGGTAACTAGTGAACCCGATAGGAATCGGGTTCATGGTATCTCTATAACCATAGCCCGAGATATAAAGGCGGGCTATAGTGTCACATGCGTAAGCACCCCATAATCCCGCCCAAGTCAGTCATCACCAACCATTGAGGAGTTGGTTCAAGAACAAATTGTTGCTGCAACGGTCGTTCTAAGGGTTGAACTGGAGGCGCAATACAAAGAATAAAGTAGAAAGCAATGGGAGCATATGTGGCATACTTGTCAACTTATTACCCTCCCCTTCATGGACCTCCAAGAGATTTCCCCCCCTCCAACTCCACCTCCACCTCTATATGTTGCTTTAATTTCTTTAAAATGTATAAAATACATTTGTAATTGATTTTACAATTAAATTAATAATATAAAATATGTTCTTCAATTTGATTAAGTTGTTTAATATTGTTTAATGTTAAAGTGTTTGATCCAAATAAGCATGTATTGAAAAAAACAAATTATTAAGATACCGACACAATCACTGATGGATGTAATCATTTTGTTAGTGATCCTGTTAGTAATATAAACCTATTTTCCTCAGAGAATTACAGAGAGCTGTGAACTATTTTGATATAGATTGATGGGTGTACTGATAAATTTTTTATGTCAGTGATTCCGTTGGGGAATCTATCAGTGATACATGATCCATTACTGGTGGATATTCCATCGTTGATCCGTCGATAATATTTACTAATGGATTGGTTAACAGAAAAATAATCAATATTTTTTCTAACTTGAATATTCTATCGGTATTTTTGTATTTTTGCCATTAGGTAACTTTCATCGATACCGATGAACTTGATATTCCCAACAAGAAACTTGCCGATCATAAATATTCATCTGAATGTCCATAAGTAATTTATATGCTAATAGAAATATAATTCAAAAACACCAGCAGATAATTCCATTGATTACAATCAATTTTGTTGTCGTGATTTGGAACTTCCGTGTGCTAAATTTGTGTCTTTTCTCCATTGAAAAATATATTATACGGGCCAAAAGGTTTGAAAAAATTAAATAACTTGCAAAAGGAAATTGAAAGGCAATAAAGAGGGACAATTATTCCAACAGTCAAAAAGATTCAAGAGGAAGGATATATTTATAATAAT
>Ga0325405_1003186_pt1 | contig 16910 bp, 11 predicted proteins | sample PopdelMetagenome_21_FD_205663 | JGI IMG/M metagenome (GOLD analysis project Ga0325405, IMG submission 205663) | Populus deltoides microbial communities from Bellville, Georgia, United States - Xylem-Control-R2 | ecosystem: Host-associated > Plants > Phyllosphere > Stem > Wood/Secondary xylem...
AATTTAAAATATAAATATTTCATTAATAATTATTTATTTTTATTAAAATGTCTTAGGTCTATATAAAAACAAAGAGAGAAATCATACACCAAAACAAACGTATTCTATTTCTTTGTCTTTTTTTTTTTAATGAAATTTAAAGGGTGTAATTCTATCATAAAGATATTGTTTGCGTAGGAAACAAATAAACACTTTAAAATAGTATTTCAGGCATCTAAGCTAAGCTAATTGATTTTATTCTTCATTTGTTTTCATTAAATCACTGCATATGAACAAATGTCTGAGTAATTTCTCATTAAAGAATACCACATCCCTTTTGCAAGTCTACTTTCAATCTTTCATTTAAAAGGCACACTGTTCCATTTCTGAAGAAAGAAAAAATGGGAACAACCCCTGTAGTTTTAAACACTGGAATTCTAATTCAATACATGAACAAGCAGAAAACACATTATACAATGAGAAAAGCTAGAGGAAAAAAAATCACTAGGAAATATATCAAGTGACAGATCGCCTCTGCAAATCCTTGATTATAATAAGCTCACTCTCCTTAATCATGGATGATGGAGTGAATGAGGATGGCTGCTTCGTCAGTTGTTGGAACAGCATCATCTGTTTATAAAAAGCACAGAATGTAAAAGGCTATTTAATTAGTATTCACAGAGCTTGAAGACGCTCGTTTCTTAATTCTCCTAAACAACACGAGTGTAGTGACATTACTTTTTCTCCGCTTGTCATCTCCCACAATTACTATGTCTCGTATTCACATCAAATTCATTAAAAACTAAGCGGAGATCGATTAAGAAGAAAAAACGGAAGGGAAGGGAAGGGCAAAGGAGCCATCAAATTCTTGGGAGGTGAAAAGAACATGTATACCTGGAAGCGATGTAGGAAAGTGGGAAACAATGTGATCGATGATACCTCCACCACTGGCCTCCTCTTCAGCCTTCACTCGTTCATTTGCTTCATCAACTACTGTTGTTACCTTCTGTTTCTTTTTAACTTGATCTTCACTTGTTCCTTCACCATCTCTAACTTGGAAAGCTTCATTTTGTTCTTCTTTTTTACTCACAGGAGAAACCAACTTGGGGATGATACTGTCCAGTAGTCCACCTCCCTTCTCTTCATTCTCTTCTTCTTTACCTTCTTCTTCATGATGTTCAGCTTCTCCTCTAGAGACCAAGTTAGAGAAGATATGGTTTATGAAAGACCCACTTGGCCTTTCTTCTCCACTTTCTTGATGATTATCTTTCTCATCATCATCTTCCTCTTTAGGATGCAACAAGCTTTCAGCTTCTGGCACACCATCTTCCATAATTGTTCTTTTTTTGTCTTAAGCGGTCACTCGACTCCCTTTCAGTTCAGCTCCAATACAATTTCCAACCGACTAATTTATGTACAGGCTTTGGGGACACCCGTCCTCGTCCAAGGAGTTGTTTAATATAGAAACTATGGTTACTTTACACGTACTTCGAAGCTGTTGTCTGATGAAGCTTGTCTCCAATTGGTAGCAAACAAGTGGCACCTCTTGTAGCCCTACGAGGTGTTTTTCTTGTTGATTTCTGTACAAGGTCGGTGGCCGGTGGGAAATATTCCCCTGTTCTCAGTTTCGCCGTTTTAGCCTTCCGTAAAATTTAAGTTTACACATATCTATGACTTCTGTACAATGCCTGCCAAAATTTCCGATCTTCCCATCGACACGGAAGAAATTCGATTTCAATTCCATTTCAATAATTTTATCAGAAATTTGATGAGCGAGCTCTGTTCATAAACTTAACAGCCGGGCTGGCCCAAAACTTAGCCCACCATTTCTCGTTCTCCTCAATTTCTTATGGGGTTTTCTTTCTTTTTGAAAATGGAGTCTTCGTGTAGGATCTTTTCGACTTATGTGGTGTGACGGTAACAGGGCATGCTCTCATATTCCGAAAAAAGGTCAAGCATTTGTTTGTGGTAACCAGATTTTCTTCGGTTGGATCCAGGTCGGGTTTTTTGGGTTTCCTAAATGGGTTTGACACTGAGAGGGAAAAGAAATTTGGGGTTTTGTTGCTGTTGTTGAAGGAGATTAGAGAAAGAAAATTAATGGAAGGGATAGCATTTGGGGGTTTCTGGAACCAGATATAAAGAAGTTACTTATTCTGTTATTGTTTTTAAATTATGTTTTAAAATGATTTTTATTTAAAAATATATTAAAATAATTTTTTTTAAAATATTTTTTATATAGCATATTAAAACGATTTGAAAACATTAAAAAATATTAATTTAAAGTAAAAATTATTTTTTTAAGTGTTTTTAGTTTGAAAATGTATCAAAATAATATATTTTTTATTTTTTAAAATTTATTTTTTACATCAGTACATCGAAACAATCTAAAAACAAATAAAAATAATTTAAAATAAATAAAATAATAAAATAAAATAAAATAAAAATATTTTCAAAATGTTTTTAAAAAATAAAAATTAAAATACTCAATTGTTGAAGTTAATTGAAGCCATTTTAATGAGAGAGAGAAAAAAAGTTTGAAAAATTTGATGTGATTTTAGATTAGAAGATTTTGAATGTTAAGAGAAAGAAAATGGTGGTTGGAAAAGAAGGATATAAATAGTGTTTGTTGATGCAGTTAGTTGTAAGGTTATCAATTTCATTTTAGTTGGTGTATTTTTTTTATTTTATTAAAATGATAAAATTTTATTTTAAAATATTTTAACATTATGTTTCAGAATATATTGATATTATTTAATTACTTGCGGGGCAAATAAGTTATCAATGAGATGGATGTGGCATTATATATATTTAAATCACTGAGATAAATTATTTGTCGTTACAGTACCTCATGTAGCCATTTTTTCTCAACTATATTTCCTATCAATGAATTTGTAGCTCGATCAATTATCTTTTTTTAAAAAATGATTTTAAGTTCAAACCCTTTGTAATTAGAGGGGAAAAAAACCCTCCAATGAGTTATAATATACACTAGTTGATGCACGAGTTATACGCGGGCTCACTTTTTATTTTTATAAAAATTATTGTAAAATTTATAATATAAAAAATAATATTTTTTTAATATTAATAATAATTGTTTTTTTAAATTTATTAATTATTTTATTAGTAATATTAATTATAATAAAAATAATAATATTTATAAGATTCATAATTATATTAAGAATTTCAATGATGATTACAACACATAATAATATTTTTTATATCAATACTTTAATTAATAATAAAAATAATAATATTTATAATACAAATAACACTATTTTTTATCTGAAAACTTTGAATTATAAGAGAAAAAATAATATTTATAACACATATTATTATATTAACACATGTTGTTTGGCGCGGACGCGTCTAGACCCAACTTGGGTTTGGGTGTGACTATGCCCAGCCCCACTTGGGGATGGACGTGGACGCTCCCAGACTTTTAATTATAATAAAAATAAAAATAATTATAACTTAAATAATACTATTTTGAATATTAATACTTTTAATCGTGATAAAAATAAAATAATAATACCATTTGTAATATTAATACTCTTAATCATAATAAAAATAATAATAATAATAATAACACTATTTTTAATATTAATACTTTTAATTATAATAAAAATAAAAATAATTATAACACAAATAATATTTTTAAAATATTAATAATCATTTTTTTCAAATTTATTAATTATTTTATTAATAATGTTAATTATAATAAAAATAATAATATTTATAACATAAATAATTATATTAAGAATTTTAAGGATGATTACAACACAAATAATAATATTTTTATATCAATACTTCGAGTTATAATAAAAGTAATAATATTTATAACATAAATAATAATATTTTTGATATGAACACTTTAAATTATAAGAGCAAAAATAATATTTATAACACACATTATTATATAAATATACATGTAGTTGGGCGCGGACGCGTTCGGACCCAAGCACCATGTGGCGGTGGGGCTGCCATAGCCAATAAGGACGTTTACCAAGACTAAAGCGTCAGGTGGCTCTCAAGTGTCCCGAAGCACCATATGGCGCATGGGTCATGGCAAAAAGCCCAATTATCTTGGGTATGTGGCATGACTAATTGTCTTTGGTCTAGCGTCATATACCCAGCTCAATGGGTCTGACGTGACTCAATTTTATTGGGTCCTGATGAAGGATTTTAAATATTTTAATTTTTACTATAATTAAAAGTATTATATCAAAACTAATATTATTTGTGTTATAAATATTTTAATTTTTATTATAATTAAAAGTATTAATATCAAAAATAGTTTTATTTTAAATATTATTATTTTTATTAAAATTTAAAATATTTGTATAAAAAATAGTATTATTTGTGCTATAAATATTATTATTTTATTTATAATTAATAGTATGAATGCTAAAAATATTATCAGTTGTGGTATAAATAATATTATTTTAATTATAAGTAATAATATTATAATAACAATGGGAAGCGCCACATGGCGCTTGAGCTGCCCTTGCGCCACGTGGTGGTTGTGCTACCTTAGCCAATCGGGTTTTTTGCCAAGACCCAAGCGCCAAGTGACACTTGTGTCCGCCCCTTGCATTGGAGTTGCCCAAGCGCCAAGTGGCGCTCGGGTTTTTCCAAGCGTCATGTGGTGCTGGGGCTGCCATAGTCAATCGGGCCTTTTGCCAAGATCCAAGCTCCAGGTGGCACTGGGTTCTACCCCAGGCAGTGGAGCAACCTAAGCGCTAGGTGGCTCTCGCGTCTATCCCGCACAAGGGCAGGGCCGCTCATGCATCATGTGGCGCTCGGTCTACCCCACGCAAGGGTCGGACAACCTAAGAGCCAGCTGTCCTTGCGTGGGCAGCGCCAGATGCCTGCTCCCCATGGCCTACAACTCCACCAAAACTTGTGCTGACCATTATCTTCCCCAACCATTCTTTTAATATTAAATGCATTCGCGTAAAAAAACAACCCCATCCCTTTTCCATTGTCCTTACAACTCTTTGTGGTAAAGGTTGGGCTGTCATTGCACTGCTCTAATTCACAATGCTTTGAATCTATATAAACACTAATAGGAGCATGTACCATTTTACTATATTATTAATTAATAGTCTCATGCCCATTGCATCTTTCCGTGAGAGACTTGAGTTCAAGTCTCTTGTAAGAAAAAAAAGAACGAGACTATGTCATTGAATATATTAAGTTGTTGACAAAAAGTCAATTGCTGATAGTCTTACTACAAGAAAATATAAGGATGATTACCAATGAAATAGAATATATCATGTCCATAAATCATGAAATCTCTAGATGGTTGAGTAATAAATGAGTGGCCTGCGCTATATTATGAGCTAACCTCATTTTTTTCCATCATAAAAATGGAAGCGCATGCATTCCCAGAAAAAAAAAATCGAGAATCAGGCCATTTTTCATCCGGTTTAATAAGCCAACATAATTTCGATAATATAAATAAAAAATACAAAAGAATGGAAAAGAAAAAATAGAAAAAAAATAACTTAAACCAATATGAGTTAGCATGCAAAATTTGCATAGGCATATAATTAGAATAAAAAAAATTAAAAGCTTAATAACCTAAAGTCCAAAGGAGAAACAGGAAACAAAATTAAATTAAAAAAAGTAAAAATCTTAGTCAAACTAGATTAACCTATAAACTCCGCAATGGGCATATGATTGGAATAACCCTGTAAAAAGAAAATATGAAAAAAGAAGAAGCAAAGACCAATTCCAAATAATAAACATTGAAGGATGTGATTAAAAAAAATTAAATTTAATAAATAACAAAAACAATATTAAAGTAAATTTATGTTAATATTCGAAACTCATGAATATAGTCATGAGCCCGAGACTAACTACATTAAAGCCAAACCCAAAAAAATATTAAAGTAAAATTCTCAATCACAAAACATTGAGTGATAAAATTAAAAAAAAAAATAAAAAAAACTAAAACAACACAAAGCACAATAAAAATAAAAGGGATAAAATCTGACATAAAAGTAAATTGAAATCAAATGTTGAACCGGGATAGAAATGGATACCCATAAATCAAATTTCTTGATATTCATACCCTATTCATTATTTATCATATAAAAAATTTAGATATTTAATAAATCATTCCTCTAATTTCTATAAAATATGGATTTACAACATCTTAAATGAATGGAATATATTAGTAGACATCTGAATCATAATGTTGGCAGTGACAAGAGATTGGAGATGCACATCTAAGACTTTCTACTCAGTTGTATGCGGTTGTCGTTATTCTTATTTTCAGTATATTTTTGTATTTAATAAGTGATTCTGTACTTTTTATTGCACATATATTTGATCTTAGCTCCTGATGCCGGCTTACGAGATAATGTATGTTCTCACAAACAATATTTGATCTTCCAAATAAAATGGTGTTTATATGAAGTCATTAAAGCAATTTCAGTAGCTGAGATAACCTAAATTAATAAATCCTTTTCCATGATTTCATGTTGGAGATTAAAAAGCTATCAATTTTGCTTCTGGTTTATGCATGGGAGTCAAGAAGGCAGAAAGAACCATTATCTGCCTGTAAAAAGCTTGTTGATCTCTTTGTTTCATGAGGCTCTTGTGATGATATTAGTGTGATGTTGATGTCCGAAACTATGTTTAATGAAACCATTTTTATGTTATATTTTGTTTGAAAATGTGGTAATAGTCGTTGTTTATAGTGTTTTTTTAAGAAATGTATTAAAATAATATTTTTATTTTTATTTTTTAAAAATCATTTTTGATATTAGAGAATAATAGAAATCATATTTTGGAGCCTCACCTAACATGTTAAGCTTTTAGGTTGAGATGATTTTTTGACATAGTATCAGAACCTTAATGACCAAGCGGTCACGAGTTCGAATCTCATCATCTCCATTTATTTGATAAAAATTAAATACAAGATAATGTGAGCATGTGAAAATTTCAAGTCTAAGAGGTTTTCACTTGAAGAGATGTGTTAGAAAATAGTATAAATTATATCTTGAAACTTCACCTAACAGCTTAAATTATTGGATTGAGATGGTTTTTTGACAATCAACACATCAAAATATAAAAAAATTGAACTTAAAAAAAATGAATTTTTTTTTTAAAAACACACAAATTAAAAGCTTAGCTGACACATGTCGGCTAATGCATATTGATTTTTTCGAAAGAACCTTGCAATTCGGGAGCTGTAGCTTGACTATAAATATGGTGGAGGTGATGACAACAATTTAATAACTATAAATATGGGGATTATTTTACCCATGCTTGGAGATTGAACAAAGCAGGACTCTTCAGCTGGAATTTTTTTGTTCATTCTTTTATTTATAGGTTTTCTTTAGCAAAAATTCATTTAAGTGATGGTAATCGGAAAAAAAGTTAATGGGAAATGTTTAAAAATAGGTTGAGGGAAATAGATTAATAAAAAAAAATGAGAAATATAATGAAAAACTATTTTTTTTTATAGAATTTAAATAATGCTTTTCTTAAACAAAATTTATCATTATATAATTAATAAAAACCTCTCCTTAGATGAGAGATCATATATTTTGATTTATATTTATTTAATAATTTTTTTTATTTATTCCTTAGCTAGCCTTTATAATGCGGGCTAGGCAATGCATATAACTTTAAATAAATTTTTAATGCAGTAGAAGAATATATTAATATTATGATGAAGGCAATCTATTTTGATAAAATACTAAATGAAAAACTAATCTCTTTCCTAAAAAAATATAAGTATGTAAATACTTAATCTCAAATTTTCTTTTTAGTTTATACATTTTTATTTTTATTTTATCTTGGAGGTTATTTTTTCTTATTAAGAATAAATAATTTTTATTTTTATAAATATATCATAGTTTATTTATATCAAATATAAAATAAAAAAACTTAAAGATAAATTGTGATAATATTTTTGAGATATTATAAAAATAAAAAAAATAAAAAATTAACTATTATTTAAAAAAAGATGAATTAAACGAAGCAGGCTAGTTAAATTTACTAAATGGTTTATTTTTTTATTTTCATTTTTTCAGATATCAATACTTTATAGAATTGCTTTTTAGAAGTAAAATTCATCGATTTGATTCAACTGTATTAAGATGGGAAATAATCTCACTGTAGCTTAAAGCTTAAGGTGTGTTTGACATTATATTTTAAAAGTATTTTAATTTTTTTTTAAATTTTTTTAATTTAATTTATTTTAAATTAATAATTTTTTGATGTTTTTAGATTATTTTAATATACTGATATTAAAAATAATTTTTAAAAAATAAAAAAATTATTATTTAATATTTTAAATTAAAAATACTTTAAAAAATAACTATTAAAATACTCAAAACATAATCTAAAATTAATTAAATTAATTATAGGATACAACAATCAACGGTGATGACAAAAAAAAAAAAAAAAGAAAAAGAAAAAAGAAAAAGACCAAGCCAAACAAGGCCACCTCTCTTCTTGGCTTTTTGCCATTCTCGGGGTCAAGATAAAAACAAGTACAAAATTAGAAAAAAACAAAAACACGTGGCACTAGTAAACAACATAAAACACACAGAGGTTTGCGCATTGAATAGAAAAAAAAATAAAAAAATAGAGAGTGACCGTTTCCCCCACCTCATCAAAATCGGGCAGGCCGCCAACACTATCATAGTATCATATAGAAGAACACAAAAAAAGAAAAAGAAAAACCAATTCAATTACACACAATTTTTTGTGGGTTCTAATTCCACTTTATTGGGAAAATCAAATCCCATTAGCCTGCATCTACCATCGTCTCTCCTTTTTTCACATTTTTTTGGGCATCCATTTTCTGTATATACGGTGGTTTTGCAGGCTAAAACGAGGTAATCTAGATACAATTTTGCTCTTAAATTCCCTCATCTTTTATTTCTTAATTAATTTTTGATATTCTTGGCAATTTTATGGTGAATTTTTTTAAAAAATGCAACACAATATATTCACAACAATGCGTAGCTTAAAACTCTCGGAAGGATGTAAAGCAACTCAAGTTTATGCTTTCAATCCAACCGGCGGAGAAGCCGGTGGCGGTGGTTATGGCGGTAAAGTTGGAGGGAAGTTCTTACAACATCTACAAGATCTAAGAGCTAATTCAATTCGGACGAAATCGAGTCGAAATTCCCATCCACCGACTAACCATAACCAAACGACAAGAACAGATGTCTCTGTCGAAAGTTTATTGCCAGCTGGTCTTCCGACCGTTGATCTCATCGAGCCAAAGATTGAGCCTTGTCTTAAATCTGTGGATTTCGTGGAATCATTAGCTGATGTCTATACAAAAGTCGAGAATTCTTCTCAACTGGAGAAATCAGACAGATTTCTTGAGCAATGTGCGGTGTTTAAGGGTTTGTCTGATCCGAAATTGTTTCGGAATAGTCTAAGGAGTGCGAGGCAGCATGCTGTGGATGTGCATTCGAAGGTTGTTTTGGCTTCGTGGTTGAAGTGTGAGAGGAGGGAGGATGAATTGATTGGTTTGTCGGCTATGGATTGCTGTGGAAGAAATTTAGAATGTCCTAGGGCCTGTTTGATGTCGGGATATGATCCCGACTCAGTGAAGGATCCCTGCGTGTGTTTGAGAGGGCAGCCGGAGGAGGATGTTTTGATGGGCGATGAAGACTACTTGACTTTTGATGCTGATGAGGGTGGTGGTGGTGATGATGATTGTGATATGTCATTTTGCATTGGTGATGATGAAATTAGGTGTGTAAGATATAATGTGGCATCACTTTCTAGACCTTTTAGAGCAATGTTGTATGGGGAGTTTAAGGAATCCAGGAGGGAGAAGATAAATTTTACGCAGAATGGGATATCGGCAGAGGGAATGAGAGGGGCGATGGTGTTTAGCCAGACGAAAAGATTGGGCACGTTTGATCCAAAGATTGTTTTGGAGCTTCTTTCTTTGGCAAACAGGTTTTGCTGTGATGAATTGAAGTCAGCTTGCGATGCTCATTTGGCATCCTTGGTTTGTGATATGGAGAGTGCCGTGATTCTAATTGAGTATGGATTGGAGGAAGGTGCAAACCTTTTGGTGGCAGCTTGTTTACAGGTGTTTTTGAGAGAGCTTCCATTTTCAATGAACAATCCTTATGTGATGCGACTGTTGTGTGGATCTGAGGGTAGGGAGAGATTGGCTTCGGTTGGCCATGCTTCATTTTTGTTGTATTATTTTCTGAGCCAGATTGCTATGGAGGAAGAGATGAAATCTAACAACACTGTGATGCTTTTGGAGAGACTGGGAGAGTGTGCAACCGAAGATTGGCAGAAACAGCTTGCCTATCACCTCTTAGGTGTTGTTATGCTCGAAAGAAAAGAGTACAAAGATGCCCAGAACTGGTTTGAAGAAGCAGTTGAAGCAGGTCATGTATACTCCTCGGTGGGTGTTGCAAGGGCTAAATACCATCGTGGCCACAAGTATTCAGCATACAAGATGATGAACTCGCTGATATCTGATCATTCACCAGTTGGTTGGATGTATCAAGAGAGGTCTTTGTTTTGTACTGGGAAGGAAAAATTGATGGATTTGAACACAGCAACTGAATTGGATCCAACACTTCCATTCCCATACATGTGTCGGGCTGTTTTGTTGGTGCAGGAGAACAAACTTGAATCAGCCATCTCAGAACTCAATAAAATTATCGGTTTCAAGGTCTCTCCTGATTGCCTTGAATTACGGGCCTGGATTTCTATGGCATTGGAGGATTTTGAAGGGGCTCTCAGAGATGTCCGGGCACTTTTGACGTTGGATCCAAATCACATGATGTTTTATGGGAAGAAGCATGGTGACCAACTAGTAGAACTCCTCCGTCCCCTTGTTCAGCAATGCAGTCAGGCAGACTGCTGGATGCAACTGTATGATAGATGGTCCTCTGTTGATGATATAGGCTCCCTAGCTGTCGTACACCAAATGTTGGCAAATGGCCCCTGGAAGAGCCTTCTACGGTTCCGACAATCTCTCCTCCTTTTACGGTGATAATTCATAAATCTTACCATTGCTTTGCTTAACTGTATTAATCACTTCTAATTCTTTCTGTTCATAATGCATTTTGTGCCCTAGTAAGACATGCTATTTGAAGTTTTCTAATTGACATCATGTACTTTCATCATTCTAGCTACAAGTTCATGTCAATGCACTGGCCTTGAACTTAATTCCATCTTATATTTCCATAATACTTGTATTCAATCTTGCAATTACAGAAATTGTTGGTAAGACTTATATTGCATATGTGCAGAACTTATATTGACTTAAATTGTTTGATGCAACATTTTTTTTTAATTAAATAATTGAAACATTGTACTGCAAACTTTACACACAAGGATCAAGGTGGTCAAGCATTCATATCCATAGAATGGACTCCAATGGTCATGCATGGAGCTGAGATGATATAATTGGTAGATGTAATTCAAAATATCAACCACTGTCCCATCTCCTCCCATACCTGCTTTCCTTCCATGAATCCCCTACAGTCCAACACAACATAAAGGAGGTGTATATAAGGTGGAAAAACAATGAAGAAAAAAAAGTATAGATAATGTTTACAAGTAATTATGGTCATGGAGGAGGACACAACTAATGCAACAGTGGTTGCCACCGGAAGCTCTTGCTTAATATTTTATTCTATCATCTTATGATGTGCACTCAGTTGTCTGTTGATGTAGGGAAGATTGAATTTCTGTTCAAAGAAGCACTTTGTGATGAGCCAACGTTTAAAAAGTGTAGGATTCTGGAGCTCAGAGTTCATAAGAGAAAGGGGTCTAGGACGGTAATAACATTATTGGATTTTCTGGGCAGCAACTTAACGCAGAGATTGAGGTTTTCCTTAAATGGTTTAATTAGCATGGAAAGAGTTCGAAAAATATGTAGGAATATAGGTTAACACTGATTTAATGATGGGACCAGTTTAGAGGCTAATTAAAGAGAAAAAAGAAGGGAAATTGGTGGCTATTATGATTCCCTATGAACAAGAACAATAACTGAAGTGCTGTAGTGAAGGAAAAACAAGAAAAGACAACTTAGAGTAAAGAGAAGTGAAAACGCTCTACTCCTGCATACCTTCCAAAATCAAATTAATATTTTCATAATTTCATTATCGAAATCCTTATCTGTGTGACTTTGTTTTTAATGCATTGGTCTTGGACCACTGACCTCGGTTAGAAGCTAGGAAAGGATTCCAAATTTGTGCTTAAACTGCAAAAGCATAGACAGAAGATTTATGGAAAGAAGTATTTCTTTTTCATGAAAGGTTGTAATAAAATCTATCATCAGAGTTTAGAACCTGTAACAATGTGATGGAAACTTTTCCTTTTTCTTGACATCTAAAGCATTAATCCTTACTTTTCATTAGTAAGGTTTTCATGCTAATGATATTAATGGTTTAGTTACAAGTTGATGTTTTCGTATTCAAGTGTTGAGTGCTCTTCTGGTCCTTTTGCTTTGTCACTTTTTTCCATCTCCTGGTCCCTTTGTCATGGATGCTAAGTATCTAGGAAAAAAGGAAATAGAAAAGACAACGCCTCTGTGATATATTCACAATTGCTATTATTGTGGATTCTAGGATACAGAAGAGTTTCTTATCCCCCAAAACTTATTCTTTCTGGACCATTCTAAATATTTTATTATATCTATATTAATGGAACCTTTTGTTTCTCAATGGTATAGGCTAAATTGTCAGAAGGCTGCAATGCGTAGTTTGCGGCTGGCTAGAAATTATTCTACTTCCGACCATGAAAGACTTGTCTATGAAGGATGGATCTTGTATGACACTGGAAATCATGAAGAAGCACTATCCAAGGCCGAGGAGTCTATTTCAATTCAGAGATCGTTTGAAGCTTTTTTCCTTAAAGCATATGCTTTAGCAGATTCAAGTCCTGATCCTGAGTCCTCAAAGTATGTTATTCAACTTTTGGAGGAAGCTCTTAGGTGCCCTTCAGATGGCCTTCGGAAAGGACAAGTGAGTAACAACTTAGATGCAATTCTATTGCTCTGAATGCGCCTCAATATTATTTAAGTTGGGTAATTTTGCCATTCTCCAGGCACTGAACAATCTTGGGAGTGTATATGTTGATTGTGAGAAGTTGGATCTTGCTGCTGACTGTTACATGAGTGCACTTGAGATCAAGCATACAAGAGCACATCAGGGTCTGGCACGTGTACATCATCTAAAAAATCAAAGGAAAGCAGCATATGATGAGATGACAAAACTGATAGAAAAAGCTAGGAATAATGCTTCAGCTTATGAGAAGCGTTCAGAGTATTGTGATCGTGACATGGCAAAAAGTGATCTTAGCATGGCAACACAACTAGATCCACTAAGAACATATCCATACAGACACAGGGCAGCAGGTAAGCTCCATGACAACATCTACTTTCTTTGAGATTGTTATTCACAATCATTCATCAATGATTATGCTATAAATCTTGGAAATGTGAACTAACCACTGAAACTATGAAACTTTGGGTGTTGAAGTTGCAGAGATATTCTAATTCTTAACTGAAAATTGTTAAACATCATTGACTGGAGGACTGAATGTAGTCCTGTTGGAGATTCTTTGCCTGATAGAGTGGTCTTAATGGTATCCTTTCAGCCTTCTGTTGAAGTATGGCCTCTGGTCATCTTGAAACTAGTTTTCATTAAAAAAGAAGAAAGAACAGAGAAATAGGCACCACTGTTAGGCTGATTTCGTTGTAGAAAGATGTCAGCATTTGACAAAAGATCAGTTGCTTGTGTAGTTTGCTAGGGGTTTAATAGCTCTCAATTTTTGTTTGAAGAGATCTGCATCTCGAGATCCTTAGTGAAGAGCTTTTTCAACTAAAAAACTGTTTTCACCTTGTTGGAGACATTTGTTTTATCTATGATCTTGTCATATAAATAGAACTTTGTGGCACCTTAATTATTTAAAATCTAGTCTCCTACTCTGAGCTTTAATAAATGGTTGGCTTCAAAGCGCCCCCAACATCCTCCTGCCTAAATTGTGCTTATTGATCTAACTGTAGGGTGCTTGACTAGAATGACTGGGGTTCAAAGTTGTCTCATTATTAAACGTCAGATTAATTGAACGATGGACTTCTTCTAGGCAAAGGAAGTACACTATTTGTTTGTATTGAAGAATGCATGCTCTTGGCTGCTGCTCTGATATGCTTCTGAAGTATGCATGACCATGTTCCTTGTTTTTTGCTTATTCCATGCTACAGTTTCAGGTTGTCTTGATTAATATTATCATAATCAGATGAAAAGCACTTGATTTTTGCTTCAAAGTTATTAGAAGAAAGTTAGTTTGGTTTGTGTTTCTTCTTCTTTCAGAATACATGTTTTCTGTTGACTTTAAAGTTTAGCTGGTCATATTTTGGCTTCAGGGTAATGATCTAACTGAAAAACGCTTCTATATTAAACTATTGGGATTATCATTGCATTTTGTGTAGTCGGAATTCAGTATGGATTATGTGAGTGAATACACATTTAATTTTAAACTACTAAGACTAATTCTGTGCCATTTCAGTTTTAATGGATGACCACAAAGAAGTGGAAGCCATAAAAGAGCTTACAAGGGTCATAGCTTTCAAGCCAGACTTACAGCTGCTGCATCTTCGAGCAGCATTTTATGATTCAATGGGTGATAATGGCTCCACCCTTCGAGACTGTGAAGCAGCTCTCTGCCTCGACCCCAATCACAAAGGTACCATCGAGCTCTATAAGAGAATATGGCGGGGTAATGAACAAGAAAAATGAGAACCAGAAGTTCATGCTTGTCATCTTTAGTATCTGGGCAATCACATCATTGCCACCACATTTTCTTATACTTGGTACTAGAAAGGCCAGTTTTCCTAGGAATTGTTTTTTGGATTTTCTCCATAGAGACGCAGACATCCTGGTGGCCTTTTGGTGAAAGGATTTTCAGCAGAGGAAGAAAAGGATAATTTGAATTTAACAAGAAAGGGATTGTAGAAAGTGGGATAGCTTGTAAATGTATGTGATATCCTGCCACTGCCCCATATTTCACTTCAGCAAAGATTGAAATGAATGTATCATTGTTGGAAGAAAAATGTATATGAATGGCAGCTTATGCTGAAGTCTGCCTTGTTAAGAGGCTTACGGATTAAATGATTTTTGCTGAAGTCATACTGTAGTGTCTATTGTTCTTTGTGCTTCACAATTTTCTCATAAAATTCATGCCCAATTTTCCACGTCTCCGTTTCAGTACTTATTTACTTCCTTTTTCTTTATACTTTTCATGGCATATATCAGTTTTTTGACTCTAGAACATCTAGAAATAATTGCAAGATAAATTATTTCTCAAAACTCAGTAGCCATAAAGTTTGATATGCCAGTTAGGATCTTTAATTGTTGAAATTAACACAAATGATGCTGAACTACTACTTTAATCACTTGTCGAGAAAGGATCTTTCCTACCTCTTGCCTGTAAGCATTTCATAAAGTGGAGATTAGGGAGCAACGTATTGATGTTAATCGTCCCAGAAAGCTGAACTTAAACCTGCCACTCTTATCGACTAGGCGGTCACACTGGTAATGGAGAAATTTATTGTGCAACAAATTCACAGGCTGCTTTGCAGGATACGAGTGATAGGATCCGATTTTGTTGGGAACAATCTCCTGGCAACCCCAAGGATAGGGATAGAAATGATATCCATGCAGCAGAAACTCCTCTGCGGACGCTCCCACCATGCAGTTGTCATCTACAAAAAGCAGCAGCAAAAAACGGTGATCACAATTGTATCGTCAACTTGATGATCATGATGATGGTTGTGATGCTGATGTTGACGACGACGATGATGGTGGAGAGGTTGATGTGTTTTCGAATGCTATTATCATTGACAGAAGCAATAGATATTGCACAGAAATCTGTGGAAGGGCACGGATTAGACAGGCTAAATTTAGAGAGTGTGGACTCAACTGAAAACCGGTCTCTAAATTTCACGATGGAGCGGTTTCTTCCAGATATCACTGCATCATCTGCGCTTTGCGCGTTGAATAATTCTGATAAGAAGCTTCCCTATCCATACAATTATTCAGAAGAGTACGTTTCAAGAACAGTCGGACGATCATATCCTTCTAGGCTGTGGCCTAGAAGTTCTACTCCCATGGTGCATGGAGCACAAGCTCTGTGGTGTAAAGAGTTAAATAAAATAGAAAGGGTACTAACCCAAAAAAGAAAAAAATAATAATCTCCAAATCATATAGAAACCCAAAAAAAAATGTCAAGCAGTTCATGAGGTGGCCACTTTCCATCCCCAAAAGGAAAGCCCAATCAAGCCCATTGAATTTTAAACGTTGACACGCGTGCGACATGACTCACACATGGGAGAATTCAAAAAAGCTAGGGTTTTTGAAGTCGGGCAGCACTGGGGCAGCCAAAAAAACCCCTGCCCGTTGTTTTTTCCTTTTTCCACGCTATACCTCCTGGCTCCCGCTTCTTCATTCCATTCGAAAATAACAACGACAACAGCGATAACATTTCTTCCAAAACCCTGAAATCAATCAATCGAACAGTTTCTTCATTGAAGTCCGTCTCTCCCTTCCCTCTCTCCGTTTCCACTTCTCTCCAGCTTCAACAACGAAAGAGCAGGTCACGCTTTTTTAGTGCCGAAGGTTTCCCTCTGATTTAAGGTATTACTTTATTTTTATTTCTGTTTTTTTATTCTAATCACTAGATCGTCTGTGAGGGATTTTTTATGGTTTTGCTGTGAGGGATCCTTTTCTGTTTTTCGTTAGTCGACTGTACATTTTTTCTTGTTTCGTGCATTTTTTTTTTGCAGTATTTGAGTGTGTAATTTTGGAAGGAAATCAATGTTGTTTCATTTTTATTGTTTTAATTGAGTGAATGAGATTAAAAAAGTAGTTGGGGTTTTTTTTGTTGAGTAATTTTATTATTTGATCAAGCATTTG
>Ga0325405_1003190_pt1 | contig 16906 bp, 9 predicted proteins | sample PopdelMetagenome_21_FD_205663 | JGI IMG/M metagenome (GOLD analysis project Ga0325405, IMG submission 205663) | Populus deltoides microbial communities from Bellville, Georgia, United States - Xylem-Control-R2 | ecosystem: Host-associated > Plants > Phyllosphere > Stem > Wood/Secondary xylem...
TTTAATACGCTATATCAAAAATAATTTTTTTTAAAAATAAAAAATATTATTTTAATATATTTTTAAAATAAAAATCACTTTACAAAAACAATACAGCATTCTAATTCAAGATTTATTGAAAAAGACCCGTGGAAAAAGTCACACGTTTTAACCCATGTATGCCGGCATGGATGTCCTTCACGGTGTTGCTATCATACAAATTTCCTTGCCGAATTCCCTTCTCCAAATAACTTCAAGCAGTTGATTATCCATGCCGACAACGATCTAACATGGTATATACTGTTAAATATCTGTTGGTGTGAGTGAAATACAAGATTGATGATAAGAGAGGGATATGTTAGGTACGTAGTTAGTTAGGGAAAAATAAGGTGTAAAAGTTATAGACTGACCAAGTAAGTTCATGATTATCCACTAATGATGTAAGACCAGAAACGAGTGATGATGCATCACCTTACGTTCTTCCTGTGTAATGCATCCAGCCCCATTGGCTTGTGCTTGACCTGTTCTTGATAATTACAAATCTGTTCGCTTGCCTTCAACAGTTAGACCATCGTTTTCTTTGTTTAATCATTTTGATGGGGACTTGATGTTGTTCATTTTAACTAAATTTAAAAAAAAAACAAAAATTTACCCAATCTGCCGTGATTCAATTAGCTGCTCGTAATTATCTCTCTTAATTAATATTGTCCATCCACCAGTAAATTATATTAGTGTTCTCTCTCACCGGAGGCCTCGAGTTTTGACCTCTTTTCCACGACCGCGATGACGACAGCAACAATACTGTGTCTCTTCAATGGACATTTTCCTCATCAAACTTGTTTTGGTCCTACCAGAAGATCAAAGACCTTAGAACAACACAAGTGGTAAAGACCCGTGAAGGTCTTAAGCCGTAAGGCGCCCGTTTGGGGACTTCCTTCTCGAGAGACTTTTTAGCTACAGAGACTCCATGTAAAACTAACTAGCCAGGGGCGTAGACCAAAGAGATGGACTCGTGAGGCGCCATTTTTTAAATAAAGCATGCTTTTTAAAATTTTTTTTTTTCCGATAAAGTATTTTCTAAGGAGACAATAGAAAACTAAAAAAAAAAAAAAATCCTTAATTCTATTTTCTAAAAAAACACAATATTTGAGGACGTAACTTGAAAAAAAAAAGTATGATACCCGAATTAAAACAAAGAAACACTTTTAAAATCCACAATGATTTTACTCATTCTACGGTACACTCGACAGTAAAAACAGCTTTCTCTTTCAGATTCTTGTTAAGGTAGATAGGATCCAAGTAAGCATATACACAGGTAGTTACTTTATCTTTCTGGAGATATAGCAAAATGGATAGTAAAGAGAGGCGGAAAGTATATTCCAAGCCAAGTCTTGTCTATCTTGAAAAGGAAGTGAAAATTAATTTCCTAATTATAAATTCATCATGCCCCACTAGTAAGTAGTGACAATTATTTAAAATGATTAGAGATTAATGTCAAACAAGGCACTTAATTATTATTTATCGGTTTCTTGATCATTTCTGTGTTCTTTTTAAAGACAGGGAGAAATGACACTGAAGGTTAATATGTATATATATACTAGCTAGCTAGTATGAGAATGAAGCGAACACCCCTTCCTCCAGTAAGAAACTAAGCCTTTCTGAATTTTGGTACTGATTAGAGTCATGAAGTGAGTTTGAGAATGGCTCTCCTTGCGTCCTGCTGGTTAATCGTTGAATCTTTTGTCATCGCTGATGGATTTTTGAAGTGGTTTTATTTGAGTTTCTACATCCATCCCATTTTTCTTTTTGTTTGCCAGATATTCCTTTGGCTCAAGTTGCTTCAAAAATGTTTTCTAGTAGCCATCTTTTATCTTTCCCATGTCGGTCTGTGTGTTTACATCTTCTTCAAAGATTGTGTCGTCTATATATTTTCATTCGGTAGATGCAGCAATATTGAAGATGTAGAAGAGATTGAGAGTTTTGGACCTCTAAAAGGTTTCAAAAATCAAGTTGTCATTTCTTATAGTTGTTCAAGTATTGCACCGTTGCCATGCCAGCTACAGGTATTCAAGCTCAATAAAAATTGGTCTACAGAGGAGAAAGATTCTGGGGGTGATGCAATTCCATGCAAGGATGAAAATATGGAACAGCAGGCTCTTTTCGTTGGTGAAGATGAAAGCATGATCAATGGTCCTTTGTCTTCAATTTCTTTTAGTTCCAGGTTTTCCATGACAGCTGAAAGTTTAAACAAGGATGATGACCTATCATCCGTTAGCAGCTCCAATTCACCTGCTGCCGGAGATCTAGACATGAAGCAATATTCATCATTGTTTGATAGCTCCAATTCACCGGCTGTGGAAAGGGAATTTACAGCCAACTGGAGCAGAGAGGAAGATCATCAAGATCCATTCTACAAGAAATACACCGAAAGAATGAGGTGGTTCGATGTGCTCAACCACGAACGCACAAGTGGAATAAGTGTGTGCTTATCCTTTACATTGTGTTATATAGCTATAGACATTTATGTTTGACTTGGGGTTTTCTAAATCATTCAAGCTAAACTATTTCATGCCATATATGTAATATTTAAACATGAAGTCATGTAGGGTTTTTATATATATACCATGGCTAGCATGTCTTTTGTGTCACGGAAAAATCTTAGTCAAGGAGGGGCTGGAGTTTCGAATTTGTCATTGAACAATATGATACTTACTATATGCAATACTTTATTTCTTGTTGACGTGCAACTTGGGCATTCTAGGTGCAATTCTGAATAGGCAACTTGGAAATATTCCGAGTTCATTTGATCGTATGAAGCTGCCTGCTGATATGTCGGTGCCGTTTGTACCATGGAGCAAAATGGAGAAAAAGAAGCTCTTGAAAAGCTTAGAGAGTGATTTTGAGCTGGTATATGTGGCTCAATCATGCTTGTCATGGGAGGCCCTTCACCACCAGTATAGAAAGGTTGAAGCTCTTGCATCCTCTAGCTCTCAAAACGGGGTGTTTTACGATGATGTGGCAGGCGAATTTCAGAAATTTCAAGTATTGTTGGAGAGATTTATGGAAGATGAAAGGTGTGAATTAGGCAAGAGGGATTGGAATTATGTTAGAGGAAGATTTTCTCTCAAGAGCCTTCTCCAAGTTCCCATGGTTTCAGGTATTTTAATATCTTACCTTCTCTTTTCTGACTTTATCATTTTAGATCACGGATTCATGAGCATGAATCTGAACGGATAACGAAGACAAGGCATGTTAATTAAAGCCAATGGATTAGGACTCTAATATTAAACAATCAATTACTTGCTTAAGTTAATTCACGTCATAATCGATCTGCCCTTCCATTTAATAGCAATTTATTTATTTTTTTTTTCTTAACGTTTCAAGTCCTTATGTCCATTGACCGAGCTATGGAAAGATTCCATACACACATGTAATTTTTCTATAATTAATGACCGAATTGAGTAACGTTTCTATATATATATATATATATACACACACACACTACAAGAGCAAAATCACCTTCACTAGATTTCCATTTCACAATTTGGGTCGACATATGTGGGTACAAATATATTTATTTTCAGCCACAGAATATTGAAATATTAATCAAGCTTCTCCATTCCAAAATCTGCGTTTATTTTAGACCTTTTTAGACGTTTTATGCATATGGATCATCTTTTTGTTTCTTAGATTTCATGTGCACGTTTTGCCTGATCTCATGAAGTTTATTAATTTTGGTCCGTAAAGGCTTCTATGAGCAAGAAAATGAAGAAATAAAACGTGAAGCCATAAATGTCAAAGAGGTGATGGAAGCCATAGAGAGGGGCATATTAGCATATTGGGTATTTATTAAAACAGATGGTAGAAAGCCTTGGTGGAAGTTGAGAAGTTCATTATGGACATGGCCATCTGTGGAGGACCCTAGAGATGTGGGGCTACAAGCTGATCTCACTAGAAAGCTCCAAAAGGTAAATCCCAAAAACAAAATAAACACAACTATAGGATAATTTTCTTCGATCGGGTCCTTAATTTGTAAGATAATAAGCTATGGTTATTATTTGTGCAGAAGGAACTGTGGTTGAAAGAGTCGCAAGGGAAGCTCAAGTGTTGGTTCAGGAGAGCAGTAAACCCTACCCTAGAAGAGTCACAAAAGAAGGAGATGTTATTCGCAATGATAGACTTGAAGCTGATATCAAGGGTGCTCCAAATGTCTGTGCTCTCCACTTCCCAACTCAAATGGTGCCAAGAAAAACTAGACAAGATAGAGTTCAAGGAAGGCAAGATTGCGAGAGCTTGCACTAGCGGTCCCTTGTTTCCTCCTTGACATTTCGTGGGAAATAACGAGATCCAATTTCAAGGGTTATCTCTTTTATAAAAGAGAGAGTAGCCTAGGAAAGCTTGTCTCATGCATGAGTTTCATGTAATTAATACAGCTCTGTATCGTACAAACTCAAGATCAGCAGTGGCCGTCAACCTCTGACTCAATTATATCTTCGCAAAAAATGCATCTGGTTTATCAGCTGGATTGCTGAAACTCCCAAGACATGTATGATATCTTGATGAGCAATTCATATGATTGGGCCAATAGTATGTGTCACATCATGAACAAGGAATAATTTGATGAAATCCCTCAACTCTTCTGATAGTTTAAGACATTCCAATTGGGTTAGTAGTGAAGTTGTTCTCTTTCACAGCAGTAATGTGCAGTACTCGAGTGAATCATCCTTTCTCACCTTTTCTTTGGCTTAAAAAAGCTGTTTTCCCCCCTTGTTAATTCGAGTAATAACCCAACTAATCTCAACCCCTTTTGTAAAGATATGTTTTTTTTCCTTTGTCTAGAGCTTGTAAAGGTCAAAGATTACTGATGAAAAACATGTCAAGAACACCTTTTTGGCAACCCATTTCATTATATTATAATTACAAATACAACTATGGGTTAGCTTAATTATTGATATAATCAATGACACATGTTGCTATATTTTTTTAATCATTTGATTAATAATTTCATGTTTTAGCTCAATGGCATGGCTAGCGTGTGCGTACAATGTTTGAGGTCATGATTTTGGGATTGAAAAATACAATATTTGCTTTTCTGTGATGAAACACGGTTCTAGATGTTTTTTTTTTACTAGTTTTATAATTTTTTTAAAGATTTTTTAGTTTTAAGCTCTTTTTTATTTTTTAATGTTGGATTTTAATTAAATTTAATTATTTAGTATTAAGTTGATTGCATTTGGGTTTTTGTTTTTTCATTTTTTGTATTTTTAACATTTAAAAGGAAAAAAAATCAACTATAATTCCGATCAGAAGTTTAAAAAATTGATGAGAATAAATTTGATTTTTTTTAATTTTTATACTATAACTCTGATTATGAGTTTAAAAAATTGATATGGATAAATTTGATTTTTTTAAAATTTTTATGCTATAACTCAGATCATGAATTTAAAAAATTAACAAGAATAAACTTAATTTATTTTTCTTCTAATGTTTATCTTTAAACTTATTAAATTTATAAGATTATATCAAGAGAACTTATCTATAATTTAATTTTTTATATTGCAAAAGGTTTCCTGTGAAAGCACGGACGATCAACTAGTTTGGACTCCAACTTTTATCTTTTTATTAAATAATGCCATAGGAAATCAATTACAAAACCAAAAAAAACTTTTCAAATGCAAAAGCATGTACCCACTTAAGACTTTCACCATATGAAATTCACCACCTAAATTATGAACCTATCGGTGTCATCAACTGGACACCATTCATGAATCGTATTCGGAGAATCTCACGTTTTAAATTCATGGAAACTTATTAAACCATATTTTTTCAATTCTCTACGCATTTTCTTGAGGCCACCTTTTAAAGTAGCCCAGGCCCACACTTGATCTGTCCCTGAAAAACTGTAGAGCAGTAGCATATGTGGCTAAATCCGAGGCCAATTGGAACCTCAAAATCGTATTTCAATGATTTCCCCTTCGGTGGTTCCCATCTCAACGACCTCCAGAGAAAGATTTTCCTGTTTCTTTGTTGTTACCTCTCTGCTGTCTACCCTCTAGAATCTGTATCATATTTAACTCAATTCTCCCAGAATCCCAAGCCCCTCAATTGCGCCTGTTTCTCTTCATCTCCTCAACCTGGTCACTCCCAGTTTTCACTGAAACGGTCCCAGCTTCCTGAGCCAGTGAAGTCTTGTTGTTAGTTCTGTTTGCGCCAATTTATCAAATAAATACAATGTCTTCTATAGGATCACTGCCTTTTATTATTGAAACAACCAAAGCAGAAAGTCCTGTTCTTCTCTCTCGCGAAAACAAAAATCGACGCAAGTTTTCTTTTTTCACGTGCAGAACAAAAAAGTCTCATAATTTAGCTGTTTTTAATTATGGGTTTTCTCAGAAATCTAAGCCTGTGAGAGCTACAGTTGAGGAAGGTGCGAGTGGTGATGAATCAGAAGATGCACTGCAAGCCAGCATTGAAAAGAGCAAGAAGGTTCTTGCTATGCAAAGAGACCTACTTCAGCAGGTGATCTATTGTGTTTTTCTTGTTTAAATGCTTGTAATGTTAGAAATTCATCTTTTCTAGTGCAAATTACAATGTAACTACTGTTGTAGACTCTGAATTTAGGTGCTAAAGGCCGTGGCTTGTATTTTTTCCCTTTTTGGTTGTCCAAGATGAACTTTTGAGGAGCATTACAGATTGAATATATCATTAAGCATCTCCCGTAAAAGAATATTAGGAGTCCCTTGTTTCAATTTTCCTCATTGCAAGCGGAAAGTGATGAAATGCTTTTGCCGGACTATTAAAATATTTAATAGCTCCTTTTTAAAGGGTGCCTTTTGAATTATGTTTTGAAGAAGCTTACTTATCATTAGAGAACTGAAACACATCCAAAAAAAACTGAAAAAGCGGTTGGTGTTCAAGTGAAAAACCTTAATACCATAGCAAAGCGCATTATTTGCTATCATGGGCTACCAGGTATCGATTCTCAGTATATACATTGAGAAACTGTACAGCTGCATTAGGTGGTTAGATGATTTCTCCCTCAGCTGCATTGAACTTGTGATGAACGTACCTCTTTAATGTCTAGGATTTGATAAATTTTAGTGACAAATAAATAGGTTGAGTGAGAGATATTCTGTTTTCTTTTCCTTGATTCATTTTAGAGACTGTCAGGCTTTTGAATACCTTGTGGTGGTGGTTCTCTTTTTGTGGACGAGAGTAACACTACTTCTTGGTTGGTTGTAATGTTTTTGGTCTCTAGTGTAGGTATCTCACAGCCTAATGATCTATGGGTCGATTGTTTCTGTGACTCACATTAGTCCCCATGAGCATAGTGACTTGGTATGCTATTGGTTTATGTATGTTATTTCAAATTTCATAGACCCACTATTGGAAATCTGAAAGAACTTAGTTTTATCTAATGCAGTTCATGATATTATTTGTTAATTTAGTTGTATCTTCCAAAATCAATATCACCTGTCCGATTGGTTCCCTTTCAATGAGTAGTCAAATTTGAATGCTTTTGTTGACAGATCATGTCATTTGCAGATTGCTGAGAGAAGAAAAATGGTTTCTTCTATAAAAGGTAGTATCATTGACTCAGAAGTAGATGAAGTTCCTTCTGAGCAGAGCGAGGACTCTTCTCCAAATCAGGACCATACTTCAAGTAGTGGTCAGGGTGTTCATGAAAAACAGAATGGCAGCATTCTTTGGAAAAACTACGTCCACTCAACTGCAGATGAGGTACCAGAAACTTCATCTTTAGATATTAGTAAAGGTTATGATGACGATAAAAGGGAACTTGAGCAGCAACTACCTCCTAAAAAGGCTTCTTCTCATGAGGATTCTTCCGAACAGTTGAAAGTCACTGGTTCAGAGAAAGTTTGGTCAGACAAGCTGCCTTCTTTTCTTTCAAATACCTCAGAAATATCAACTACTAGTGAAAAACAAGAAAATGTCAATGAACCTATATTGCCAGTGATTAATAACATCGAAAATGATCCTGCAACTGAAGACATTTTACCCCCTCCATTGGCTGGTGCCAATGTCATGAATGTTATTGTGGTGGCTGCAGAATGTGCTCCATGGTCTAAAACAGGTCTTTTATCTCGACCATATGTAGCTTGAGATGGAAAATCATTTCTGGTGTGTGTGCATGAGTGCATGTTATTGTGCCCTTTACTATATTCACTCTAGCCTGATATGAATAGTGTCTTTTAGGTGGGCTTGGAGATGTTGCTGGGTCTTTACCAAAGGCTTTGGCTCGGCGTGGACACAGGGTTATGGTACCATAACTCTTCTTTCTGTAATCAAATGAACAATAGCCTAATGCCTACTCGAATAAATGAAAGAGAATTGATTTTACTAGAAGTTCTGCGTTGAGTAATAATTTAGTTCCTAAATATTTCTCAATATGCTATCAACAAAGTAAACAATCCAAAGTTTGAGAACCTTTACATGCTTGGATTCAATTAGTACACTCTTTAGATGTACATGACAGTCTGATTTACATCGTTAATGCTATCAAGGATCCATGATTTTCAGAAAAGGAATCCTGGAGCGTGATGTTTGTTTAGTAAGTAAAGATTGATTTTATGTTTTGCATTTTTCATTTTTCATTCCTCTATTTGTTCTTTCTTTTAGGTTGTGGCTCCTCGGTATGGCAACTATGCGGAACCTCATGATATTGGAGTTCGAAAAAGATATAAGGTGGATGGTCAGGTGTGCAACAGCTGCAGCATTTATTCATAATTGACCTCCCATCATATTGTTTAATGATATAGATATTGACAAATGCAATAACAAGGTAATTTCTCTTTTCAGGACATAGAAGTGACATTCTTCCAAACCTACATCGATGGTGTGGATTTTGTTTTCATTGATTCTCATGTATTTTTCCATATAGAGGGTAATATATATGGAGGAAGCCGATTGGTAAGATAGCTTGTTCTCAATTGTAATTTTATATGATCATTAAAAAGTGTAATTTTTGTTCTAGATAACCTAATTTTATTTGGTCATTAAAAAGTGTATTTTTGTACTAGATAACCTATGCTGTGATCTAGAGAAAACAAATGATGATATGCCATGACAGATTAGACAGAGCATGAACTCCATACAGGAGTTCATCTCATTATATGTTGAATATACTTTTTTTAACCTTCTACAGGGACAACAAATGGGACTCTTATATCCCTGCTTTGAGCATCTCAAATGAATATTACAGATCAGTTTTAAACATGTGAAAGATTTCAGAATTACCCTTTGCTTTGATTTTCTAGTCTTTGCTAAACATGGAGTCTTACATGTCTTGATTTTCATGGCGCAGGACATTTTAAAGCGCATGGCGTTATTTTGCAAAGCAGCTGTTGAGGTATGTTTTTACTACAGGCATTCCCTGCAAAATCTGCTTTTGTTAGATATATCAATCCTAAGATATTATCATTTATTGTTGATTAAATCATGTCACTAATTTATATTTAAGATTGGTGTAGACCAGTATCTTTACTGTTTTCTAAAGGCTGCAATTCTGTAATATTTTTCCTTTGGACTTTGGACACGCATGAATTCAAACAATTGTCAGAAACAATTTGTTTCAATGAATATTTTGAATTATGTATTCTTATGTTTAAGTTTTCTAATATTTTTTGGAGGATTCATATTGTGGTTTATCCCACCGACATATTTTAAAATCAGCCATGGGCACTTTATTGGTACCATTAGAACCATTGCAATGTTCTAAAATCTAAACTTCCTGTGTGTCTTAAAAGCTAGGTTCCTTATTTATATAGTTTTTATGGTTGAATTTTTAAAACCAATTTTTCATCTTAGCTATGTAAATTAATGAAGAATTGATGATTTCCAGGTTCCTTGGCATGTTCCATGTGGAGGTATCTGCTATGGAGATGGAAATTTAGTTTTCATTGCAAATGATTGGCATACTGCTTTGTTGCCAGTGTATCTGAAGGCATATTATCGAGACAATGGTTTAATGAAATTTACAAGATCCATACTTGTAATTCATAATATAGCACACCAGGTTTGTTCTCTGCTTGATGAGGTTAATTTTATTTTACTAGAGAGCACCAATTTCTACATATGCTACATTCAAACTACCCTGATTTTGTCTAGCTGAAAATATTTTCAGAGCTAACTTGATAACATGAAATTTACTGTCCTACTAAGCCCACCATGTGTGACTGGCCAGTGTCCCAACTTGAATAATTTATCTTCAAAGCATGGAATGCTGCGGAAGACATATTTAGAATTACCTTGAAAGATGGAAAGATGTATCAAACGTTATCTTCCGTAGTTATTGTTTCCAAGTTCTGCTTGTCTGTCTCAAGCATATCTAATAAAGTCAGAAACAACATCAATAATGTTGAACTTAGATCCTTATTGATATATTACACAGATGTCTTTGTAGACAGATTAAAACTTTGATCATTTTATGACTTGGGAAACTCTGTGGCTTCTAGGGTCGTGGACCGGTGGATGATTTCTTCCATGTGGATCTGCCAGAGCACTACATTGACCTTTTCAAATTGTATGATCCTGTTGGTGGTGAACACTTCAATATCTTTGCAGCTGGTCTGAAGGCAGCGGACCGTGTGGTTACTGTCAGTCATGGATATTCCTGGGAGCTTAAAACTTCTGAAGGTGGTTGGGGTCTGCACAACATCATAAAGGAAAATGATTGGAAATTTAGTGGCATTGTGAATGGCATTGATACAAAAGAATGGAACCCACTGTTTGATGTTCACCTGACCTCAGATGGTTACACCAACTACTCCCTGGAAACACTGCACACTGGCAAGCCTCAATGCAAGGCAGCCTTACAGAAGGAGCTTGGTTTGCCTGTTCGTCCGGATGTCCCTATGATTGGTTTCATTGGAAGGCTGGATCAACAGAAAGGAGTTGATCTCATAGCTGAGGCAGTTCCGTGGATGGTGGGCCAGGACGTGCAACTAGTCATGTTGGGCACTGGCAGACAAGACCTGGAACAGATGCTTAGGCAGTTTGAAAATCAACACCATGACAAAATCAGGGGATGGGTTGGTTTTTCTGTAAAGATGGCTCACAGGATAACTGCTGGTTCAGATGTTTTGCTCATGCCATCACGATTTGAGCCTTGTGGGCTGAACCAACTATATGCTATGATGTACGGAACAATTCCAGTCGTCCATGCTGTTGGGGGACTAAGGGATACCGTGCAACCTTTTGATCCGTTCAATGAATCCGGGCTTGGGTGGACATTTGATGGTGCTGAAGCAAATAAATTGATACATGCACTAGGGAACTGCTTATTTACTTACCGAGAGTACAAGAAAAGTTGGGAGGGACTCCAAAGACGAGGGATGACTCAAGATCTCAGCTGGGATCATGCGGCTGAGAAATACGAGGAAGTACTCGTTGCTGCCAAGTACCAGTGGTGAGTGTCTGTCGCTGTGGCCCAGCCATTTTGCTGAGATCAGGGCAGGCAGTTCAGTTGACCTTCCATGTACTACTACACAGTTCCCTTGTAATTATCCATGTCATGAGTTGAGTTTTCCTTTTCCTTGTAAAATAGGAATTGATATTAAAAACCAATTATTTCCTATTTCAAATTTTCAAATGTAACCAGGTAACTATGTTATTGTAATAATATAAAAGTCCTTGAAGCAAGAAATAAACAAAAATAACGAGATGTAGTGTGCATTTGCATCTTTATTTCTTGTTCTTAATGATGCTTCTCTCTGATTTCTTCTTGTTTATTTTCAAGTCTTGTATTCTTGAGACCACCCAATTTCCGGCCAGCAACGACCTCAATCACATAACTGCTGCCGCAGGCCTATTCCAGAAATTGTATCACGGGGTACAAAACCTTTGGACATTCACACCAATTCTTCGTTATCGCAAAAGACGCCTTCAAATTCTGAAATCGGTACTTTGAATTGTCCACTGCAAAGATCTACCTTTACCAGGATAGTGACCTGTTACGAACCTGCGGTCATTATGGCTTTGGATCATGGGATGATATTTACATGTGATTAACACAAAGAAGAAGAGGCGGGAAGAAGTTACAGATGGATTACGGCACACGGAAGTTAGGCAATTTCAGTAGTTATAGATAGTTGATAGACTGTTATTGTTAGTTAGTCCAGTTGGAGAGGAACTAGTTGTTGTCAGTAAGTCCATGTATATAAGCTATAAATGTATAACTCGAAGGACAGGCAATAAGAAGCAATCTTTTAGCAGAGTAATTTATTAGTTCTCTCTCCCCTCTCTTTCTTCTACTTCTCCCACAATTTCTTTTCTTCGTCTAATTCTCTCTTCAGTTCTTAAGTTCTTTGGCTTTGTTAAGGTGAAGCCTTAACATAACCTTTGTACATTCAATTGTCCATGCAACCAGTACCAATTGAGTTGAAGAAAACCTTGATCACGCAACTGACAAGAGCGACTGAAGGATGCTAGCGTGAACAAAAGGTTACTGCAGCACCAGCGGCTGGACAACAACAGAACAGCCACCAGCAGCACCAGGAAACAGAAGCACAAAGAACCAAAAAAAGTGCTTTTGAGGCATTGTAGTGAAACCAGACAATTCTTACCCTTGTCACTCTGATGATGTGCAAGGAAAGCTTGGATAATTCAGGCAACTTTAGGCCTTGGCTCCTGACCATACCCCTCCTATATAAGTTTCTTGTCCTCAAGAATCAGTACAAAAGTCTGGAAATTAGTTGTTAATTTTCTCAAGTCCTTACATTTTGCACCTTGCTTAAACAAGTTAGACCATTGTATAAGTCCCATTGTTATAACTCGATTTCCCTATTTTATCATCTTTCTATCAAGAACAATCACTGGACTGACTTCAACTCTTCTATATCCATCTACCATTGGAAAGCTGGAAGACACTACTGCTTTATCTCTTACTTTCTTCTTGAGAAAGGATACATGAAAGACTGGATGTATAGTAGTTCTTTCTGGTAGCTATAATTTGTAGGCCACGATTTTAGTTCTTTGGATAACTTTATAAGGCCCATAAAACCTGATATTCAATTTGAATATCTTTCTTAAAGCCACACTGGTTTTTTTTTTTATATAGTTGTAATTTGAGGTAGATCAAATCACCAACCATTAGCTCCCTTTCAGTGCTTCTTCTATCTGCAATTCGCTTCATTTTATGCCCAACCACTTTGAAGAAACTAGTTCATACTAGCCCTCAACTGGATCATTTCTTCCAACCATTCACTCATTTTCAGTTCTTCTCCTATTTGCAATTTGCTTCATTTTATGTCTAGCCGCTTATAAATATTGATGATATTCTCATGCTATGTTGATACCAGTGACGTTATAGGTTCCGATCTTTCTTGGTCTCTTTAAATTGGATCTTTATTTTCTAATAATCCTTTATCCTTATCAATTTTTCTAGATAATGCATTGGCTCCTATATTTTTTCTTTATTTATTTTTATTGAATTATATACCTCAATTCCAACAATTTAGTTAGACCGTAAAATATGAATCTTTTGTTTAAAAAGATATTTCAAGCTCTCATGATTATTGTTAAAGATGAACTTATTATCTTTCAAATTATATCTTTATATTTTTACTATCATTAATATTTTCATAAGCTCTTTCTCATAAATTGATAACCTTAAATGTTATGGATTTATTACTTTACGAAAGAAAGTTAAAATCCTTTCCTTCCTAGTTCAAAATTGCTCCTAACCCAATAGCATAAGCATCTATTTTTAGCATAACTATATTGGTGAAATTTGATAGTTTCAACACTAATGCCTTCCAGAGCCTCTTTAAGTTGATTAAAAGTTATTTAGGCCTTCTTATTTAAATTAAAGTTATTTTTCTTTAGCAATTTAGTAAGTAGTTTGTTAATAATACCAAAAACCCTAATAAACTTCCTGTAATAACCTATCAAACCCAAGAAGCCCTTCAATTCCTTCATAGAATATGGAATATACAAATAATTTACAACTTTTTTCTTTCTTAGATCGGTTGTCATTTCTGTTAAAGAGCTAATATGCCTCAAATACTATACATTTTGCTCATAAAAAAAAGCACTTAGATTGTTTTACAAATGACTAGTTATCCCTCAAAGTCTCCAAAATATTTCAAAGATGACTGATATGTAATTCCAATATGAAACCGCATATCAATATGTCATCAAATAATACCACCACAAATCTTTTCAAACAAGGTTCTAATATGTTGTTCATTAATGATTAAAAATTGGTTGGTGCATTAATTAAGCTAAAAGGCATCACTTTAAGTTTATAGTGCTTATGATGAGTTTTGAATGTTGTTTTCTCCATATCTTTTATACACATTCTCACTTAATGATACTCTGATTTTAAGTCTAGCTTTGAAAAAAACTTAGATCTATGTAATCTATCCATCAACTCATCTATTAGACGAATAAAGAACTTATTTTTAATAGTCAGAATATTCAAATTTCTATAATTCATATAAAATCTCCAAGTGTTAATTTTTTTTTTTGTTAAACCAAGAGTATAATAGAAACAAATGGACTACAACCATGCTAAATGATTCCATTCTATAAAAATTCCTTTACTAGTTTCTCTATCTCTTTCTTATGCTAACTGACTTGGCTATTGGAATGGATCAAAATCTTTACCTCTAAATCTTTCACATTCTATCTTGATTTTTCTATCATTTTCATAAACAAAAATTATCCCACAAATCCATAGATTGCTTCATTCAAACTTTTAGAGCATCTCCAATGCAAAATGCTAAATTAAAAAACTAAATTGATAAAATAGCTTTTTGAATAATATAAATATAGCCTTTTTGATTATATGCATTCCAATGGTAAAAACTATTTAGAAAAGCCAATTATATTTTAATATATTTCATGTTAAATTAATTTTAATATGATTATATAACTAATTTAGATATTTTATATATAATATAATTATGATGTTATTAATTATATAATTAATATGAGTAATTTATAAAAGTAATATAAAATTAATGAAGTAATATGAAAGTTAAAAGATATAATTTAAAATAAAATATATTAAAATAATTAAAATATAATTGATTCTTGTTTTTCTAAATTTGAGAGAAATGGTGAGGCACAATACAAGATTTTAAAATTTACAAATTTCATTTCATTTGCTTTTAAAGGAAAAAAAATGTTGGTTAATAGCTATAAAAATAGCTGTTGGCAACGGTAATTTTATTTTGCTATTTCTACAGAAACATGTAGAAATGGCTTTGCACAGGTTGAATAGCTATTTTAACTATTTATTTATCTGTGCCGTTGAAATTGTTAAAAGAAAAAACAAAAGTTAAAAGGATGCTTTTTTGAATTTAGCTCTTCCTTTAGCTCTCTAGTTGGAGATGCTCTTATATGATTTGGTTGTAGTAATCATCTATAATTTAGCCTTTTTTTTTACCATTCATTCTAGTTCAATCAACTTCATTTTAATAAAATCAAACAAAATAAAAGAATATATTTCAACCAATCCACTCCCAAAACCATGTCACACCTTTCTAATTTCAACAATCTTAATTCAGCATGAAATTCATACCCTTGTATAAACTATTTTAACTTGGGACAAAAAGCATTATATCTTTTCACACCTTTATTGATTATTGTTACCACCTATATAATAGTCTTCTCTACAATATAATCTAATCAACTCCAACAACAATCCATCCATCATAGCCCAACACGTGCCGTTTATGGAGGAAAATGACGTCATAGGCAATCAACTAACATGACAAAAGAAAATCTTCGACCATCGGATAATGCTTCATGCATTGTCCAAACTCCGTGGAACCCTCCACCTGCTTGTTTGACATGTTTGGATTTTTAATATTTTTTAATTATTGTAAAGACCAATTTACCTCTCTATTCATTTAATTATAAATAAAAAAAAATCAAATAAAAAAAATGAAAATACCCCTTTAAAAATCTAAATTAATCATGAAACCAAGTTAATTTAGTAAATCTAATGTGTTTTGAATTTTAATATTTTTTAATTATTATAAAGATCAATTTATCTCTTTACCCATCTAATTATAACAAAAAATCTTGATGAAAATATAAAAATGCCCCTTAAAAAAACTTTATTAATTTTGATAATGAGGGAAATGTTGTAAATTTACTGTGCAATAAAGTATGAAATTTCAAAAAGTTCATAGAAGCCAACTATCAGATTTTTTTTCTCTCAAGGGCAATGAAGGTATTTTACTGCTTAAAAAAGAAAAAAAAAACTTTTGCACCCTCATTCAAGACAAAAATGACAAATGAATCAAAAGAAAAATATCATTTTACCCAAAAGCGTAGTTTTCTTAATTGATTTGTTGAAGAATAAAAACATTAATTTACTTTCACAATCCACAATAAACTGTTTGCTGATAGAGTGAGAAACTATCTATACTGATAGAGTGAATTTCTCACTCGTTGTATGTTCTTGGTATATATGTGTGTGTGTGTGTGTGTGTGTGTGTGTGTGTGTGTATATGAGAAAATAGTCAAGTCCACAACAGTAGACATTAGAGTTTAGACAACCATGCAATTCAACAGGACAGAAAAGCAAGTGAGAAGTGTTCTTTCTTTCGCTCATAGAATTTCTTCTGTGGCCTTTACAAATGAGATGTTGTCCGACAGTATTGTGCCATTTTCTTCACTACTCTTTCCTTCTTTCATATTTACTTAAAATGTGTAGCATGCAGAGAACGGATTGGGCATAGCACACAAGATGGACTTTGTGTATTCCTTTAATTGAGTTAATGAAAAGGTTGGGACTTGTTCCTGTAATCTGCTGTGTTTCGTATTTTGTTCATATTCATTGAGTGTTATTCCGCTTGCTTACGTTGAAAGAGTGTGGGGATCTCTTGGGTTTGTGGGACAAACTAGTCGTAGGCAAAACACGAGTGAATAGGCGAGGGAAAGGCTGAGTCTA